>JGI26788J51865_100117_pt1 | contig 9146 bp, 6 predicted proteins | sample WilGeytube61714_FD_51865 | JGI IMG/M metagenome (IMG submission 51865) | reverse complement strand
TATTTTTTTTCAGATCTGTCCTCTAAGAACATTCTCAGACACCACACATAGAAAAGACCAGAAGTATATATTGTACAAGCTCGATAAAAAAATACGGAGGACAGCCCCCCAGAACGTTTGTGGAAAGAGAAAAAGACTACTTCAGATGATCCCATGGGGAGTAAGTCTTCCAGGTGAAACAAGACACTCACCCACACTACCGTAGTGGTTTAATAATCGTGGAAAATCTAAGATAGGATAAGAGGATCTATTATGGATTATCTTATTAGATTAAAGCGAAGAGAGCTTAGCCTAATATGTCATCAAACAGGTCATATATGCATACTCCTAGGCTTGTTAATGTTGATCCCTATCATCGTAGCCATAATATATAATGAGGCAAGATTCATCTTCCCCTTTCTTTATTCCAGTGGTATAAGTATTTTAATCGGCTTTTCTCTTTATAGGATATCCAAGGGAGAGGTTGAATTTTCTCTTAAAAGTGCTATGGTGTTCTCTGCTATTATCTGGCTTGTTGTATGCGCTCTCGGCGCTCTACCATATTACTTTTCCGGCCAACTTAATTATCTTAACGCCTATTTTGAGGCCATGTCTGGTTTTACAACTACTGGTTTTTCCATGTTCCCAAACTTGGATAATGTTCCTTATACAATCCATTTCTGGCGTGGTTTCACACAATGGATCGGTGGCATCGGTATTATAGTCCTCGCACTAAGTTTTCTCTCATCCTCTGGTTCCACTATAATGCGCTTGTATCTTGCCGAGGGCAGAGGCGAGAGAATACTTCCAAGTATAAAGCATACAGTGAAGATCATCCTATATATTTATCTTATTTACACCCTACTAGGTATCATTTTATTTTTGATTGCTGGTATGCCCCTCTTTGATTCCATATTCCACACTTTTACTGCGCTTTCAACAGGGGGCTTTGTCATGTATAATACTAGCATGGCCCATTATCACAGCGTATGGATAGAAATAGCTGCTATGATAGTGATGTTTCTTGGGGCTACAAATTTTGCATTACATTACACGATTCTCGGGGGTAGGTGGCGAGAATACTTCAAAGATATTGAGATCAAGGTTGCTTATTCTTTTCTCATATTTGGGACGGTTGTCGTTGCAATATTCCTCCATCCTCCATATGGACCGGCTTCTTTAAGGTATTCTATCTTTCAAGTGGTTTCTGCATTAACTACAACAGGTTTTCAGACAGTTTCAAGGGCTCAGATATTAACTCAGTGGAGTGGCTTTGGAATTTTTATACTCACAATACTCATGATCGTAGGTGCGGGGTCATGTTCTACAGGAGGGGGTATGAAATGGTTAAGACTTGGGTTAATGGCAAAGGGGATATACTGGGAGATCAGATCATTTTTACTCCCAGAGAGGGCCAGGGTACCTACCATGATTCATCACGTAACTGATATGGTGGTCGATGATAAGCTTTTAAAATTAATAGGATTGTTTGTTTTCAATTATCTTCTAATATACGTGGTAAGTGTTATAGTGCTCTTATTCTATTATCCGAACATTGGAGGGGTCTTATTTGAAGTTGCATCTGCTATAGGTAATGTGGGCCTCACTTCTGGGTTGATGACTCCAACTTCACCAACCGTTGCAAAATTGGTGTTTATATTTGATTTTTGGGTGGGCAGACTTGAAATATGGCCCGTATTATTATCCGTGACAATAGCCATGAACATGCTCAGGAACTTGAAGAAAATAATTTACTGGGTTGCTTAAAATGTGGGAGGATTGGCACCTCCCCCACATCATCATATTCCATGGGACTGATTATATATATTAAAAAATTGGATATAATAAATCAATTCCTATTTTGGAGGTGTAAGCTATGAAGGAGAAAAGTAAGGAGATTGGTGCCAGGATAAGAGAGTTAAGGAAACTTTCAAGGATCACTGAAGATGAAATGGCGGATTATCTTGGAATCCCCCTCGAAACTTATAGGGGATACGAAAGTGGAGAAGATGACATACCCGCCAGTTTATTATTTGAAACAGCTCAGAAACTCAAGGTTGATATGAGCCTTCTTCTCACAGGAGAAGAGGCTAGAATGCACATTTTCACTGTTACGAGAAAGGGTAAAGGTGTTAAAGTTGAAAGGCGCAGACAGTACAAATATGAGAGTCTTGCTGAAAAATTCATCCATAAAAAGGCCGAACCCTTCATAGTAACTGTGGAACCTCGAGAGGATAAACCAGAGATGAACANCCACCCTGGCCAGGAATTTAACTACATCCTAGAGGGTAGGATAAGATTTTATATCCACGAAAATGAGATAATACTCAACGAGGGCGATTCAATATTTTTTGATTCATCATATCCGCACGCAATGGAAGCCCTTAATGGTAAAAGGGCGAAATTCCTAGCTATAATAATGTAAAGGGTGAGACAATGACATCCATACTTGGAAAGTTTGTTAACAGGATAGAATTCGAATCTTATGAGGATTTCAAGGAAAATTTCAAGATAATCGTGCCAGAAAATTTCAACTTTGCCTATGACGTGGTTGACTGGTACGCTAGGAAGCATCCAGAGAAAGAGGCGCTTGTATGGTGTAACGACAATGGAGATGAACGCATAATAAATTTCAAAGAAATGAAAGAATACTCAGATAAGGCGGCCAACTTCTTCAAAGAATGCGGGATAAAAAAAAGCGACAGAGTAATGCTAACCCTAAAGGGAAGATACGACTTCTGGTTCGCCCTACTAGGCCTCCATAGGATAGGGGCTATCGCAATCCCCGCAACCCACATGCTAAAAGAAAAAGATATAATATATCGTATAAAAAAAGCAGATATAAAGATGGTGGTTTGCATCGCCGAAAACGGCGTCCCAGACTGCTTCGACAGAGCCCACAAAGAAATGGGCAACAGACCACTCCTAAAAGTTATTGTAGGCGAAGAAGACAGGCCAGAATGGATCAANTTCAGAAAAAAACTTGAAGAGATGCNAAAGACCTTCAAAAGACCAGAAGATTACCCTTCAGACGAGGACATATTATTAGTATATTTCTCATCAGGAACAACTGGAATGCCAAAGATGATAAAACACGACCATACATACCCACTCGCACACATAGTCACTGCCAAATATTGGCAGAACGTCCGCGAGGACGGCCTACATTATACAGTGGCTGATACAGGATGGGCCAAATCAGTATGGGGTGGGATCTATGGCCAGTGGATCTCTGGAAGTGCAGTATTCGCCTACGATTATGATCGATTCAACCCCGTGAACATGCTGAAAAAACTAGAAAATTATAATATAACGACCTTTTGCGCACCCCCCACAGTATACAGGTTCTTAATAAAAGAAGATATTTCAAAATATGACCTCTCAAGCATAGAACATGCCGTGACCGCAGGAGAACCACTAAACCCAGAGGTATTCCATAAATTCTATGAACAGGCCGGCCTGAAACTCATGGAAGGCTATGGACAAACAGAATTTGTCGTGTCAATCGCTAACTTCCCATGGATGGAACCCAAACCAGGATCAATGGGCAAACCAGTACCATTATATGAGATAGAACTACTTGACAATAATGGAAACCCGGTAGATGTGGGAGAAGAAGGAGAGATCGTCATAGACACATCAAAGGGCAAACCACTAGGACTCTTCGGCGGCTATTACCGAGATGAAGAAAAAACACGAGAAGTATGGTACAACAACAAGTATCATACAGGTGACACAGCATGGCTGGACGAAGACGGATACTTCTGGTTCGTCGGCAGAACCGATGACATGATAAAAAGTTCAGGGTACCGTATAGGCCCATTCGAAGTCGAAAGCGCGGTCATATCCCACCCAGCCGTCCTAGAATGTGCAGTTACAGGCTACCCAGACCCAATCAGGGGACAAGTAGTAAAAGCTACAATAGTACTCACCAAAGGATATGAACCATCAGAAGAACTCAAAAAAGAAATACAAGACCATGTGAAGAAAGTTACAGCCCCCTATAAATATTCTCGTGTAATAGAATTCGTTGACGAATTACCCAAGACCATCAGCGGCAAGATAAGGAGAGTTGAGATAAGAGAAAGGGACATGAAGAAAGTAGGGGAACAATAATGGAACCATATCCAGTAATTAATCCACTGGAATGCAAAGGGTGTGAAAGATGCATACTCGCCTGTAAAGGCAAAGTACTCTTTATGAGTGATAAGATTAATGAGAGAGGATACCATTATATAGAATACAAGGGCAGCGGATGTAAAGGTTGTGGAAACTGCTACTACACTTGTCCAGAGCCCCACGCCATCGAAGTTCACATCCCACTCAAAAAAAAGGGAGGAGGCGAGATGGCAACACAGATGGTTAAAGGGAACACAGCAGTGATCATAGGAGCGATGTATGCTGGATGCGAGTGCTACTTCGGATACCCTATAACACCAGCTAGCGAAATACTCCACGAAGCCGCTAAGTACTTCCCAATGGTCGGCAGGAAATTTGTGCAAGCAGAATCGGAGGAAGCAGCCATAAACATGGTATACGGGGCTGCTGCGGCAGGACATCGTGTAATGACAGCATCATCAGGGCCTGGCATAAGCTTGAAACAAGAGGGAATATCATTCCTTGCAGGCGCGGAGCTCCCAGCAGTCATAGTCGACGTGATGAGAGCCGGCCCAGGCCTCGGGAACATAGGCCCAGAACAAGCCGATTACACCCAACTAGTCAAGGGAGGCGGGCATGGAAATTATAAGAGTATTGTTTTAGCCCCCAATGGCGTCCAGGAAATGTGCGATCTTACAATGGAAGCATTTGAACTCGCAGACAAATACAGGATCCCAGTTATTGTGCTAGCAGATGCTGTTCTTGGACAGATGGCAGAACCTTTAAAGTTCCCAGAGAAGGCCATAGAACATAAACCCGACACCAGCTGGGCGGTCTGCGGCAACAAGGAGACGATGAAAAACCTTGTAACATCCATTTTCCTCGACTTTGACGAGCTCGAGGAATTCAACTTCTACTTACAGGAGAAATACAAGCGCATAAAAGAAAAAGAGGCTAAATACGAATCATACATGTTAGATGATGCTAATATCATCCTAGTAGCCTATGGTATAAGTAGTAGGATATCAAGAACAGCCATTGACATCACTCGAAAAGAGGGTATAAAAGTCGGCCTATTCCGTCCAATAACAGTCTCCCCATTCCCAGAAGACGAACTAGCCAAGTTAAATGAGGATGACACAAAATTCATATCAGTAGAAATGAGCAACGGCCAAATGTTAGAGGATATAAGACTAGCTACAGGATGCCAAGACATCGAACTAGTCAATAGAATGGGTGGAAACCTAATCCAACTAGGAGAGGTTGTTAAAAAGATCAGGGAGGCAGCCCATGACAGCTGAAAGAATCATCAAAAAACCAAAGTGTATCCCTGACGTATTCGAGAGAAAAGGTGGAAGCACACCCACAGCAACACATTATTGTCCAGGATGCGGACATGGTATACTGCACAAGCTCATAGGAGAAGCTATAGACGAACTTAATATACAAGAAAGAACTGTCCTCATAAGCCCCGTGGGATGCGCAGTATTCGCATACTACTATTTTGACTGCGGTAACGTACAAGTAGCCCATGGAAGAGCACCAGCCGTGGGCACAGGAATATCACGTGCAGAAGATGACGCCATCCTAATACTCTACCAAGGGGACGGGGACCTCGCATCAATAGGATTAAACGAGACAATACAAGCCGCTAACAGGGGAGAGAAAATGGCAGTATTCTTCGTTAACAACACAGTATATGGGATGACAGGAGGTCAAATGGCCCCAACAACCCTAGTGGGCGAACCCACAATAACATGTCCAGGAGGTAGAGACCCAAAATTTGCAGGCTACCCATTACATATATGCGAATTACTCAACAACTTAGAAGCGCCAGTATTTATTGAAAGGGTTTCCTTGGCTGATATAAGGCATATTAGGAGGGCTAAGAGGGCTGTTAAAAGAGCCCTTGAGATACAACGTGATGGTAAGGGTTATGCCTTCGTGGAAGTCTTGTCCCCATGCCCAACAAATCTGCGCCAAGATGCTGAAGGCGCCCAGAAATTCATAAACGAGAAAATGGAGAAGGAATTCCCTGTTAAAAATTTCAGGGACAAGGCCGATGAGGTCAAACCCCTCAAACGCGACAATAGCGATTTTTCCAAGGAAAGCCTTGACAGGATATTCCAAGTAGAGGAGTCGCTCCCAGAACCCAAGGATGANCTGGAATTCGAAGAAATTAAAGTGAAGATAGCTGGATTCGGGGGCCAGGGGGTGCTCAGCATGGGTTTAGTCCTTGCACAAGCGGCTTGCACAGAATCCAGGCACGTGTCATGGTATCCGGCCTATGGACCAGAGCAAAGGGGCGGAACCTCAAGCTGTGCAGTTGTAATATCAGGTAGTGTGATAGGCTCACCAGTAGTGGATGAACCAGACATATTGATCGCATTCAACCAACCTTCACTCGAAGAATTCGCCCACACTGTGCCAGATGATGGGCACATCCTATATGACTCCACAACCATAAAATACGAGGGTAAAGGTAATGTCATAGGGGTCCCAGCCTTTAGAATCGCGAAGAGTGAAGGGGTGGAAAGGGCTGCTAACACGGTCATGTTAGGAGTTCTCATGGAATTAGGCCTCACAAAACTCTCCAGAGAATCATTTGAAGACGCTCTAAGGTTCATATTCAGTGGAAAGGAGAAGATCATAAACATAAACCTAAAACTACTAGATATAGGGGCTAGATGGGCCCGAAAAAGCATGAAAGGGAGCTTATAAAAATGGCCTATAGGGGACTTGCAAAAAAAGTACTCGAAAAAGAATCTATTAAAATCGGTGACAGAATCCGGGTAAAAAGGGATGATATAAGCTATGAGGGAATATTACTCGACAGGCCAGAGGATGCTGATGGCAAACACCTAGTACTAAAATTAGATAATGGTTACAATATTGGCGTGGAGATAGAAGAGGCCACTATAGAATTACTAGAGGAGGGTTCAAGGCCAAAGATAAAGTTTCCATCAGTTGATGTTGAGAGAAACCCACAACTCCCAGATATTTCCATAATATCAACGGGTGGTACTGTAGCATCTATCATAGATTATCAAACAGGTGCTGTTCACCCGGCATTCACAGCAGATGACCTATTAAGGGCAAACCCAGAACTCCTAGACATTGCAAATATACGCGGAAAGGCAATATTTAACATCCTAAGTGAGAATATGCTCCCAGAATATTGGGTTGAAGCCGCACATGCCATAGCCAAGGAGATAGAAGATGGGGCTTGGGGTGTGGTGGTGGCCCATGGGACAGATACCATGCATTATACTGCGGCAGCGCTAAGTTTCATCCTAAAGACGCCCGTACCAGTGATACTCACGGGGGCGCAGCGAAGTTCTGACAGACCATCCTCTGACGCGCGCCTCAACCTTATAAGTTCAGTTGTAGCCGCAAGATCCGACATAGCAGAGGTTATGGTTTGTATGCACGCCAGTATAGATGATAAAAGCTGCCATTTACACCGGGGGACAAAAGTGAGGAAAATGCACACTTCAAGAAGGGACACTTTCAAGAGCATAAACACCACACCCATAGCAGAAATCAAAGACAACAAAATCAGAATCCTAAGAGAAGACTATAAAAAGAGGGGCCTAGAAGAACTCCGAGTCAGAGATAAGATAGAACCAAGAGTAGCCCTCATAAAAACCTACCCTGGTATAAACCCAGAAATAGTAGAATACTACATTGACAAAAGCTATAAGGGGATCGTCATAGAAGGCACAGGCCTCGGACACTGCCCCGAGAATCTTATATCAGCTATTGAACGTGCGAATGAAATGGAAATCATAGTTGCAATGGCCTCACAATGCATTAATGGCAGAGTTAACATGAACGTTTATAGTACTGGGAGAAGACTCCTCAGGGCTGGTGTGATACCAGTAGCTGATATGCTACCCGAGACGGCCTATGTAAAACTTGTATGGGCCCTTGGCCAAAGCAACGATCCAGAAACCGTGAAAAGGTTAATGGTCAAGAATATCGCTGGTGAAGTCGAGGACAGNTCCTCACTCAGACACTTCCAAGGGTGAAAGGGTATGGATTGGGATAAAATCGGGTTAAAGATGGGCTTGGAAATACATCAACAACTTGACAGCAAAGGGAAATTATTCTGTCCCTGTAATTGTGAATTGACAGATGAAGAACCAGAATATAATATAGTGAGGGGATTGAGGCCCACACANAGCGAACTAGGCAAGATAGACAGAGCAGCATTCGAAGAGGCTAAAAGGAAGCTCAAATTCTATTATCAAGCCTATTCTGATCATACTTGTCTCGTGGAAGCTGATGAGGAACCACCCCATCCAATAAATAGCGAAGCCTTAGAGATTGCGGTGACAATAGCATTACTCCTTAATATGAAGGTGGTTGATGAATTCCACACAATGAGAAAACAGGTAATAGATGGGAGCAACACCGGCGGATTCCAACGGACAGGCCTCGTAGCCACGGAAGGCTATGTTGAAACACCCCATGGCAGAGTCAAGATAGAAAACCTATGCCTTGAAGAGGATGCTGCAAGAAGAATAGAAGAAAGAGAAGATGGGATAGTCTTCCGCTTGGACAGGCTTGGCATACCACTCGTCGAGATAACAACAGACCCATCAATCAAAGATCCTATCCAATTAAAGGACGTGGCTTACCAGATAGGGCAAATACTCCGCAGCACCAAGGTCAAAAGGGGTATAGGGACCATAAGACAAGACCTTAATATATCAATAAAAGATGGTGCAAGGGTCGAAGTCAAGGGAGTCCAAGACCTCAACAAAATACCTAAGATCGTTAAAAGAGAAGTTCAAAGACAATTAAAACTATTAGAGATACGTGAAAGACTCAAAAGGAGAAAAGCAAAGGTCGAAGATAAAATATACGATGTAAAGGAGATTTTCAATGACACTCAATCAAAGATAATAAAAAGTGCTGAAAGCGTCCTCGCGATAAAACTAGAAGGCTTCGCAGGACTCATAGGCATGGAACTTCAACCAACCAGGAGACTGGGAACAGAATTGGCAGACTATGCCAAGAAAAGGGGTGTGGCGGGCATATTCCACACAGATGAACTGCCAGCT
>JGI26788J51865_100116_pt1 | contig 9158 bp, 8 predicted proteins | sample WilGeytube61714_FD_51865 | JGI IMG/M metagenome (IMG submission 51865) | reverse complement strand
CTCTTTTTATATAAACGAAGCGTATTGAAAGCAAAAATTTTTTTTACTGCCGCAATTTTAATGCTTCTTCTTTTTTCCAATGAAGGATTAAGCAATCTTTACCTTCAACCTTTGGAAAGCAAATTTACAAAATTTAATGAGAATAAGCAGTATGAATATATATTTGTATTAGGTAGTGGGCATGATGATAGCAACTTCACACCACTAAGTTCACATTTAAGCAATTCTGCAATAAAAAGAATTAGTGAGGGGATAATGCTTCTTAGTAGAAACCCCAATGCAAAAATTATTTTTTCAGGATATGGTGGTTTAAGTCAAGTTCCTCATGCAAAGGTAGCAGCATCATTTGCCNAAGCTTTCAAAGTTGAGCAGGATCGCATTATTTTGTTTGAAGAGCCACAAGATACACTACAAGAGGCAAAACTTTACAAAGAAAGGATAGGGCAAGAGGAGTTTATACTTGTGACTTCAGCAACACATATGCTGCGCTCTATGGCTATTTTTCAAAAGTTAGGCTTAAGACCTACCCCCGCACCAACTGATTTTTTAACCCAGAACCACATCAGATGGTATAGATTTAATGCTTTAAGTATAAAAAAATTTGAAGTTGCCACCCATGAGTACTTGGGACTTTTGTGGTATAAATTAAGAGGGTATATTTAGATTATAAAAGTTGCGAAACTTTTTGTATTAATTGATTGCTATCTAAATACTTTGGATAGCTAAGGTAATTTTTGATTGCAGGATAAAATAATCCACAACCTATAGCATTAAAAATATCTTTGGTTGATTTGGTTTTAAAAAGTAGTAAAAAGTTGCTGTCATTATATCTTTTTTTGATGGCATCTTTATCTTTATCTAAATTTTTCATTTGAAAATCAATTATTATAAGATCAATATTTAATTTTTTTTCTTGCAGAAGCTGATTGTAGTCGGTAAATCCAATTACAACGAGTCTTCTATCATATTGTAGCAATATATTTTTCATCAATTCAAGCTCTCTTATATTTCCATGCACAATAACTATAACATCCCTTTTTTGTTTTTGCAAAATTTGTAAAACTTGAAGCAACTCTTTATATAGATTATCCTCATAGGCTATTTTTGCTGTTTTTAAAAAGTGCTTTAAAAACTCTCTAGCATCAAGAGGGGTTTTGAGTTTATTTTTATAGCAAAATGCTTGAATTGTTCCCAGTTTATTTGCCCGCCGCCAAATTAGTGTATTGAGTTGGTAATATTTTGCATCCAAAATAGAAGTGATTGTATCTTTGAGTTTTTTTCGCATCATATTGTACGCTTTGTCAAAATCATCAAAGTGCGCTCTTTCAAAATCATCAATTAATTTTAGGTTTTGCTTATATGCTTCTTGTAATTGATTAAGTTTTTGTTCAATATCAAGTTTATATGATTCAATCTGTTTTCTTTTTTCTTCAGAGCCTTGATGAAGCTGCAGCATCTCTACCGCTTTTTCAAATTTTTTAGTTTCTACTTTAATCTCTTCATAGTGTTTTTGTCTTATTTGGAGCAGTTCATTGTAAGGTTTTTGATGGTTTAAAAAAATATTTTTAAAAAGTTCTCTCTTTTGGGCACCTGTTGCAATGGCTAAGCTTTTGTATATTTTTTCAAATTGTTCGATTTTGTTTAATTCTTTTTTTAAGGTTTCATCGATGAATTTAGCATCAAGCTTCGTTAAGCTTTCAATAGCTAAATGAAGAAAGGTTTTAAATTTTAAAAAATCAAACTTTTTTTTATTTTCAACTAAAAAAATATTTTTCTTAATAAGCTTCTCTATATCGTAAAAGTAGTTTGATAAACAATCTTGAATTGTTACACAATGTGTTAATCTGTTCTCCTCAATTACTTTATCTTTACTATCGGTTTGATGGTTGATCTTTTGCAAAAGAGGAATAACAATTTTACTTATATCTTTTTGTTTAAAAGGTTTTGCCATTGTTTTGATGTTTGGATATTTTGAACCTATAGATGCAAGATTGGTTGTATCAGTGGAGATGAGAATAATATGAAAATAATCAACCATATTCAATCTTTTTAAGTGTTCAAGCAGGTTATATCCATCTATCTGTGGCATATGCAAATCAAGAAAGATTAAATCCAACTTATCAAAATTATCAGCAATAATACTCAACCCCTCCTTTGCATCACTGGCTTCAAAAAAAGTTGTACACCCTATGCCTGAGAGTTGTTTTTTTAATATCTTTCGCATCGACAAGCTATCATCTATAATTAAAATTGGATTTTCAAATTGTTGCTCTGTAACGCTATTTTTACTGCTAGCTAATTCTAGTAAAGGTATGAGTATGGCTTCAATTTCATTTTTTTTAAATGGTTTTGGGATAACACCTAATATGTTTAAAGTATCAAGGTATTGTTGATCGAGATGATAAACCTCTGTGGAGGTTAAGATGATATTTTGATTGTCAAAAATTCTCCTCTCTTTTAAAGCATCAATCAATTCAAGCCCACCCATCACAGGCATATTGATATCTAAAAATATACAATCTACCTTTTGGCCAGATTCAATCAGTTTAAGAGCTTCCTCTCCATTTTTACACTCAATAAACTCAAAGTTTCCAAGTGGACTGATGATAGACTTTAATATCTTTCGCATTGTTAAGCTATCATCAACAAGCATTATATGAAGCATCGGTTATCCCTTTTGCACAGCATAAAAACGCAGCACAGAAATCATTTTTCTATGGGTTTTAATATTTAATCTCTGTTGTTAATCTTGTAACTTTTTGCGTGCTTTTACATATATAAATTGTTGCAGCCTTAAAACAACTGGTATCATAAGCTATTAGTTTTTCACTTCAAGTTTCTATGGTTTTTTTATGATTGCTTTAATTTTTTTCATCAATTTTACTCTCATCAATTTGCTGCATCAACTTTAATGCTTCCTCATTTTGAGGATTGATTTCTATAGCTTTTGCTAAGTGCTCTTTTGCTTTTTCATTTTCATTGGTAGCTATTAACATTTTTGCATACTCTAAATGTGTCTTGTCAAACTCACTATCAATTTTTAATGCAGTCTCAAAAGAGTCTCTTGCTTTTTCAAACTCCTTTTGAGCAGTGTAAATCTCTGCTAAATAGAGGTGTGCTAAATCATTATTGGGTTCATCTTTGATAACTTGCATCAATGACTCAATAGCAGCTTCATACTCTTTTAAGTTTTTTAAGATAAATCCTTGCCGCATATAGTTATCACTATTTTTTTGCAGTATAAGTGCCGCTTCAATGCTTTTTTTAGCTTCACTAAAGTTTCCAGCTGATACAAACTGATCTGTTTTTTCCAAAAGCTCTTCAACCCGCTTTAGCTTATAACCATCATCCATTTGATTAGCATTAGGTGCTGCTTTTCTATCTATCCTGGTATTTTGCTTTTGGTTGTAAGCTGTATCTTTGCGAATCTGTTGGAATGACCCGCTATCAATTTGTTTATATATCATATACGCAACTGCACCAGCAGTTACTAGCATTATAATTTGTACGATATCCATCATCTATCCTTTGTAATTTTTTATTGATTCATTGTCTTAATTGGATTGTATCTTTGTTGTTTAAATAAAATCTTCCCTTTTGGCGATCTTTTTCTACCACACTATAATGATCAATAATTCCATGCATTGCAATGTATATACCATTTTTTTGAAGAAATCTCAATGCGGCAATTGAGGTTGCTAAGTTAAAAGTTGGCTCTTGACTGCCACAATAGTAAGGGTGCATTGAACCTGTAAAAATTATCTTAGTATGGATTGGTTTAAGATTTTTATCAATATATTCACAGCTTTGCTTCATCGTATCAGTTCCGTGAATAACGATGATGTTATCTTTGCAAACGCTTATCGTTTCAAGTAAAATTTTTCTATCATTTTCATCAAATTCTAGCGAGTCTTTGCCTATGATATTGATCAACTCAAACTCAATATTATCATAGGTATTTTTTACAATCGAAGCAATCGATTCATTTGAGCAATCTACCTCAAGTTCGCCACGAATAGGGTTATATTTTTTATTGAAGGTTCCGCCAGTGCTGATGATAGTAATTTTCATACGACACCTTATAGAAAATTGATGACAACATCTTTGATATCTTGTTTATCAATGATATCAGTTTGTGCAACTTTTTTGTCAAAGAGTGCCGAGATGGCTGGATGAACCTTTAAATTATAAATTTGAGAGAGTCTCTTGAGTGCTTCTTTATCCTCTTTTACTCCTTCACCTTCAATCGCTTCAAGCACAGTGGGTGAAAATTTTGTCCACTCTGCAGTAGAATAGATTACCGTTTTTGCACCTTGAGGTATTTTTTGAAGTGCTTTAAAGCAAGTTGCAGTGTGAGGATCCATAATATAACCCTCTTTGGCATATTTGTTCATCACAGCAAAACTCTCTTTATCAGTGCTAAAGGTGGCATCAAAATCTTCCTGGATTGTTTTGAGTTCAGCTTCTGTTAGGGTATAGTAATTTTTACTTGCTAAAGAGTCCATCAACTCTTTTGTGCGTTGTGGACCAAATTTGTCAAACAAAACCCTCTCTACATTGGATGATTTTAAGATATCCATTGCGGGGCTTGCAGTTTTTTTCAATTTCTTGTTATTTAAATCGTATACACCTTTGGTGATAAGTTCGGTTAAGATATTGTTGCTATTTGAGGCTATTAAGATTTTAGCAATTGGAAGACCCGCTTTTTTTGCATAGTATGCCCCAAGAGCATTTCCAAAGTTTCCACTTGGCACAACGAGATAGATCTTTTCACCAATAGTAATCTCATTGTTTCTCATTAACTCTAAATAACTATAGATATGGTAGATAATTTGAAAAATAATTCTTCCAAAATTTACCGAATTTGCTGCACTTAAATAGGTCTTTTTGCGTATTAATTCCTCTTTGAACTCTTCACTAGATAAAAGCTCTTTAAGGGCATTTTGCGCATCATCAAAATTACCATAAATTCCCAAAACTTTTAGGTTAGATCCATCTTCAGTTACCATTTGTAATCGTTGCACATCACTTGTGCCGCCACTTGGATAGAGGCATACCACTTTAATATTTTCTTCATTTTTGAAAGTTTGCAAAGTTGCAGGTCCCGTATCGCCGCTTGTAGCAGCAATGATCAAATATTTTTTGCCTTGCTTTTTTGCAAGTGTGCTTAAAATATACCCAAATGGTTGCAGTGCCATATCTTTAAATGCTCTTGTAGGTCCATGGTAGAGTTCACAAACAAATTGGTTCTTACCAATTTTTTTTATGGGAACTGGATTGTTTGCATCATCAAAATTATCATATCTATCTAGTGCTGCTTGAATTATTTCATCATCGATATCAATACCAAACTTTTTTAAAAAGTCAAAAGCTAACTCTTTGTAGTGGCTTTGGAGATGATTTTGCAAAAATTGCCAATCTAGCTGTGGTAAATCTTGCGGGGCATACAACCCTCCAAAGCTTGCACTTGGACTAAGTATTGCATCGCAAAAGCTAACGATTGCTGGTCTTTTACCATCATTTCCTCTTGTTTCAATAAACTGCATAGATTACCTTACATTTTTAGTGGCATTATACCATATTAGCCTTCATAGGATAGCTTTGCACATAGTGCTTTATTGTTTCTACCACTTGGGGGTTGATTTGAAGTTGTAACTTCATCACCGATTTTTCAATTTCAAAATCAATTTTTACTTCATCCTTTTGCGTTATAAGTATCGATGATGCCTTGTGCTGCTTTTTTAAAGAGATGATAGTTTCCTTTTTAAAGTATGCATGATCTGGAAAATATACCTTAGCAACCACCTTTTCATCTAAAAAGGGATCCAATCTTTGAGGATTAGCAATAGCCGTAATTAAAAGCATTCTTTCTGTGGGGTTTATGATGCTTACTTTTCGAAAAAAATCTTTTCCCTCATACAAAACAAGATCTGCATACTTTTTGCAAAAATAAAACTCTCGCAATGGTCCAGAGGGTAGGGGAAACTTGTTTTTAAGTGTTTGAGGAAAAAGCAGCACTTCAAGCTTTTTGATCGCAACTTTGGAAAATCCATCATCAAGCAAAATCACTTTTGCACCCATCTCTTTGGCTTTTTCTATTGCAAGTTCCCTATCTTTGCTCACAATAACACTTGCATTGGTAGATTGTGCAATGAGCATNGCTTCATCGCCGCTGACTTTTACATTTGTAAGGATTTTACCGTTATGAGAAACAAGATGCAATCCTTTAGATTTTCTGCCGTAGCCTCTAGTAATAATACATAAATCTTCAAACTCTTTAGCTATTGCAATGATAAAGGGTGTTTTGCCTGTTCCTCCAACGCTGATATTTCCAATACTTATAATTGGTATGCCAAAATCTTTTTTTTTAGTAAATTTTCTTCGCAGAAATGCCAAAGTCGCATAAAGCAGTGCAAGCGGTAAGAAAACAAAAGAGAGGAGCTTTAAGAAAAAAGTAGGGCGATAAAAAAGCTTCTCAAAAAACTGAACAAATAAATTCACCCTCTAAGCTTTACGACTTCTCTAACTTTGTCACAAATATAATTAACCTCTTCTTCAGTGAGTGAACTAAAAAATGGAAGAGACATTACTTTAGCATAGTTTTCTAAGGCATTTGGAAAAGAGTAGACTTTTAATTCATATTTCATCTTATAGTAGGTAGTCATATGTAGAGGAATATATTGTAATGAGATATTAATACCTCTTTTTTTAAGCTCACCTGCAANGTTATCTCTGTTTGTATTAATCTCTACAATGTATTGTAAAAAGTTTTGTTTAAATGGTTGGGTTGGAAGTTTGACCCCTTTAAGTCCGCTAAGATTTTTATTATAAGTTGCAGCAATCTCTTGAAGTCTTTTTACTTTTTGATTCGCTTCAGCAAGCATAAATCTTGCATACGCCGCATCTAACTCACTCATATCATAACCCCAGCCTGGCTCTATGACATCATAGAGGTAATCTAAGTTTCCATATTCATCCCAGCCTTTTGCTATGATACCGTGCGATTTGATAAGCTGCGCTCTTTGTGCAAATACTTCATTATCGGTAACAAGCATACCGCCATTTGCTAAGGCACCTTTACGGTGAGGAGCAAAACTAAATACAACCATATCAGCACCAGTGTTGCCAATTTTTTTGCCTCTAAATTCACCACCAAAAGCATCGCTTGCATCCTCAATTACTTTAAGTTTATTTTCTTTGGCAATTTGATAAAGAACATCTAAATCCACGCTCTGTCCAGCGATATGGGTAAAAATAATGGCACGAAGTTTTTTACTTTTGTTTTGAGCAATAGTATCTTTTAGCTTATCTAAATCCATTAAGTAGCCATTTTTAGAAACATCTACAAAAATCGGNTCTGCATCAAAATGGCGNACAACTTCAGGTATATTGACAAAAGAGTTGATACTACAAATCACTTTATCACCGCGTTTTAAATCGAGTGCACACATACTTAGATGCAGTGCAGAGCTTCCCCTATTTGTTGAAACGGCATATTTCGATCCAATATATTTAGTAAACTCCTCTTCTAGTTTGCTGACATGGTTGCTTTTAAGTGCAATTGCTTCAGCAATATTTTCTTCTAAAAGTTTACCAACTCTTGGTCTATGAAAGGGAATTTCCATCATGAACTTAACCTTTTTTAATTACAATTTATAAATTTTATTTTAGGTTGTGTAAATTTTAGCTTAAAACTAGCCAATTTTTGTGAATATACACAATATTTGATACAATTTGCTCAAAAAGGAGTCTAAATGCAGATAAAGTCAAAACCTTGCGGCAGTTACATGACAAATTGCTATATCGTAACGGTGGATAAAAAAGATTTTATTATTGATCCTGGAGTTGGAGCTACTAGCTGGGTTGTTGAAAATGTAACAAATCCTGTGGCAATCCTTAATACACATGGACATTTTGATCATGTATGGAGCAATCAAGAGTTAAAACAGAAGCTAAACACTCCTGTGTATATCAATAAAAATGATGCNATNATGTTAGAAAAAGATCTATTTGCTCAAGGAACCCCGCCTTCAAAAGCTGATTATCTCATTGACGGTGATGAAGTGGTTGATATTGAGGGTGTTTGCGTAAAGTTTTATCAATTTGCAGGGCATACGCCAGGATGCAGTGTGATTGAAATAGCACAAACTTGGTTTAGTGGTGATTTTTTGTTTAAGCACTCAATTGGTAGGTATGATTTTCCTCTCTCAAATGCCCAAGATATGAAAGAGAGTTTAAATAGGGTTTTGAAATTTGAAAATAATTATGAAATTTACCCCGGGCATGGAGATAAAACTACACTTGAAGAAGAAAAAAGAGTAATCCCTTTTTTTATTTCACAGATATAATGATTTTAAAGAGTTATTTACTCTCTTTTGAATCGTTTTTCTTTGATGATTTTTTCTTTTTTTCATCGACTCTAGGGACTTCAATCTTTTGTTTATTCATCTTTTCAATATCTTCTACATTTTTAGCTAGCTTTAGAGCTAAAATATGTTTTTCTAAAACCACAGCCATAAATTTCCCATCAAAAACCTTTACTTCATTGAGGTAGCCTTCCACTTCAATCTCTCTTTTTCGGCTTTCTTGGTGAAGTTGTTTTGCTTTAAATAGAACTTTATCACCAACTTTCACAGGAGATAAAAATTTGCAGTTACTGTTGACTAAAACAACATTGGGATCATTTACTGCTGCCATCGCACAAAAATCAGCAGCACCAAAAGTAAACCCTCCGTGTACAAGATTGTGCGTATCAACTGACATTTCAGGTGTTGTGACAAGTTCAACTTCGGCATAGCTATCTTCGAGCTTTATGAGATTGCCGCAAAGTCCAGGGTTGATTTTAAGATGGGTTTTTAGCCCTTTTTCTTCATTTGATTTTAGATCAGAAACCTCATCCATTGTAAACCTTTAGAGTTAAATATTGAGTAAAATATCGGCAAAAATGGAGATATTTGTAATGACAAAAAGTAGAAATGACTGGAAAGGTTGCAAGTTTCATCTACGAGGTTCTTAAGAGTATCAAGGGCACTCTGCCGAAGAGTCTTTTTAGGCTTTATAACTAGAAAGGTAGTTTTTCAAGAGCGCCAAGGGCGCGAGGGCACTCTGCCGAAGAGTCTTTTTAGGCTTTTTAGCTAGAAAGGTAGTTTTTCAAGAGC
>JGI26788J51865_100115_pt1 | contig 9178 bp, 9 predicted proteins | sample WilGeytube61714_FD_51865 | JGI IMG/M metagenome (IMG submission 51865) | reverse complement strand
AAGTTCATGGAATATGGCAAAAAAGGATGGTATGAATGTTATGACAATAGAGGATGCTTCAAGGGAAGCCGACATCGTACATATTCTCATACCTGATGAAATACAAGCAACAGTCTATGAACAGTCAATAGAANCATACTTAACAGAAGGAAACACCATATCATTTTCACACGGGTACAACATCCACTACGGGTACATAAAAGCCCCACGGGGAGTTAACGTTACAATGATAGCACCAAAGGGTCCTGGGGCCATGGTCAGAAGAACATACTTGGAAGGTTTCGGAATACCCGGACTAGTGGCGGTTGAAGTTGACGAAACAGGAGAAGCGCTTGAAATAACCCTCGCAATGGGTAAAGCTTGTGGATTCGCGAGAGCAGGGATACTAGAAACAACTTTCAAGGAGGAGACCGAAACGGACCTCTTCGGTGAACAAACCGTCCTCTGTGGTGGTGTCACAGAACTCATAAAAACAGCCTTCGAAACTCTGGTGGAGGCAGGCTACCAACCAGAACTAGCATACTTCGAAACATGCCACGAACTAAAATTAATAGTAGACCTCATATATGAAAAAGGATTCACTGGAATGTGGAAAAATGTCAGCAACACCGCAGAGTTCGGAGGCCTCACAAGACGCTCAAGGATAATCACCCCAGACACAAAAAAAGAAATGGAAAAGATTTTAGAAGAGATCCAAAAAGGTGAATTCGCAAAAGAATGGACACTAGAGAACAAAGCCGGCAGGCCAATGTTAAAAAGAATGCGAGAACTTGAAGCAGGATTAAAGATTGAAAAAATAGGATCCAAACTGCGAAAACTTTGCGGTCTACAAAGATAAGGTGGAAAAAATATTGGCATTCGTTGGAATGGACCATGGCACCACAGGCATATCCTTCACTATTCTATCAAAGGAAATTGAACACTTCAAACTAAGACGTGAGGAACTCTCAAAGGGTAAAGTATCTGCAATAAAAGAGCTCTCAAAAAGAATAGACCCCTCAGAAATCGAACTCATGGCAATAACTTACGCGATGGGGGACGCGATGGGGGATGCTATAACAACCATCAAACCCCTAGAAAAGGTTGAAAATAGGGGTATAATCTCTATTGGTGGTGCTGGTAAAGTCACAGGGGCTGGAACAGCAGTATACTCAGAGATAGAAAAGTCAGGAATACCAACGGTCTTAATCCCTGGCTTACACCGGAACCTTCCCTGTCTAGATGAACGTTTCAAAGCAGCATACTCTCACCATGGAAGTGCAGAAAAGGTCAGCATATCCTACAATGCTTATCTCGAGACTGGCTGGGAAAACATGATAGTCTCAGATATAAGCTCCAACACAGTAACCATCCTAATCCAAGACAGTATTATAAGAGGGGCTATGGACGCGTGTATAGGCGCAATGGGAGTCATACATGGCCCATTAGATCTTGAAATGATCAGGACGATCGATGACGGTTATAAAACTGCTAACGAATGCTTCTCACACGCAGGGGCTGTGAAGATAGCGAATATAGATACAAAGATCGCAAGGGCGAAGGATGAACTCATAAAGAAATATCTTGAAGGCGACCATAAAGCAAGAATAGCCATCGATACAATGGCAATGACCATAACAATGGAAATCTGGGGACTTATAGGCATAGCTGATAAGATAGAGGGCATAGTACTCACAGGATCCATAGGGGCTATGAAAAGGCCCATAAACTTTTATGATATCCTCAAAAGACAATTAAACTGTCCAGTGACGGTTCATGGGCTACCAGCCACTTCAGGATCGCTAGGAAGTGCCCAGATAGCCAGGGACATCTACAACGGAAAAAAAGAAATCCTCGGAATCGAAGTAGAAACCCTATCCTAACAGTGAAATGAAGGCTATTTTAGTAGCTTTTATAAACCGAATCCCACTCTCTGTCTCAAGGACGGCGTTAAGATAATTGTCAATGGATATAAGTCTGCCTTCATGTTCATTATCATTTTTTAGAGTGACAAGCACCCTTTTGCCCTTAAACTTTAAAAATTGTCTATTAATCTTATCAATCATAATACCCCATATATTATGTAAGTTGTCATGGCTTAAAGCCACCCTTCCATCGATTTAAGATCAGATGTGCAGTCAAGGGATAATGGTGTGAGCGTAGCAACATTCTCCTCCTTAAGCGTATAAACATCTGTTCCGGGGAGATCGTGGCCCGCAGGCTCCCCATCCATCCAATAATATGGTCTGCCACGAGGGTCGAGCCTCTTTTGCACATGCACATTATACATTCTGTCACCCAGTCTTGTGAGCTTGATTTCCTCTTTTTTCATGTGCAAAGGTATATTAAGGTTCAAGAAGTCAACACCTTCTGGCAGACCTTTCTTTAGGATATTCTTAGCTATTCTATATGTTATCCTTTTTGCAGTGGAAAAATCAATGTCAACATGTCCATTATGAAATTTAATATCACCCCTTTTCACTTGCAACGAAACTGCAAGAGCCGGCACTCCATGTACAGCAGCTTCCATTGCAGCCCCAATAGTCCCAGATGTTGTCAATTCCGATTTTCCAAGATTTTCACCCATATTTATCCCAGAAATCAGAAGGTCTGGTTTTTCCTCTGCCAATTCAAAAATGCCAATGATAACAGCATCAGTTGGCGTCCCAGAAATAGAATAGGCCATGGTACCATCCGTTAAGGTAACATCATTAACTCTAATAGGCTCAAATAGTGTTAAAGCGTGTCCTATCCCACTCTGCTGCGTGGCAGGGGCCACTATTACACACTTTCCAAGGTCTTTTACAGCATCCTTTGCAGCTATTATACCCGAAGAATTCACTCCATCATCATTGGTTATCAAGATCATTTTAATTTCATCCCCTCTATTGGCAAGATTTTTAATTAATTATAATTTATATATGACAATGGAATCAATTTTCAGGTGGGAAATTTGAAGAAAGAGAAGCTAGTAAATTTCATGGCCAAGATCATGGAGGAATCTGGCTTCAAGGTTTATAAGGATTTCAGAACCTCAAGGCATGTTGTGGACATCTACGGCGTTATTCCCACCGCTGTCGGTGATCTTAAGGTGGTTGTAGCTTGTAAAAATTATGATAAAAAATGGAAGGTAGGGTTAGATGTTTTAAAAGAAATGGAGATGGTTGCAAAAAGTCTTAAAGCTTCTAAGGTAGTTATCGTAACCACATCAAATTATACGAAACAAGCCCTTAATTATGCTGCCACGAGAAATATTAAACTTATAGACAGGGCAGGAATAATATCCTTGGCCAAAAAATTTTCAAAAAGACTCCAAACACCAGAAGAAGAATTCCATGATGAAATGGAGTCCTACACGCCTAAAGAGTCCAATTTTAATACTGAGGGAGGTTCATTATCCCGGAGGGAACCTAAAACCCCCATCTTTGGACAATTTAGAGTACTATTCCAAAACCTATTTTTTCTAGTTTTATTAGTGGTTGGAATCTCGATTGGACTCACACAACTTATAGAAACCTTTGTTAAATTAGATGATAGGATCCTCGGGATACTGAAAATATTTTTCTCATTTATCCTGTCATATGGTATAACACCAATCGGAGAAAAGGAGAAAATGTTCATATTACTCCGGGGCACCATAGTCTTTTTCATATCCCTCCTAATACTCATAATCATAATATTCATCTAAAAAAATATAATAAAAAAATTATCTTATTTTGGGTATTATGAGACCTGCTGTCGTCATGAAAAACTGACAATATCGCAAGTGCTAATGGAACACCTGTAGGTTGCATAGGAATCTCACCGACAGAGACAGGACTAACAGGTTCTAGGATATCAATGATATATTCGTCTACATTGTTTATGAGATCCGGATCATATGAAGCCGGACACCCCAAACAATATATGTAAGCTCCAAGGACTCCTTCTCCCACAGTCTCTGCCGTGAAACCTAGTAAAAGCGTGTAAACGTCTTCGGCTGGCATGCAACCTATCAACCATATTCCCTGTTCAGGATCAAATGAACGATGAAAATCCACCCAGTTGATACCATCCCATGAAACAGACCACCAGGGGTTTCCAAATCCTTGCTGCCCTACAGAAACCTCAACATCAGTCGCATCATCTGGTCCAAGGTTCGCTGCTTCAACGACACCTACAACTCCATCACCAACAGTAGCATTCTCTATAGGGTTAAGTTCAGAGTCCGTCAAGGTAACATCAACTGCTAAATTAGTCCTTTGTGCTGTAACCATTCCAATAGCCATCATAGAAACTGGCATTACCAGTGTAAATCTTTTCATCATTCACCCCCNATAATCTAGTGCATAGAAACTAGAAGTTTTTTTTCTATGCCCAATTATTTTTGTATGAATATAAATTTTTTTATCCTTAAAAAGTGGGCCGGGCGAGATTCGAACTCGCGACCACCTCGTTGTAAGCGAGGTATCCTAACCCCTAGACCACCGGCCCTTGATTAGAAAATACTACATCTAATCTATATAAAGTTTCCCCCCAATACCATTGTATATACTACGCTTATACACGTAGTAAATACTCTAAAAAAAAATAGCTGAGGTTATCCTTATGTTATCTAATAAAGATAAGATATGGTTTAACGGCCAATTTGTAGAATGGGATAAAGCAAAAATACATGTACTCTCACACGTAGTACATTATGGATCCAGCGTCTTTGAAGGAATTAGATGCTATAAGAACAGGGAAGGATCTGCCATTTTTCGCTTGGAAGACCATGTCAGGAGACTGTTTGATTCGGCGAAAATATATATGATTGACATCCCCTACACCGAGGAGGAGATATGTGAAGCCGTAATCGAAACAGTTAAGATTAACAATCTTAAGGAATGCTATATAAGGCCTGTTGTTTTCCGAGGCTATAAAGAGCTTGGTGTAAACCCTCTTAACTGTCCAGTGGAAGTTGTGATCGCAGCATGGGAATGGGGAAGCTACCTTGGACAGGAAGCATTAAAGGAGGGTGTTGATGTTGGAGTCTCAACTTGGAGGCGGATGGCGCCAAACACCCTCCCAAACATGGCTAAAGCAGGTGGAAGTTACCTCAACTCTCAACTAGTGAAGATAGAAGCTATAAAGCACGGCTATGACGAGGGTATAATGCTCGATTACAATGGCATGGTAAGTGAAGGTAGTGGGGAAAACATTTTCATAGTAAAGGATGGTGAACTCTACACTCCACCAATATCCTCCTCAATATTGTCTGGGATAACAAGAGATTCAGTTATAAAATTAGCCGAAGAAATGGATATCAATGTGAAAGAAGAGTGCATACCACGTGAAATGTTATATATAGCAGATGAATTGTTCTTCACGGGAACAGCAGCCGAAATAACACCTATAAGATCAGTTGATGGTATAAAGATTGGAAATGGGAGAAGAGGCCCCCTAACAGAAAAACTCCAAGAAAGTTTCTTCAAAATTTTAAGAGCAGAAGCCGATGACAGATTTGAATGGCTAAAATACATTGAATAAAATCGTGGTAGCAGACCCAATTCAGAGCCCATCGAAACATTTATATACCGTCTCCATCCTACTGAATAGAATTGTGGTAGCAGACTCATACAATTTATCAGAAGGTGGATTTTATTGGATGTTATGCAAGCGATAATATTGGGAGTAGTCCAGGGTGCTACAGAATTTTTACCCATAAGTAGTTCTGCCCATCTTGTAATAGTGCCACATCTTATTGGTATGAATTATTCAGATCTTGCATTTGACATTCTTGTTCACGTAGCTATCCTTGTTGCTGTTATCGGATATTTCCGAGTTGAAGTGGTGGATATTCTTAAAGGCTTTTTTTCGAGCCTACTAGACATCTCCCAGGGGACTTTTAGTGAAGGGGTTAAAAATGATCCTATTAAGAGATTGTCCTGGTTTATAATGATTGGTAGCATCCCAGCGGGTTTAATNGGTGTCTTTTTCAAGGACTTTTTCGAGGGATTTTTCAACAATCTGCNGGCAGTTGGGTTATTACTCATTACCACAGGTTTCATATTATGGGCTTCTGAGATATTATATAGAAGGTTTCCAAGGAAAAGATTTTTTGAGAGCATGAACTTGGCCGATGTCCTTTTGATAGGTTTCGCTCAAGGATGTGCTATAATGCCAGGTATATCCCGTTCAGGGGCGACTATAGCAACTGGTATATCACTCGGACTTGAAAGAGAATTCATGGCAAGATACAGTTTCCTATTATCCATACCAGCGATATTGGGGGCCTCATTATTCAAATTAAAGGATATAATGGGCGGATTCTATTTTGAAACGGAAAGTTTCATATTAGGATTTATCGCGGCCACGATTTCCGGTTATTTAGCCATTAAATATTTTTTGAAATTTATAAGAACGAGAAATCTAATTTTATTCTCATGTTACTGTTGGATAATAGGGGGGTTAACGCTCCTTATAAGCATCTTATGAATTTCACATTGTAAACTTCAAAATAAAACTGTTGCCATGGGATATATTTATGAGTCCAAATGTAAACCCACCAAGTGCTCCAGAACACTTCCATAAATGCTGCGACTAAAAATATGATAACTATCTTCAACAATAATGGCAAAAATCCACTCCTAAGTTCCCTAATAAAAATCTTAGTTGAACCAGCATTCAATAAATGATACAAGGAAATATAAAAAGCTAAGAAAGCGTCTATTGAAAGCAAAGCCCCCAGGATCTCAAAATGCAAATGAAATAAGCCGAGGTATATTATCAAACCCCTAAGTCCAAAACGAAAAATCAAAGCATTCAACAAAGCACCAGAAAATCCTATAAGATCTACGAATACAACCTTAATAATGGGAAATCCCAAGAATATACAAAAAAATATTATCAAAATATTCGAAATAAACATATTAAAGGTCACAGTCCCGAGATAATCCACAAATTGCATCCTAAGATAATCCCATGTTATAAGACGTGATTTGAAATACACAATAAAATCCCCAGTTAAAAAGCCAAAATTAAAATTTTTTATAAAAAAATAGGAGACAAAACCACCTATATAGAATAATAAAGCAACTAGTATAATCGGATTTGACGGTTTCAAACTCTTGAGAAATCTTAGAATAACCTTTGGCATAGTTCATCAATTCTATCTCTTATGGTATCCATGCTCACACCCTTCAAAAGGGCTGCAAGAAGCATGCCCCCCGCACCAACACCCTCCTTAACAGATCCCGTGAGATAACCATGCAAACCTTTATGGGCCGCCTTTTCAAAACCCGGATCAACAGCATAGATGGTTATATCACCTATCTGCTCCGCTATCTGATTAATATCTGATGTTTCATCCTCAGCCACGAAAATCGTTGTTGCAATGGGCGTCCTTGAAAAATCAAAGCTTTCATCAATGGCCTTGATAAAAGCGCATATGGCTGTCATCTGAGTTCCACCAGCTAAANTAATAGGCGTGTCGCTTCCCATGCATATGCCTGCTATGGCAGGTATCATAGGATCCCCAACAGCCTCAACCGCCTTAAATGGATCCTCGACCTTTTCACCCCATCCTATACCCGCATTTTCTAGTCCCTTCATGACCACATCCTTTTTAAGGTTATGTGGGTTTTCAGGGAGGCTCGCGCTCACCTTAAAACTTGCATCATATCCTAGGGCTGTTAAAACCCCCAGTGCCGTGGTGGTCCCCGCAGGTGTGCTTTCACCTATTATAAGATGATCCGCTAGGTTGGATAGCATCTCTCCAAGTAGCTTACCGTTTTCAAATATTTTCCTCGGATTATCCACAGCCTTCCCAGTGCGTATATCCTCCCCTGGCTTCTCATTAATATGAATATATGGCAGATTAGGTTTTATCCTGGCACCCGCGTCAGCCACAAGGAAAGGTATATCAGCCAATTCTATACAAGCCTTTGTTATCACCGCCGGAGTGGGTGTTGACTCTCCCTCCACCACAGTCTTGGGTATTTCAGGAAGACACAACGGGGCCTCATGGACTATCAGCTCAACGTCAGCTGCTGGAGTATACCTTGTAAGGTCCGGGCTAGCACCAGCCCCTGTTATACCTGGTATATGTGAAGTGGCTGTAGTTGCAAGTACACATAAAAATAACGGTTCTTTATCCCCTACCTCATGGAGGAAATCTTCAGACCCATAAACCTTCAATTCTCTGAAACATTACTTTCAACCCCTGTGAAAACTTATTTTAAACGAACTATATAATCATTTTATAATGGTCAATGGTGTCAAAAATGTTATGCCTAGGCATAGAAGGAACAGCAGAAAAAACAGGTATCGGTATAGTGGATGATAAAGGCAATATCTTATCATCAGTCGGAAAATCACTAATCCCAAGCACTGGCGGAATACATCCAAGGGAAGCGGCCGAACACCACTCTAGATACTTACCAGAACTTTTCACGGAAGCTCTTGAAGAGGCCGGGGTCGAATCCAATGATATAGGCTTGGTAGCTTTTTCACGCGGCCCTGGACTTGGCCCTGCCCTTAGAACCGTTGCAACAGGAGCAAGGACAATAGCATTAACATTAAAAATACCTATAGTAGGGGTTAATCATTGTATCGGACACCTAGAGATCGGAAGGCTTACCACCGGCGCCAAAGACCCTGTTTCACTTTATGTAAGTGGTGGGAACACCCAAGTTATAGCATTCGAAGAAAACCGTTACCGGGTTTTCGGAGAAACCCTTGATATAGCTGTTGGGAACATGTTAGACCAGTTCAGCCGTGAATTAGGAATGGGGCATCCAGGCGGCCCCAAAGTCGAAGAATTAGCTAGAAAGTCCTCAAATTATATCAAATTACCATATACTGTCAAAGGGATGGACTTAGCATTTTCAGGTTTACTCACAGCAGCCCTTAGAAAATACGAAGCCGGCGCAGAACTTGAAGATCTTTGTTATAGTCTCCAAGAAACAGCATTTTCAATGCTCGTGGAGGTCGCAGAAAGAGCTCTTGCCTATACAAAGAAAAGAGAAGTTCTACTTTGCGGTGGGGTGGCTGCGAACAAGAGATTAAGGACAATGTTAGAAAAAATGTGCAAAGGACATTATGCTAAATTTTTCATACCACCACCAGAATATTGTGGAGACAACGGTGCCATGATAGCATGGCTAGGCCAACTCACATACAAGTATAAAGGACCAGATCGTATAAAGGATACAACCATCATTCAACGTTATAGGACAGA
>JGI26788J51865_100113_pt1 | contig 9204 bp, 6 predicted proteins | sample WilGeytube61714_FD_51865 | JGI IMG/M metagenome (IMG submission 51865) | reverse complement strand
GATGCTTGGAGATATTGAGGATTTGGTGACTGCAACGGGCAAGATTGAACCCAAAGAGTTTGTGGATGTTGGATCGCAGGTATCGGGGCAAGTGATGAAGATTCATGTCAGTGTGGGTGATGAGGTCAAAAGAGGAGATCTTTTAGCAAAAATTGATGCGACTGTGTATGAAGCAAAGGTAGATGCTATCAAGGCGCAGCTAAGATACCAAGAGGCGCAAAAACTAGACAGACAAGCACAATATGACAATGCAAAACGCCAATTTCAAAGGCAGCAGCGACTCTATGAGCAAAAAGCGGTCACTCAAGAGCAACTTGAAAATAGTGAGCTTAGCTACAAAAGTGCCAAAGCAAATTTGATGATGATTCAAGCGCAGATAGATCAAACACAATCAAGTTTGCGAGAAGAGATCGCAAATTTGGAATATGCAACAATTTATGCACCAATGGATGGAACGGTGGTAAATATTGCTGTTAGGGAGGGGCAAACACTCAATGCCAACCAGCAAACCCCTACACTTTTGACTATTGCGGATTTAAGTGTGATGCGAGTAGAAGCTAAAGTTTCTGAAGCTGATATTGGCAAGCTCAAAAAGGGGATGAAGGTGTATTTCAACACGATGGGAAGTCGTCAAAGATATTTTAGTAATCTTGATTTGATTGAGCCTACTCCCATCGTTTCAAACAATGTGGTAAATTATAAAGCAGTTTTTGATATTGAAAATACTAAAAAAGCTTTGATGCCAAAAATGACGGCTCAAGTCTTTTTTGTTGTCAAAGAGGCTAAAGATACGCTTTTAGTCCCCATTTCATCGATTGCATTTAGTAATCCACAAAGAAGTGAAGGATCAGTGAAGCTGATCGAGGGTGGCACAATAAAAAATCAAAAAGTAAAAGTAGGGGTCACTGACAGGGTCAATGCACAAATTATAGAAGGGTTAAGCGCAGGTGATGAAGTGGTGATGGTAAACCGCAGCGGCGGCGCCAACAACCAAAGGCAAAGATAATGAGTCAATCTTTGATACGGTTGGAAAACATTACAAAAACTTACTCTAGTGGCGGGCTTGAGTTGACTGTGCTTAAGGGGATTGACCTGGAGATTAATCGGGGGGAATTTGTTGCTATTGTAGGAGAGTCTGGATCGGGCAAATCGACATTGATGAATATTTTAGGGTGTTTGGATACCCCAACAAGTGGAAAATATTATTTTAAAAATAGTGATGTTTCAGGCTTTGATGCTGATGATTTGGCAGCACTTCGTAGAGAATCGTTTGGATTTGTTTTTCAAAGTTATAATCTCATCGGTTCACTCAATGCACTAGAAAATGTTGAACTCCCCGCTATCTATGCAGGAGCAAGCGTAGAAGAAAGAGAGCAAAGAGCAAAATTTTTACTCCAAAAACTTGGACTGGGCAAGAAGCTTCNAAACTATCCAAGTGAGCTTTCAGGCGGTCAGCAGCAAAGAGTCTCTATTGCAAGAGCACTTGTAAATGGTGGAGAGATAATCCTAGCTGATGAGCCAACAGGAGCGCTTGATAGCAAAAGCGGTGCAGAGGTGATGAAGCTACTCGTAGAGCTCTCAAATGCAGGGCATACAGTTATTTTGATTACCCACTCAAAAGAGGTTGCATCCCAAGCAAGCAGAGTGATTGAAATCAAAGATGGTGAAATTATCAAAGATTTTAAGCAATCCGATCCAAATCTTTACCCCTTTGAACCCATTGCAAAGTATAGCACCAATTTAGTCTTTGAAATGGTCGAAGCGATCAAAGCATCATTGAAAGCATTAAAGATTAATATCTTTCGTACGGTGTTGACGCTGCTTGGGATTATTATCGGTGTGGTTGCAGTGATTGTGATGCTTGCTATTGGAAATGGTGCAAAGCAGGAGGTGGTCGATAAGATCAGCGGTTTTGGGACAAATCTACTCATTATCCGCCCTGGGATGCCAAATATTCGAGGATTTCAAAACTTACAAACTTTGGTGCCTGGGGATATGTATGCAATAAATGAACTTGATAATGTAGTTGCTTCAATGCCTGAATCTAGGGTCAATACAACCCTTCGCTATGGAAACTTAGATGCAACTACCCAAATCAATGCGACCACCCCCTCATTTACGCAAATTCGAAATTGGGGCGTGGCAAAGGGGAGCTTTTTTGACCAGAAAGATATTGATGAGTATGCTAAAGTAGTAGTCCTTGGGCAAAGCGTGGTGGATGAACTTTTTGGCAATCAAGATGCTATCGGGCAGTTTGTGATGGTGGGAAATATTATGTTTCAAGTGATTGGCGTGATGGATCTCAAAGGAGCAAGTGCAATGGGATTTGATGAAGATGATATTGTATTTATGCCCTATACTACGGCAAGCTTATACATATTTGGGTATGACTATTTTCGAAATATCACTGTGGCTGTTGAAGATATAAGTATTGTCGAAGAAACGCAAGAACAGATTAGGCAATTGCTGATTAGTCGCCATGGGATGGAAGATTTTCGCATAAGAAATATGGCTTCACTCATCCAAGATACGATTGAAACTCAAGCAACGATGACGATTATGCTTGGATCAATTGCAGCAATTTCGCTTTTAGTTGGTGGAATTGGGGTGATGAATATTATGCTAGTGAGTGTAACGGAGCGAACCAAAGAGATTGGAATCAAAATAGCAATAGGAGCAAGGCGACGAAACATCATGCAGCAATTTTTGACTGAATCGGTGATTCTTTCAGCCTTTGGCGGGTTGATTGGTGTTGGGCTTGGACTAGGAGGCGTTTATCTTGTTTCTACCTTTGAAATAGCGGTGATTTACTCTGTGATGCCGGTAGTTTTAGCGTTTTCTTTTGCATTTTTAACAGGACTTATTTTTGGGTACCTACCAGCCAAAAAAGCAGCTAAACTTGACCCAGTCATCGCACTAGCTTCAAAATAGGAAATGATGAAACTCTTTTTTGAAAAATGCAAATAAATAATGAGGGTTACATAGGAGTAACTAGCTGCAAGGGTACTACGCACTTGTTCAAAAAGGATAAAAAAACAATGAAATATTTATTTATAGCATTAGCAGCAATTTTTATAAGCGGATGCAGCACAAAATTTGAGATCGATAAAAGGATTGAGATTCCCTTTGCAGTGGGTGAGAGTGAAGTGCATATAAAGAGTCAGTGGTGGCGTGAGTTTGAAATCGAGCAATTAAATCTTTTGATAGAGCAAGCTTTGCAAAATAGCCCCGATATGATCAGTGCGTATGAAAGAGTAGTGCAAGCAAGTTTTGCAGTCAGTAGCGCTAAAAGCGGTGCAATGCCACGAGTGACAACTTCAGCTTCAACAAACTACAGCGAAAGAAAACAAAGCGGCAGTAGTTGGGTTGAGAGTGAGAGTTCAAACCTTGGGCTTTCGATGAGTTATGAGTTTGATTTGTGGGGTAGGATTAAAAATAGCCGTGAAAGTGCAAAAAGCTCACTTGAAATTTCAAAATATGACTATCAAACAGTGAAGCTTAGTTTAGTTGCAAATATCATCAATTCATATCTGCAGTGGCAAGGGGTGCAAAATAAAATTGTTTTAACACAAAAAAATTATGATCTTGCCAAGGAGTTGCAAGAGTTGACAAGGCAGCGCTATGAAAATGGAGTTGCGACAATACTGGATTTAAAACGCCAAGAACGGGTGGTTTTGAGCTTAAAGTCAAACTTGCTTTCACTCGAAAATGAATCACAGACCCTTCAAAGAGCTATCAATCTACTTGTTGCAAGTAATGAGGCAGTAGAGTTAGAAGCAGTTGATATTGAATCGATTAGGTTTGATTTGCAAATTTCGAATCTGCCATCAAATCTATTACTACGAAGACCTGATGTAGCTGCAAGCAAAGAGGCGATACGGGTGAGTGAACTAAGTGTAGAGATTCAAAAAGCAGCAAAGTTTCCTACATTTTCACTCACTTCGGCTTTGGGGTATGCAAGCAGTAATTTGCTAGCGTTTAATAACCCTACAACCACTACAGCAAATGCAGGGCTTGGGCTTGGGTATACGCTCTTTGATGGGGGCAAGATAGAATCTGATATCAATATCGCCAAAAGTAGGGCTTTGGTGAGTTTGCAAGAGTATCGAAAAACNGTTCTTAATGCTTTTAAAGAAACCCAAGATGCGATAGAGAAACTTCAAAACATAGAACAAATATTAAAACTTGATGAGCAATCTTTGACTCTTTTGCAAGAGAGTTTTGCGCTTTCAAAGATTCGCTATGAAGAGGGGGTGCTCAGCTATATGGATCTACTAGAAGAGCAGCGATCACTTTTTGGAATGAAAGAATCTATCATAACAAAAAAGATCGCATATCTTAGTGCCTATGTAGAGCTTATCAAAACCCTAGGCGGTGGATGGGTTAATAAGAATATGTAATCTTTACTCGTACGCTTTCAAGAGGCGTTGAAGAGTGCTTGATATGCTCAACTCCATTGATGTAAAAGTGGTTATGGTATCCAATTAGTTTAGTTTGGGTGTGGGTGTCATATACGGTTTTGCACTGTGTTTGCGTTTCATAGTGCGTGGTATATGAAGGCTCTCTCATGCGATTTGCCGTTGTTGCACCCAAAATTCCACCAACAATCTTTGCAGCATCTCTTCCACTGCCTTTGCCGATTTGATTTCCTATAATCACCCCAGCTGTTGCCCCAATAAGCGTATCAACTCCAAGTGAATTTCTATCTTTTGCAGTTGGCACTCGAACCGCAACCTCTACATCTTCGCACACTTGTCTTGGGGTACTTACTGTCACCTCTTTATATTGAGGCACCGAATACTCCACAGGCACCATTTCATAAGTTGAATGGTTTTGTGCAAAAAGTGACGAAACTCCTAAGAGTGATAAAAGTATATTTTTCTTTTCATCATAAACTCCTTCTTTTTTGTAAGTATAAAAAATCTTTGTAGAGTAATTGTGAACTCTTTATTTATAAAAATTTCACAATTTATTTAAAAATTAATACAATAATTAAAAAAGTTTTACTAAAATAGCAGAACTAAAGTTTAAAATTTCAATTATTAGGATAAATTTATGAAAGAAACGATGATGGGAAATGAAGCGATTGCTTTGGGTTTGATTCATGCCGATGTGGATATGGTTTCGGGATACCCTGGAACCCCTTCAAGTGAGATACTTACCAATGTGCAAAAATTGCAAAAAAAGTTAGGGCTTGATCTGTATGCTCAGTGGAGTACTAATGAAAAAGTGGGCTTTGAAGTAGCATATGCTGGAGCCATTGCAGGCAGAAACGCTGCTGCTACGATGAAACAAGTGGGGCTAAATGTTGCTAGTGATGCACTTATGAGTGCTAGTTACATTGGAAATCTTGGTGCAATGCTTTTGATAACTGCTGATGATCCAGGATTTCACTCTTCACAAACAGAGCAAGATAGCCGAGTCTTTGCAAAGTTTGCCAAAATCCCCGTACTTGATCCAGCTACTCCTCAAGATGCGTATGATTTGACCCAATTTGGTGTAAAGTTATCAAAAGAGTTGCAAATCCCTGTAATGNTTCGACCCGTGATGCGAGTGTGTCATGCAAGGCAGATAATAGAGATCAAAGAGAGCCATGAATTTAACCCGCCAAAGGGGGAGTTTCAAAGAGATATTGGTAGGTGGGCAGCTGTACCAAGAGCTGGACGGTTCAAGCAAGGTATTGAGCANCTTGAGAGGATAGAAAAGATCAAAGAGTATAATTGGCAAGAGCTACTGAAGCCTGAGTTTGACAAGTGCAAAGGGGGCAAACTTCTTGTGCTTTCAAGCGGTACGGGATATGGTTTTGCAAAAGAAGCAATCGAGGATATGGGCGTAGAAGCTGATATNGTGAAAATTTTGATGCCCTATCCATTGCCTGAACAAAAAATAAAAGAGCAATTTGCAAATTATGAAAAAGTGCTTGTAGTAGAAGAGCCTATGCCCTGTATTGAAGAGCAGATTATGCATGAAAAGGTTCATGGAAGAATTGATAAAACGATGCACCAAATCGATGAGATGAGTAAGATTTATATACAAGAAGCACTTCGTAAAATGGGATTATATACAGGCAAAAATCTCTATCCAAAAGTGGCGTACAAAGATGAAATCGCTGCGCGACCGCCAAATCTATGCCCTGGATGTCCACATCGTGATGTGTATTATGGTATTACAAAAGTGTTTAAACCTAAAAAATCAATTTATCCATCAGATATTGGCTGTTATACTCTAGCAATCAATCAAGATGCGATCGATTCAGTGCTTTGTATGGGTGCAGCGGTTTCTATGGCAAGCGGATTTGCTCTAGCTGATCCAGATAGATATGTCGTAGCCACGCTTGGAGATAGTACCTTTTTTCATGGTGGAATCCCACCGCTTATCAATGCAGTCTATCAAAAGCATAAATTTTTACTTGTAGTACTTGATAACTCTGTCGTTGCGATGACAGGACGCCAAGAGCCACCTCAAAGGCAAAATAAAGCCGTTGATATAGCGAAAGTAGCACAAGGATGTGGGGCAACGGTGTTTGATTATACTTATACCAATGATTTAAATGAAACGATGGTTTTTTTAGAAAAATGAAAGAGGAGTATGACAAAGCAGATGGTCCAATTGTAGCGGTGGTACGAGAGTTTTGTGTACTTGATAAAGAGATAGCTGATGAAAACTTGCCTGCACAGTTTGCAATGGTAAATGAAGAGGATTGCGTGGCATGTGATCACTGTGTGACAAAGTATAAATGTCCGCCGATGCATTATAATGAAAATGAAAAGATTGAGATCGATCCATTTTTATGTATTGGATGTGGGGCATGTTTGAATGTGGTTTGTCCAACCGATGCGTTTGTGTTAGATAAAACACGCACACCAAAAAAATAGATACTATGAGTGTTTTATCAAGAGCGACAAGGTCGCGAGGGCACTCTGCCAAAGAGCTTCTTTGGAACTTGTTTCAAAGAAGATTTATAAAGATAACAAGGAGCAACAAATGAAATATCAAGTAGTTATTGCAGGTTTTGGCGGTCAAGGAGCGGTATTTTTGGTCAAACTTTTAGCGCTTTGTGCAGGTAACAAAGGGATTAAATGCCTAGGGACTGAAAATCACGGCATGAGCCAAAGAGGTGGAGCAGTGAGTTGTTTTATCAAACTTGGTGAATTTAGTAACCCAGTAATCGATAACCATCAAGCTGACCTTCTTATTGGGCTTGAAAGCGATGAGGGGCTTCGAAATATGCATTATTTAAATGATAATGCTACGATGGTGGTAAATGCAAAAAATATCGATGAAGCTGATATCTATGCAAAAGTGGTGCAAATAGATGCGTTTCAAAGTGCCAAAGAGGGAAGATTTCCTATTCAGGGGTTGAATGTGTATATGCTAGGTGTTGCTATGGCAAAAGAGCCAAACTTTCCCTTTACACTTGATGAAATGAAACAAGCTTTAAGAGATTTTAATGCAAAAATAGCTGATCAAAATATAGAAGTATTGATGCTTGGGATGAGCGATGCTAGCAAAAATTAAAGCATTTTTTAGCACCCATGACCGCTTTGCCAAACACAATGGCATCGAGATTGTTAGTATTGGTGAGGGTGAAGCAGTAGCACTCATGCAAGTGCAGGATTTTCACTTAAATGGCGCTGATGTTGTACATGGTGGCGCTATCTTTACGCTGGCTGATTTTGCCTTTGCGCTTGCTTCAAATTCACACAACCGCGTCAGCCTTGGGATAAGCGTGAGCGTAAATTTCATCAATGCTGCAAAAAGCGGGATTCTTAGAGCTGTAGCAAAAGAGATTGGTAAAAACCATAAAATCGGTAGCTATAATGTCAAAGTGTATGATGAAAATGATTTGGTAGTGGCTGACTTTAGTGGGATGGTGTATCGAAAGAGTGGTTTGGTGATTAGTCAATAGTGATTTTAGAAAGGATGAGAGTATGATATGGAACAAGATTGAAGCGGCTCCTCGTGAGCAGATAGAAAATTTGCAACTTAAAAGATTGAAAGATACGGTGCAGCGAGTTTACAACCTTACGCCGTTTTATAAAAAGAGATTTGATGAACTTGGTATCAAGCCTGAAGATATAGAAAGTTTACAAGATGTGCAAAAACTGCCCTTTACCAAAAAGCAAAATTTGCGAGATCACTACCCTTTTGGGCTTTTTACGGTTCCTATGAGTGAAGTGGTGCGAATCCATAGTAGCAGCGGCACTACAGGTAAACCGACTGTGGTGGGGTATACTCAAAGTGATATGGATATCTGGGATGAAGTGATGGCGAGAGTTTTTACGATGAGTGGCGCAAACGCTGAAGATGTTGTGCATAATGGGTATGGATATGGACTTTTTACAGGTGGTCTTGGGTTTCACAACGGGGCTGAAAAAATAGGTGCTACTATCGTACCAGCAAGTGGGGGCTTTACCGATAGGCAGTTGATGCTGATGCGTGATTTTAAAGCTACCATATTGGCATGTACACCCTCATTTGCACTGCATTTGGCAGAAGTTGCTAGCAAAGCAGGTAGTGATTATCTCAATCACTACAAACTTAAAGCTGGAATCTTTGGGGCTGAACCCACAAGTGCAGGTCTTAAAGAAGAGGTGAAAAAAGCGTGGGGGATTGATTATCACGAAGTGTATGGATTAAGTGAAATTATTGGACCAGGTGTGAGTTGTAGTTGTAAAAAATCACAGCGGCTGCATATTTTTGAAGATCATTTTTTACCTGAGATTATTGATCCAAAAACGGGTGAAGTGCTTCCTGAAGGCCAAAGAGGAGAGCTAGTTATCACAAGTTTAACCAAACAAGCACTGCCCATTATCCGCTACAGAACTGGTGATATCACCTCCATCATCACTACCCCTTGTGAATGCGGGCGGACGATGAAGCGGATGGAGTCAGTTGTAGGCAGGGCTGATGATATGCTTATTGTCAATGGGGTCAATGTCTATCCATCGCAGATTGAACATGTTATCTCAAATGCTGAGGGTGTGACGCTAAATTATCAGATAGTAGCTGATAAAAAGGGGCATCTGGATAAGTTAGAGATTTTAGTAGAAATCAGTGATGAGGTGCTTAGTGATAATGTAGCTGAGATTGAACGGATACGAAAAGATATTCAAGATGCACTTTTAAATAATCTCTATATCAATGCAGCGGTCAAGCTAGTAGAGCCAAGAAGCATTGAGCGAAGTCAAGGAAAAGCGGTAC
>JGI26788J51865_100112_pt1 | contig 9250 bp, 9 predicted proteins | sample WilGeytube61714_FD_51865 | JGI IMG/M metagenome (IMG submission 51865) | reverse complement strand
AATCTATTTAGTTTGTTATCAGATATATTTATTTTTTGACTTCTCATAGATTTAAAAAATACAAATGAAGAATATCAAACCTCTACTCATTTTTGCAAAATTAACTCAATTTTATTTATTTTATTTGGAATTGATTGATATAAATTTATATTACATTCTAGATTTTCTTTTTCTATGATATCTTTTAATAATAAAAATAGATTTTTCTTATCAAATCCTTTAAGCTCATATATATAATCAACACTTTTTTTTCAATCAAAAAATATAAAATTATCTCAAATATTTGACCTTAATACTTTTATAATCTGATTTAATAGCTCTTTATTTTGTATTGTTAAACTTTTTTCTCAAATACTTTCATCTTCTATAAAAAATCTATGCATAAATTATTTATTTAAAATTGTATATTTATTATTGATTATATATTCTTTTATAGCTTTATCAATATTTTTTGAAAGTTTTAAACTCATGGAAATATAGAATATTTAGAAAAAATTGATATTATTAAAGATTCTTTTAGGCTTTATCAAGCATTAAATTATTTTACCCCTATATATTAATTTAAAAAACAACATTAATCCTTTTTTCTTAAATTTTTCACCATATTTTATGATGTTATGAAGTAGTACAAAAAATAAAAGTAAATTTGATTTTTAAGTTTAAATAAATACTATAAAACACCAATTTAAGATTAAAATGATAAGTATGAACTATTGATAAAAACTTTCGCTTTTACAATTTATAGAAAATTGAATAAATGAAATAATACTTTAAAAACTATATTTTTTCAGATATTTTTGATTGAAGTTGAATAATTTGAAAATATTTCAAATGATATAAAATATTACAGTTATTTTTTAAATAGATATTTATAAATAATAAAAAATGCTTTAAGTTAAAACAAAATAGCTATAAAAAAAACTCTCTTCACTAAGATACTATTCTATTAAACCATTGATACTTCCTAAATCGAGACCCAAAGCAGCTTCTATGAAATTAACATCAAAGCAATTTACTCACCTATATTTTACTTTAAACGGTAAAAACATCTAATAAAAGCTGTCATTAAGAAAAATAATTAAAATTTTAACAATAATTCAAATTTTAATCATGAAAAAATATTCACTTGCATTATGATGATGAGGTGCTGCATGACTAGCTCATATTTGAATTATCCAACAAATCCAACAAAAAAATATACAAATCTGAGAAATTGCAGGTACCAGTATGTGAGCTATTATCTGAGCCTGATTAGCTTTTGGCATATGAAAAAATGAAATGATAAAAATCTTAAAAGAAACTAACTTTTTAAAACTTATAGACTTAAATCTAAAAACTTGAATAGTTATATGAAATAAGGTAAAACAAAGATTAACAGAAATATTTGGAGATCTGCAAATACAAGATGCAGAAATTCCACTAAAAATCATTGCAACACAACTAAAAGATGGTAAAACAAAAGTGTTTAAAAAATGAAGTGTAGTAGATGCTATAATGGCAAGTATATGTTTACCAGGAATTTTTAAACCATACGAAATAGACTGAAATTTTTATCTGGACTGATGACTCAAAGCAAATTTACCAATTTTAGAATTGGAAAACAAAGACATAATTGCAGTATCAGTAATAATTAGATGAAAAAACTGAATGATATCAGAGAAAACGACTTTTTTAAATTTTCAAATAAAAAAAAGTTTTTGGTATTACAATTACGAAATTTTGAATAAATCACTATACATTATATTACAAAACAATGAATATCTATCTATCCAGCTTGCAAAAGAAAAATGAAAAAATATCACACTACTTACTCCAGACCTATCAGAATACAAGATATACGACTTTTTGAAATTTGAAAAAATTATACAAATTGGGGAAAATTATAAACGATAAAAAATTACAAAAAGTTATTTTAAATTGAATTTTTAAATAACATTTAAAAAAATTTGATAAATAAATGCTATATATTCTTTTTTAAAATTTAGAAACAAAATCATCTTTTCTAATAAATATTTAACAAACAATATTAATCCTTTTTTCTTAAATCAAAAATTGAACGATATTTTATGGTGTTATGGAGTAATACAAAAAATAAAAAATAAATTTGACTTTTTCTTTTTATTATTTATATATAAATGCATTATAAAATTTAATTACTGAAAAATGAGTCTAAATTACAAATTATATTGAGAATCTTGATTGTTAATACCCAACATAACAGATGAATCTTGAATAGAATGAATTAATGCTATAGAAACTTATAAGCAAAGAGTTCTGTCAATAATGAATAATGATGATTATGCTTTTATGCCTATAAATACTAAAAAATATAATGAATTATTAAAAGAAATTTACCAAGAAATATGAGTAGATTTTATAAACCCCGAAAATATAATTTATGTATGATATGAATGAAATATTAGTTCTAGTATTTTGGATGAATATGAAAATTTACCAAAACTATTGAAAAACAAAAATGTAAGTTTATTTCCTTTTATAAATAGTGAAAAAATAGATAAAATATCAAGAAATTTTTGAATTAAAACAACAAGAAATAGTTTTTCTTCAGAAATAATAAATGATAAATCAATAGCTCAACAAGAATTAAGAGACTTATGAGTACTTACTCCAGAATGAAAAACAATTTACTCTCAACAACAAGCAGAAAACTATTTTAAAAAACTAAAAACAAAGTGATATGACATTGTAACAATAAAATTAAGAAGAGCAGTTTCATGAATGTGAGTGTTTAAAATAAAAACAATAGAAGAATTAGAAAAAAAGTTGTATGAATATAGAAATGAAATTAATAATTGAATATTAATGGATTGATGGATAAAGGGTAAATTTATATCTAGCCCAAATATACAATATATTATATGAGAAAAAAGAGAAGATGATGTTTTTATATGAGCTTCTAGTCAAATTCTTTCTTCTGACTGAAGAGTACATTTATGAAATATTTCAGATACAGAAATATTAAAAGATAAAAAAATACAAAAAGATTTGAGCATAATAAGAGACTGGATAAGATCTAAATGAGCTTACTGAATAGTTGGTATAGATTTTTCTATTTTTGAAGATAATAATTGAAATAGAAATGCTTATTTTATGGAAATAAACTGAAGAATAAACTGATCTACACATTGAGCTATTATTGCAAGTAAAGTATTAAAATGAGAAAATTATAACGAAAAGTGGTCTGTAATTAATAATTTAATATTACCAGAAGATGTATCAATTGATCAATTTATAGGAATGCTACAAAGAGATAATATTTATTATGATAATTCAAAAAAAGAATGAGTTATATTGACAAATATATCATCGATTGAAAAATATCATAAAGCTATGGTTTTAATTTTATGAGAAAAAAATAGAATATTAGAAATAATAGAAATATTAAATAGTTACAATAAGCAATATGGAATTAATAAATAAAATGGAATTAAGTAATTGAATAATAAAATTTGACAGTAATAAAAAGTGAAAAATTGTAACACTTGTTGCTTGTACACACTGAGATGAAAAAATATGATATGAGGTATTTAAGTTCTTGATAGAAAATTTTAATATAAAAGATAAACTAAAATTATGAAAACTAAATTTGGTAATAGGAAATCTAAAATGACTGAAATTATGAAAAAAATATATAGATACTGATTTAAATAGAATATGGGACTTCAATGATGAAAAAAAAGAAACTTACGAATACAAGAGAGCAAAAGAAATCGAAAAAATATTAATAGAATCAGATTTTGTACTTGATTTACATTCAACAACAAACCCTTCACCTTCATTTTTAATACCAAATTGAGAAATTAATAAATTTTTTTTAGAAAGTTTCAATTGTGAATATATAATAAATNATATTTNAGANTTTTTACATTGAAAACCATTAATTAAATATGTTTCAGAAAAAAATAATAAATCTAAATCAATGGTGATAGAATGTTTTTGGAAAAATAATACAGATAAAGAAATATATATAAATAATGTAATAAATTTTCTAAATAAAACTTCTATAATAAACGAAGAATTACCATTTAAAATAAAAAAAAATAAGCCTAAAAATTATAAAGTAGAAAAAGCTATATATGCAGAAAGTATGGATGTTGATTTTAAATATAGCTCTAAACCAAAATCATTTGATAAAATAAAAAAATGAAGTTTAATACTAACAGATTGAAACAAAAAAATATATGCTGAAAGTGATTTATTAATATTAATGCCTACAAAACCTAGATATATCTGAGAAGAAATAATGTATATATTAAAAAAATCTTAACTATTTATTAGTTAAGATTTTTTTGATTCCTGATATCATAAATTTATCTTAATTTTGTTTAATCATCAATAGTATTCATCTATGTAATACTTCATAAGTATATTTTAAAAATGATTTAAAACATTTCTAGAAATGTGACAAAAATATAATTTAAGCAAAAAAGACTCTATAGATTAAAAATAATAGACTTCTATATAAATAAGTCTTAAAGAAATATAAAAAAAAACAGCTAACCATTTTTGTATACATAGAAATACAATATCAAGATAGTGATATAAAAATAAATTTTATACAAGAATATTAATCCTTCTTTCTTAAATTAAAAATTACACCATATGTTATAGAATAATACAAAACCACAATATCTTGATTTTAAAATATTTTTATATAGTATAAATATATAATTTAGATATTAAATAAAAAAAATGGAAAAACCAAATGAGAAATTACAAATTCTTAGAGAAGAAGTAGCTAAAAAAGTAATATGACAAAAAAATCTAATAAGAGATATACTTATTTGAGTTTTATCATGAGGACATATTTTGATAGAATGAGCTCCAGGTCTTGCAAAAACACTTACAGTTGATACCATTTCAAAAACTATGAATCTATGATTTAAAAGAATCCAATTTACCCCTGATTTACTTCCATCAGATCTTATTTGATCAAATATATATAATCCAAAAACAAACGAATTTGAAGTAAAAAAATGACCTATTTTTACAAATTTCATACTAGCAGATGAAATAAATAGAGCTCCTTCTAAAGTACAATCTGCCCTACTTGAAGCAATGGCCGAAAAACAAGTAAGTATATGAAATAATACTTTCAAACTTGATACTCCTTTTTTAGTTATAGCTACACAAAATCCTATCGAGCAAGAATGAACTTTCAATCTACCAGAGGCTCAACTAGATAGATTTTTACTTAAAACTTTAGTTGACTACCCAACAGAAAGCGAAGAAAAAGAAATACTAAAATGAGTTATAAATAACTTTGAAGAATTTGAAATAAAAAATATATTTTCTAAAGATGAAGTTATAGATTTAACTAGATTATCAAAAGAAGTGTATGTTGAAGAAAGTATACTTGACTATATAAAAGATATAATTTTCTACACTAGAAAAAAAGATTCAAAAATATCAAAATATCTATCTTATCCTTGCTCTCCAAGAGCATCTATTGCTTTATTGAAAGCTTCTAAATCACTAGCTTTACTTGAAGGAAGAGATTTTGTTATTCCAGAAGATATAAAAGAAATGGCTTATCCTGTTTTAAGACATAGAATTATTTTAAGCTATGATGCTCTAGCTGATGAAATTATGGTTGATGATATAATAAAAACTATACTTGATAATATAGAGATTAAATAAAATATCATGCAAAATATAAAAAAACTAGAAATCAAAATAAAAACTCTTATAGATTCTAACTTTATTTGAACTTACAAAACAAGATTTAAATGAAGATGAATGGAGTTTAGTGATTATAAGCTATACGAATATGGTGATGATTCTAGATATATTGATTTTATTGCTAGTCAAAAAGAGTGAAATCTACTTGTAAAAAAATATTCTGAAGAAAGAGAACTGAGAGTATATTTTTTGCTTGACTTAAGTAATAGCATGTATTTTTGAATGTGAGAACAAAAAAAAATAGATACTCTCATAGAGGTTTTCTATCTACTTGCATATAGCTCAAATATTAATTCAGATAGATTTTGAGTTATATTATTTGATGAAAATAATTATGATTTAATTGATTTATGAAAATGAAGAAATCATATACTTAGTAGTATAAGTAAAATTCAACAAAAAAAACTTAAATTTAAAAAACAAAAAGATTTTAGTCCTTTTAATATTTTAAATAAATTAAAAATTAAAAAGACTTTAGTTTACTATATATCAGATAAGATAGATGAAATAGATATAAAAACACTAAAAATATCATCTATGAAAAATGACTTAGTTTATATAAATATATTTGATAGTTTTGAAAATAATCTTACAAATGATGGATTAGTTTATAAACTTTGAGATAAAAATTTTAGTTTATTTGTAGATATGAAAGATAAAAAAAAGAAAGAAAAATACATTCTTTTAAGAGAAAAAACTATAAACGATTTTAAGACAAAGTTAGCTAAATACAATATTGATTACATAAACATAGACGAAAAAAGCAATTTATATATAAGTTTTTTAAAATTTTTTAATAATAGATAATTATGCCTAAAGAAGAATTATATGATATAAAAATTAGTTTGTTTTGATTAATTTATTCTAAAGAATGGATAATTATAGTGGTATTTTTATGGTTTTTGATAATATTTTTTTACTTACTATCTTTTTATTTTTATAAAATATTGATACAAAAAGATACTACAGAAACTAATAAAAATACAAATACTATAGATAATAAAAACTATATAACTCAAAAACTAGACTCTCTTAGAAAAGAAATATGAATAATTGAAAACAAAGTTTTTTACAAAAAACTAGATAATATAATAAGAGAGGCTTTATATCTTAAATACAATGATAAAAAAATATTTAGCTTAACCCTAAAAGAGTTAGAAGATAATTATAAAGACTGATTTATTGAAATATTAAAAGAAATATATTATTTAGAATTTAATAATGAATTTAAAGAAATTGATATTGAAAAAATAATTCAATCATTAAAAGAAATTATNTAAANAAATTAATTTCTAATTCCCTTTTATTATCATCATTAGTTTTTTTAATATTTATCTCAATAGTAGGTTTATAATAATCTTTTATTATATCTGGCCATTCTATTATTGATATATTATCTGGATTATCTAATATATCTTCTCATCATATTGAAAAAAACTCATCATAAGAATTAATTCTATATAAGTCAAAATGATATATATTATTGTATTTATTGTAATAAGTATATGTAGGACTGGTAATATTTTCATCAATAGATAAAATATTATTAATAATGTGCTTAGCTAAAGTTGTTTTTCAAGCTCAAAGATCTCAATTCAAAAAAATTATATCTCATTTTTTAATATCTATTTTAATAGATTTTATATCTAAAATATCGTATTTTATAATCATAAAAACTTTTAAAAAATAAAGTAAAATATTTGATTTTATTAAAACAATAATGTATAATGTATTTGTATATTATTTTATAACACATATTATATGAATACTTTAATAGAAGTAAATAAAAAAGAGGAGAATTGAATCTTAATTTTCGAGTTTAATTGAGAATTAGATGAAACTAATGCAGATAAAACTTTTAATGCTATATACGAACAAATTTGAGATTTTTCTGATAAAAAAATTATTTTTAATATGTCTAATCTTAAATATCTTAATTCAAAATCTATTTGATATATAGCTGATATTTTCTCAAATGTTGAAGATAATGATTGAGAAATGTATATTTCAAATTGTAATGAATGAGTAAAAGATGTATTAGAATTAGTTTGAATAACTACAATAGTTCCTACTGTTGATACAGTTGAAGAAGCTATTGANGCTTTAAGTTAATATTTTTTAATAAATAAGCATTGATTAAAACAAAAAATACAAATTTAAAAATCCCCTTTTAAAGGGGATTTTTTACATATTCTTTTAGTTTATTTTCAAAATTTAAAAGTGAAAAATCTAAAGCTCTTTTTTCACAATCATGTCTCATCTCAATAGATTTTTCAGGAGTTAAATAATTAACAGCTTCTATTATGTCATCTATTCTTGCTTCTTTATCTATAAGAATTCAGGTTTTAAAATTTATAATAGTTTCTTTTAATCCTCAATCATTAACTCACAAAACAGGTTTTCAAGCTGACATACTCTCTAACGGACTCATACCAAAATCTTCATCTATAGGAATATAAATACTTGCTATACATTTTCATATATAATCATAAAATCATTCATTATTTGGCAATGTTTTAAATTCAATATTATCATATCAGCTAGCTAATTTAAAAATTTTTTTTCTTGCAGGGTCATTTTCTCAATATATAACCAAAAGCTTTTTATCTTTCATTCTTTTAAAAGCCTCAACAACTCTATCAACTCTTTTAGCATCTGCTAATCTAGCAAAACTAATATAATAATCAAGAGTATCAATATATTTAAATAATTTACCATCAACTGGAGGATATAAAATGCTAGCATCTACTCATAAAAACTTTTTTATTCTATCTTTAGTATTTTTAGAATTTGTTAAAATTAGGTCCATTTTTGAGATATCTCTCTCATACATCTTTTTAAATACAAAACAAAAAAGTTTAAAAATAGGTCTTAGTAAAAATGGGACTTTTTTTAAGTACATATCATGTAAATCATATAAATACCTAGGTGGAGTATGACAATAATAAATCTTTTTTTGATTTTTACTACAATTTCTAACGGCACTTATACTATCTCATGAGAATATAACAGTTTCATATTCTCTTAAAAACTTTGTTTTAAATAGAAAAGCTAGTTTTAATTTAATATGTCTAAATCATTTTTTAAAAACTTCACTAGAAATACTAATCATTTTTCACTTGAATCACTCTTTTCTAAGATCAAAACTTCCATCACTAAAAAATCAAGAAGCTATATCACTATCTAAAGCTTTTGCCATCATCATTACAAGTCTTTCTCATCATCATTTATATAAAAATGTATCATGAAGTATTATTGTTTTTCTTTTCATATATTATTTTTTAAATCATTAAGTAAGTTTAGAGCATCAATAGGAGTAAGTGAGTTTATATCTGTATTTTTAATAATTTCTTCAACATAACTTTCTTTTTCTTTATATATTATTTTCTCTTGATTGAGCTATCATATATTTCACAAAGTCATCTGTGAAAATTTATTATTTTTTTCAAAATCACATAAAAATCTGTTTGCTTCAATTAAAACTTCTCTTGGTAATCATGCCATTCTTGCTACTTCTATTCAATATGATTTTTTAATACTTCAAGGA
>JGI26788J51865_100108_pt1 | contig 9357 bp, 9 predicted proteins | sample WilGeytube61714_FD_51865 | JGI IMG/M metagenome (IMG submission 51865) | reverse complement strand
GGACCCCGAACCAACCCCAGAAAACCTGAAAGACCTGATGGATGTTGTTAAAGTCAGTGGGGCGGATCTTGGGATAGCCCATGATGGAGACGCTGACAGGATGGTTGCAGTTGACGAGAAAGGCAGGTTCGCAGACTTTGATAAACTTTTAACACTCATCGCAAAGGAAAAAGGTGGTAAGATCATCACCACGATTGATGCGTCCATCAGCCTCGATGAATGCCTAAAAGAAGTTGATGGAGAAGTTATAAGGACAAAGGTTGGGGATGTGCATGTTGCAGAAGCCCTAATCAGGGAAGGAGGATCATTCGGCGGAGAACCATCCGGCACATGGTTACACCCAGAATTCTCCCTATCACCCGATGGGATATTCTCCGCCCTCAAACTCATTGAAATAGTATCCGAGAAGGGTCCATTATCTAAACTACTCGATGAAATACCATCATATTACAACATAAGGGATAAGATACCCTGTCCTGACACAAAGAAGGATAATGTCATGGAGAAAGTTAAAGAAAAACTACCTCAGCAATTCACAGAGAAAATACAAATAGATAACATAGACGGTGTAAGGATATCACTAGAAGACAACAGTTGGGTGCTAATAAGACCATCAGGCACAGAATCATATATAAGAGTTAGAATAGAAGCCAAAAGGGAAGAAACAGCCCGCAAACTTCATAGTATAAGCCGATCCTTCATAGAAAAAACTATAAGGGGATTATGATGCAAGCAATCATCCTAACTGCAGGTGAAGGGACAAGGATGAGGCCCCTCACACTAACAAGGCCCAAAACGATGTTACCAATAGCAGGCAAACCCATACTACAATACAACATAGAAGCCCTAAGAGAAAACGGCATCAAAGACATCCTAATGATAACAGGATACCACGAATCAAAGGTTAAAGAATATTTCAATAATGGGAACAAATTTAACGTAAATATAAGATACCATACACAAAAAGAACAACTAGGAACGGCAAACGCCATAAAATACGCCAGAAAACATGTGGAGGATGAATTCATAGTGCTCAACGGTGACATCATCACAGAACCAACCACCATCACAGACTTACTATCCCATCATAAAGAAGCCGACACCACCATAGTACTCAGAGAAGTCGAAGATCCAAGCCAATTTGGAGTTGTTAAACTAAAGAAAGACAATATAAAGGATATCATAGAAAAACCACCAGCCGATAAAGCCCCAAGTAACCTGATAAACACTGGAATATACCTCTTCAACCATAAAATATTCGATTACATTGAAAAGACGAAAAGATCACCCCGAGGAGAATACGAGATAACAGATTCCATCAAAATGCAAATAAAAGACAATTTAACAATAAAAGGCATAATATCCAAGAGACGCTGGATAGACGTTGGAAAACCATGGGAACTATTAGAAGCCAATGAAACATTCCTCAAAGGCATGGAAAAAGATATAAAAGGTGAAATAGAGGACAACGTCAAGATCCACGGGCCAATCATCCTAGGAGAAGAGAGCATAATAAGATCAGGAACATACATCATAGGCCCCGTCTACATAGGGAAAAACTGTGACATAGGCCCCAATTCATACATCAGAGCAAACACATCAATAGGAGATAATGTAAGCATAGGGAACGCTGTTGAAATTAAAAACTCCATAATAATGGATAAAACAAACATAAACCATTTATCCTATGTGGGAGATTCCGTCATCGGAGAAAACTGCAACCTCGGCGCCGGTACAAACATAGCAAACCTCCGATTCGACAATAACCACGTAAAGATGACCATAAAAGGGGAGAAAATGGACACAGGCCGCCGTAAAATGGGAGTGATCTTCGCAGATAATGTGAAAACTGGTGTCAATTCCTCCTTTAACCCAGGTATCAAGGTAGGTGTCGGATCCCGGATAGGACCCGGGAGCATGATATCACATGACATACCATCAAACAGACTAGTCATAGCAAATCAAGAACATATAATCAAGAAAGAGTAAAATCCCCCACATTGAATTGGGGGCGGCCAGGATTTTAAATTTTTCTACAAAACCCTTTTACAAAGATAAAAGTTTTTTTATTTAACCATCGCATCACAGGCCTATCATGGGAATAAATCCTCGGGAAAATACTTATTAACTATACTAATTATATCATAACAGCCTCTAATCGGGGTGGAGAAGATGGGAAAGAACTTTAAAGTCTTCAGCGGAGCTAAGATAATAGGTGAAGTCGAAATAGGGGATCAATCATCAATCTGGTATAATGCTGTAGTGAGGGGTGACATCGAACCCATCAAGATAGGCTCATATTCCAATATCCAGGACAATTGTGTGGTACATACAAGCAAAGGCTTCAAGACTATCATAGGAAACTACGTGTCCGTGGGACATGCAGCTGTATTACATGGTTGCAGGATAAACAACAATGTCCTTGTAGGGATGAACGCAACCATCCTCAATGGTTCCACCATCAATCAAGACTCTATTATAGGAGCAGGTACCGTTGTCACCGAAGGGAAAGAATTCCCACCAGGGAGTTTAATACTCGGCGTCCCAGGGAGGCTCATAAGGGAACTTACAAAAGAAGAGATAAAATCTATAAAAGAGAACGCGCTAAGATACTCTAAACTCGCCAAGAAGGGATTATAATGATCAGGGTAAGGGATGCGATACTAGGAATAGAACCATACGTGCCTGGGAGATCAATAAAAGAAATAGCCAAAGAATACAACCTCAAAGAAAGCGAAATAGTGAAACTCGGATCTAATGAAAACCCCATAGGACCCTCACCAAAAGCTGTTAAAGCCGTGAAACTTGAAACCAAGAACATGCACAGATACCCTGAATCAGGATTAGATGATCTTAAAAGGGCAATTGCAGACTATTCAGGAGCCTCCCCCAATCAGATAATAGTTGGAGGTGATGGTGCTGATGAAATAATAGACGTCCTCGGCAAAACTTTCATAGACCCTGGTTCAGAATTCATCGTCCCATTACCATCCTATATGTATTATGAGTATACTCTACGCCCATATGGTGCAAAGCCAGTCTATGCAAAATGGGATATGGAAGAAAACACCGTTGATACAGATTCTGTCATAGAATCTATAAATGATAGAACGAGGCTTATCTTCCTGTGCACTCCCAATAATCCTACTGGTGGCTTGATCAGCAAGGATAATATAATCAGGATACTGGAGTCGACTTCTGCATTGGTTGTGGTGGATGAAGCCTATTTCGAATTTGCAGGTATCAGTAACATAAAACTCCTCGAAGATCATGAGAATCTGCTCATCCTAAGAACATTTTCAAAGGCCATGGGCCTTGCTGGTATGCGTATAGGTTATGGTATCTCAAATACTAGGATAATAGATTACATGCATCGTGTTAAGCCTGTTTTCAGCTTAACTAGGCTTTCACATGTGGCAGCCCTCGCAACATTATCTGATAAAGATTATATAAAAAAATCTGTTACTATTTCAATTAAAAGCAGAGAATACCTTTATTCGAAACTTTTACAAGTGGATAAGATTAGAGTCCTTAAATCCTATGCAAATTATCTACTAATGGATATACGTGAAACTGGCATGAACGCGGGTCAATTGACTAATGAACTGCTCAAGAGGGGTGTTATAGTTAGGGATTGCACATCTTTCAAGGGCTTGGATGAATATTGGATACGTGTGAGTGTGGGGACAATGAAAGAAGATGATAGGTTCATAGACGCCCTCAAGGAGATCATAGAGTGATTTTATGAAGATCGGAGATTATAGTATTTCTACAGTGGATTTTCCTGGCATGCCATCACTTGTAATATTCCTCGCTGGCTGCCCATTCACATGCCCATATTGCCATAACCCAGAACTCATAGACAGAGGAAAAAACGCACCATTCAAAGACATCTACAATAAAATATTGGAATCCAAGAATTTGGTTGATGCCCTTGTAATAAGTGGTGGAGAACCACTTCTCCAAATAGATGAACTAGAAAAGGTCTTAGAATTCGCTAAATCGCAAAATCTTAAAACGAAACTGGACACCAACGGCTACCAGCCAGAATACATCAATAGGATAAAGGGGCTAGTAGATTATGTTGCACTTGACGTTAAAGCCCCATTTGAAAAATATGAGAGGATGTTCGGCTTTGATGGGGCTAAAGTCCAGGAGGCCATGAATATCCTATCAAAGTCAAATGTTTTCCTTGAATGCAGAACCACCTATGTCCCCGGACTTTTAAAACCAGAGGATATTATAAACATCGCCACCCAAATCCAATGCGACCTTTATGTGATACAACAGTTCAGGAACAAGATAGTGTTCGACCCCAAACTCAAAAATGTTAATCCACCATCACCCTCCATTCTAAGGGATATCGCGAAAAAAGCTAAAGAATATTGTGAAAATGTGAAGATCAGGACACAAGAGTTTGGGGAAGAAGAAATATAAGCGAAGTTTTGCAATCTCATCATCTGAAGAATATAAATGACAGTGGAGGGGGTGAATTGCCCATCCTATTATTCAGCAGCCGCCAAATCGATCTTATAACCGGTGAAAAGAACATGACCATACGTAAATTATGGAAGAAATCCCTAAAGGTAGGTGATAGGCTCCACTGTTACTGGAATCTCATATCAAAAGAGCGTCAAAAAGTTTTCGAAGCAGAAGTTACAAAGTGTAGAGNTCATAAAATTTAAAGATCTTATAAAAGATGATAAACTAGCCCAAGAAGATGGTTTCAAGGATGCCGACGAGCTTAAAAGAGAATTTGAGAGGATATATGGGGAACTTGATGATGAAACCAAATTTCAGATCATAAGATTCAAGAGACTGCCAATCAATGAATGGGAAGGCGAAAAAATAGACCAAAAGGCCATGATAATCCAAAAAGCAGACATACTATTCGACCTTGGAAAATATAAAGAATCAAGAACATGCTATAATGCAGCCCTAAAACTAGACCCGGAAAACGTCTACACATTATAGGCTAGCAGACAACCTCACAAGACTTGGAAAGTTCCAAAAGGCAATAGAATACTATGATAAGGCACTAAGATTAGACCCAGAAAACGAATATATATGGAACAACAGAGCCATCACATTACTTAACGCAGGTGACATAAAAGGGGCGTTAAATTCTAACAATAGAGCCCTCATGATAAGCCCAAAAGATACAACCATATTATACTGGCATGGAGTGATATTGGAGGTTACGGGGGAAACAGAGGAAGCGCTCAAATACTATGATAAGGCCATTGAAGCAGATGATAGAAATGTGGAGGCATGGAATGCAAGGGGCGATCTACTATCAGAACTAGGAAAAAAAGAAGACGCCATAAAATCCTATGAAAATGCATTAAAGTTTGCGTTAGAAGACGATGAAAGCGCAACACTCTGGAATAGGGAAGGGAATGCATTATTCGAACTTGGGAGTTTTCAGGATGCCTTGGAATGCTATGAGAAAGCATTAGAGTTAGAACCAGAAAATGATATATTTTGGAGTAACCGTGGCGTAACATTACTCGAATTAAACCGCTTTGAAGAAGCCCTCGAGTCATTCAACAGAGCACTCACGATAAACCCAGAAAACGAAGACGCCAAAATACTCAAAGAAGAGTGCCTTGAAAACCTATAACCCTCTCCCACAGCCAGGAATTATAAGCTTTATACCCTAAGATTCTGCAATCACCATCCCAAGATACTGCTTTTCCCAACCCCAACTACTTCTCCACTTTCAAATCAAAACCTGTTGGTAATGGGATATCTTCTTCTTCAACTCTTATTTCAACCAATACCGGCTCATCCATCTTAAGAATATTAGGAAAAATACTATTTAACTTTTCCGGTTCTTCTATCCTAACAGCTTTTATATTATATGATCTTGCCAACTTAACAAAGTCAGGATTCTTAAGGCGGACTTGGTAGCTTTCGCCATACTCCATCTCCTGCCATTGCCTTACTATACCCAAACTAGAATTATTCAATACACATATTATAATGGGCAGTTTCCTCTCCATTATCGTCCCAAGTTCCTGCATGGTCATCTGGAAACCGCCATCACCTGTTATCAAAATTATCTTCTTCTCAGGTCTTGCCAGGCCGACTCCAATCGATGCTGGGAGTCCATAACCCATGGGCCCGAACGCCCCGGAATATATTAATGAACGGCTTTCCAAGACCCTCCTATAAAGTGTAACCCAGGTCGTATGGCTTCCAGCATCATTCACTATTATTGCATCAGGGGCCAATTCAAATATCCTAGGTATAACTTGGCTGGGTTTAAGAGGATAATCCTCCAAGAGTGGTGGAAGATCATATGCTGGGGGATTCACCATCGAATACTCTTCCAATTCTCTGACCCAAGTAGTGGGGGGAGTTAATCTAAATTTTATCCTCCTTATGAATTCTTTAACATCCATTTGGAAGTTAACATCACCTTTCAATACTTTCTTGTCAATATTCACATGTACTATTGGCGAATCCCCAAATCCGGCCATGGTCCTCTCTGAAATCCTGCAACCTAATGCTATGATCAGGTCACAGTTTCTCCCAGCATAATTAGCCGTGGGAGTGCCCCTTGTACCTATCATCCCAAGGCATAGTGGATGATCCTCACCTATAACACCCCTTGCAGGGTATGTTGTCGCAATTGGTATATTATGGGTTTCTATAAGTTCTCTAAGATCATCGGCAGCTCGACCCCAGAGCACGCCAGCACCGGCAACTATGAGAGGCCTCTTAGAGGACTCTAATAAATTGATAGCCTTCTCCATATTAGTGTAATTCCTTGTGGGGGAATATTCCACCCCCTGTGATAGTATATCTTCCCTTATCTCTTCTTGGAATATTTCTTTATTTATATTAATGTGGATGGGGCCCATGGGCTCTATCCTAGAATAGAGTAGGGCTTTTTTCAATACTGATATGGTTTCTTCACCATTTTTTGGTTTGAAAGTGTATCTTGTGATTGGTCTGAACACCTTCTCTAATTCAATTTCTTGGAATACGTTTAATCCTATCTGGTCCCGTGGAATATCACCTGTTATCACTATTAATGGTATGGAATCCTTGTAGGCTGTTGCAACACCCATAACAAGGTTCAAGGCGCCCGGGCCTCCTGTGGATATGCAGACACCGACTTTCCCGGCTGCGCGCGCATAACCATCTGCTGCATGGGCAGCTCCTTGTTCATGTCTTAAAAGTACATGTTCAATGCTCGAAGTCCTAATAGAATCATAGAGGGGTAATACATGTTCACCTGGATGACCGAAAACATATCTTATACCAGCGTCTTCTAATAATTTTACGATAGCATCAGAACATTTCATAGACAAAGTCTCCATAAGTTAACTTTAAAATATTATCTCAAACCAAAGATACATATAAGGTGAGATTTTATGACTGACCATCTGTGCTCCTGCATTAGAAGAGAATATTCCACCCACCAGAAGAGCTTGTTAAAGAAAGCAATATTAGGAAATGGATGGATGAAAGGAATATAAAAAGTTACTCTGAACTGATTAAAAAATGTGAAGAAGACCCAGAATAGTTCTGGGATGAGTTAGCCCAGGAATTGGACCGGTTCGAACCCTACACTAAAATATTGGAATGGAATCCTCCCTATGCCAAGTGGTTTGCAGATGGTAAATTTAACATAGTCCATAACGCCCTTGACAAACACGTTAAGGCGTGGAGAAAAAACAAGATAGCCTACATATGGGAGGGAGAAGATGGTAAGCAGAGAAAATTAACATACTTCGACCTATACAAGGAAGTTAACCGCCTAGCAAATGCTCTGAAGGGACTAGGAGTCAAAAAAGGGGATAGAGTCAGCATTTATCTTCCAATGATACCAGAACTGCCCATTGCAATGCTAGCATGTGCAAAGATTGGGGCAATACACAGCGTAGTCTTCTCGGGATTCTGGGCCAAAGCATTCAAAGAAAGGGCGATAGATGCAGGGTCAAAAATAGTGATAACAGCAGACGGATTTCACCGGCGAGGAAAGATAATAAAATTTAAAGACACACTGGACACGGTTATAGATGAGATACCAACCATAGAGAAGGTTATAGTCGTGGAACACCTGAAAACAGAAGTGGATATGAAAGAGGGAAGAGACATCTACTGGGACGACCTCTTAAAGGGACAAGGAAAAGAATGCGAAACTGAAATACTAGGAGCCGAGGACACGCTATTCATACTCTATACTTCAGAGACCACAGGCAAACCAAAGGGTGTGGTACATACACATGGAGGATACGCTGTTGGAACCTACACGACCATGAAATTTGTCTTCGACATCCAAGACGATGACATCTACTGGTGCACAGCAGACATAGGATGGATCACAGGCCACAGTTATATCGTCTATGGGCCGCTGATAGCAGGGGCCACATCAATACTATACGATGGTGCTCCAGATTATCCAGACCCTGGAAGACTTTGGAAGATGATAGAAGATTACGGAGTTACAATATTCTACACAGCACCTACCCTAGTAAGGATGTTCATGAAATATGGTGAAAAATGGCCTCAAGGTCATGATCTGAGCAGTTTAAGATTGCTAGGATCCGTGGGGGAGCCTATAAACCCAAGCGTGGATGTGGTATTATGAAATATTGGTGGGAGAAGATGTCCCATAATGGATACTTGGTGGCAGACCGAGACAGGAATGCACCTTATAACGCCATTGCCCATAAACCCGTTGAAACCGGGCTCAGCATATAAGCCTTTCCCAACTATACAAGCTGATGTAGTAGATGATGATGGTAACAGTCTAAGGGGTGAAGGAGGCCACCTTGCCATTAAGACTCCATGGCCTGCAATGTTCAGAACACTCTACAAGGATGAGAGTTATATTGAAACCTAGAGTAAATTCCCCAATATTTACCTTACTGGGGATGTTGGGAGGATAGACGAGGATGGCTACTTCTGGATACAGGGTAGGGAAGATGATATTTTGAATGTGGCAGGTCATAGGATAAGCACAGCTGAGGTTGAATCTGCGCTTGTAAGCCACACTGTTGTGGTGGAAGCTGCTGTTGTCGGGAAACCAGATATACTCAAGGGGGAAGAGATAGCGGCTTTTGTAATATTAAAGGAGGATGTTGAACCAACCCAGCACCTTAAAGGAATGCTTAGAGAGCATGTACGTGAAGAGATAGGTCCGATAGCAACTCCAAGTTATATAAGGTTCGTGGATGATCTTCCCAAGACAAGATCCGGTAAGATAATGCGGCGGATAATAAAAGCAAGGCTTATAGGGGAAGATGTGGGTGATGCAAGCACCCTAGCAAATCCGGGAGCTGTTGATAAATTGGAGAAGGCATTATAATGGTTCCTGATAGCTTCCATTGTATTCTCCGG
>JGI26788J51865_100104_pt1 | contig 9500 bp, 12 predicted proteins | sample WilGeytube61714_FD_51865 | JGI IMG/M metagenome (IMG submission 51865) | reverse complement strand
AACTNTTANNNGNAGCTGTTAAAAGAAGGCGTTTTCCTCGCCATCAGGTTTTTAGGGGTGGGAGACGGTGTCCGGCCCTACAATAATCTTCAGGACTAACGAAATTTTTAAAAAACTGGAGATCCTCTCCGCAGCTGCTCGGTTCGATAAATTCTGCTCCAACGGCAGGGAAGGGCTTTCCAGCTGGCTTCCCTTCAAGGGCATTTATTACGCCTGGCTGGCTTCAGGGAAATATATCCCCCTTTTGAAGATCCTCCTGACCAATATCTGCATAAACGATTGCAGGTATTGCTATAATCGCCGCTCCAACNCCATCCCCAGGGCCCTCCTCACTCCGGAAGAGATCGCGGGGCTCGTCATGGAATTTTACCGGAAAGGGTTATATAAAGGGGCTGTTTTTGAGTTCAGGTATTTTAAGGAATCCCGACTACACCATGGAACTCATGCTCCGGACAGCGGAACTTTTGAGGTATAGGCATGGATTTGCTGGGTATATATAAAGCTTTTACCCGGAGCCAGCCCTGAACTGGTAAAGAGGGCTGTTGTCCTGGCCGACCGGGTCAGCTCCAATTTAGAGTTTGTCACCGAAGAGGCCCTGAAGGCCTGGGCTCCTGAAAAGGAGGGTGAAATTTTGGTTCAGAACCTCCGCTGGGTCAGGGATTTCTTGGGGGAAAAAGGTGTAAAGGGATCCGCTTCTACCCAGGTGATCGTGGGGGCTGCTCCTGAAAGCGATAAAACCATTTTGAAAAGGGCCTGGTATTTCTACCAAAAGGGCTTGGTAAAAAGATTTTACTATTCGGCCTATGTCCCCCTCAACGAAGAGGCTCCTGCTCAGTCCCCCCCTTTGGAAAGGGAGCGCAGGCTCTATCAGGCTGACTGGCTTTTGAGATATTATGGGTTCTCCCTGGATGAGATCTTCTCCCGACGAGAAGACCTGGATTTAAACCTGGACCCTAAACTCCGGTGGGCCCTGGAAAATCCCTCTTTTTTTCCCGTAGATATAGCCCGGTCTGATTATTGGGAACTGATAAGGGTGCCCGGCATCGGCCCTGCTTCTGCTAAGAAAATAATAACCGCTAGGAAGGAAAGTTATCTCACGGAGGTCAGTTTAAAGAAAATGGGGATACCTCTGGAGAAGGTTTCCCCCTTTGTTACCCTATATGGCAAGCCCCTGTTACCGTTCCGGCAGCTGTCTCTTTTTTAAGGACCTCTCTAACTTCAGCCAATTTCACCGAAAGGAAGGGTGCTTATGAAAAAGAAAAAAATTTGGGATATCCCGGAATTGAGGCAAAAAGAGGGGGTCTTCGCCCATAGGGAAGAGGCGGGCAGGGTTTTAGCCAGCCTGCTAAAAAACTACAGGGGAACCGATAGCGTAGTGTTGGCCATACCCGCCGGAGGGGTGCCAGTGGCCGCTGTTATAGCCGAGGAGCTGGGTCTGCCTTTAGATGTGGCGGTGGTAAGCAAGATAACCTTCCCCTGGACCACAGAGGCGGGCTATGGGGCAGTGGCTTTTGACGGCACCGTGATCCTAAACGAGGAAATGCTGGACTACTATCGGCTTTCCCCTGACATTGTAGAAGAGGGAAAGAAAAATACTTTGGCTAAAGTAATCCGCAGGCTTAAGGAATTACGGGGTAACAGGCCTTTCCCCCAACTAAAGGGGAAAACCGTAATCCTGGTGGACGACGGCCTGGCTTCCGGCATCACCATGCTGGCCGCCGTTAAAGCGGTAAAAAAGTTAGGGGCAGAGAGGATAGTGGTGGCAGTGCCTACTGCTCACTGGGAATCCCTGGAGAAAATTTTACCCCACGTGGAAGAAATATATTGCCCCAACCTTAGGGCTGGCTGGCATTTCGCCGTGGCAGACGCCTACAGGATATGGTATGATGTGAGCGAGGAGGAGGCCAAAGAGATTCTTTCCCGTTTTAATTTTTAAGCGAGGGGTGAAATTTTGCTGGAAAAATTTTTCATTAAACCTGAAGAAGCGCTCTTGGTCATAATCGATGTTCAAGAAAAGCTGAGCCGAGCTATGGAGGAAGAGATCTTAGAAAAAGTGGTCAACAATTGCCTCCATTTGATCCAATTGGCCAAACTCTACAGGATACCCATAATATTGACTGAGCAGTATCCCAAAGGTTTAGGCCCTACCCTGGAGGAGATAAGGGCTGAGCTGCCCGTATATGAGCCTGTGGAGAAACTCTCCTTCAGCGTGATGGGGGAGGAAGCCTTTGTCCAGCGTCTAGCAGGGGTGAATAAGAAGAAGGTGATCTTGACGGGCATGGAGACCCATGTGTGTGTCTGGCAGAGCTGCTTAGATCTCTTGCACAGGGGATACCATGTGTTCATCCCCAGGGATGCCGTCTGCTCCCGTAAAAAGGAGGATTATAAGGCGGGGCTGTCCCTTATGGCAGCAGCCGGGGGGGTGGTCACCAGCACCGAGGCCCTCCTCTTTCAGATGCTAGAAAGGGCGGATACAGAAGAATTCAAGGTTATTCAAAAAAGGTTGAAATGATTTACGGGGAAGCAACCCCTTTCGGGGATTGGGATAGTTGTTCTTGGAGGGCAGTTTGCAAGAGGACATGATGAAGAGCTTGACATTTACCCTCAAAGGTTGATATAATTAGGATCGAAACGGATGCGGCAGTGGCGGAACTGGCAGACGCGCTAGATTCAGGATCTAGTGGGCCTAGCCCGTGGAGGTTCAAATCCTCTCTGCCGCACCATACGAGGCCCCATCGTCTAGTGGTCCAGGATACCGCCCTCTCAAGGCGGAGACAGGGGTTCGAGCCCCCTTGGGGCCACCAATAACCCCCTTCCATTTGAGGAAGGGGGTTTTATTTTTTGGCATTTAAAAATCAAAGGTATTGAGCCCCCCATGTCGTAGACATTAAATAAGAAAGTAAAAACCGATATAGGTTTCTTGAAGCCGAATCGGCCTTCATCCCCCTAAGCTCTTCTTAAGTCTTTAGTGGATTGGTACGAAAATTGCTTTATACATTGTACATAGAGCGAGGGGGGATTATAATGAGGCATAGGAGACAGGAAATGACCAAAAAGCATGTCTTCCCAGCCTGTTTGCGTGAGGTTATAACTTTAGAAGATATCCTAGAGCACCTCAATGAGGCTATTTGCGTAATTAACAGAGAAAGAAAAGTAATATATTGGAACCAAAAAGCCGAGGAGCTCTACGGGATAAAATAAAGAAAGTATTTTGGGACAAAAATACAATTGTAGGGGCTGTTTCCATTGATCAGGATATTACTGAGATGCGAAAACTGGCTCATGAACTGGAAAGGGTTAAAAATAAAGTACAATTTTTAGAATATTTAGAAGAAGAAGTCAAAAAAATAAATCGAGATTTCACTTTTGGCACCATTATAGCTAAGAGCAGAAAGATGTATGAAGTTCTCATTTTAGCTCAAAAAATAGCAAATAGCGAAGCAACGGTTCTTATCCAGGGAGAAAGCGGTACTGGTAAAGATCTTTTAGCTCGCGCCATACATTTTGCTAGTCCCAGGAAAGATAAACCCTTTGTGGTGGTGGACCGTGCTTCCATACCGACGACTCTTCTGGAAAGCGAGCTTTTTGGGTACGAATCTGGAGCTTTTACCGGAGCTGATAAAAAGGGTAAAATAGGCAAGTTTGAGCTGGCCGACGGGGGAACTGTTTTCCTAGACGAGATAGGAGAAATGGCCCTTGAACTACAGGCCAAGCTCTTGAGAGTATTGGAAAATCGAGAATTTTATCGGATCGGAGGAGTAAAGCCTATTAAGGTGAACGTAAGGATCATAGCTGCCACCAACAGAGATTTAAGGGAAATGGTAAGGAAGAAGCAGTTTAGGGAAGATCTATTCTATCGTTTAGACGTGGTTTCATTAAAAATTCCTCCCCTACGGGAGCGGCGAGAAGATATAGAGGGATTGGTGAACTACTTTATAAATAAATTCTGCAAGGAATATAAAAAGTCCATCAGCTATATCCATCCCTTGGTTATGGACACCTTGAACAGATATTCTTGGCCAGGGAATGTAAGGGAACTTAGAAACGTGGTAGAAAGATTGGTAATCTTAGCGGAAGGGGATTGTATCCTGCCGGAATACTTACCTCAGGCCATCTATAAAGGACGGGAAGAACTTCCGCCCAAAGAATTCGGCTACTACGGCGGATCTTTAAAGCTAAGGGAAGCCGTGGCTGAAGCGGAAAANCAGGTTATCTTGACTANCCTGCAGATATGCGGGTACAACAAAACCAAGGCGGCGGAAATTTTAGGCATTCCCAGAAGCACCCTTTATCTGGAGTTTTAAATATGCTATACTTCCATTTGGTGAATCTTACGGGGAGGGGTTTTTATGGCCAAAATAACTCCAGAGATGAAGCAGGTGGCAGAAAAATCCGCTGGTTGGGCGTTGGCTACTGCCACCAAGGAAGGGTATCCCAACGTGGTGGCCATCGCTTTCGGCAAGTTCCTAGACGACGATAAAATCATGCTTGTGGACGTCTTCATGGATAAGACTAAAGCCAATATCGAAGCCAACCCTAATGTGGCTGTGGCGGTCTGGGATATGCAGGAGCTCAAGGGATATCAATTTAAAGGTAAAGCCCACTTTGAAATCAGCGGCAAGCTGTTCGAAGAAGGCGTACAGATTGTAAAGTCCATGCTGCCCCAGCTGGATGCCAAAGCCGTATTGGTAATAGACGTGGAGGAGGTTTATGATTTAACCCCTGGTCATACGGGTAAAGTGGTCTAAAATTTACATAAAGCGCCCTGGGGGGCGCTTTATTACGGCTCTTTAGTTTACATAATATTCATTATGGGAAGTTGTTTTTGTAATTTTTTACTAGCCAGGCAATGGGGTGGAGAGTAAAATAAAAAATCCTCTTTCTCTAAGAGCATGAGTTTTTCTCTGGTTAACGTCCCTCTTCGCTGGTTCAGCCTGAGGGCTTGCCTTCTTATGGCTTTTTCCAGCAGATTTCTTACCAGCCTGGCATTGCCGTTATAAGGATGTCCGCAGAGGGTCTCATAGCGCAGTATTTTTTCCAGCTCCTTTAAAGCCTCGGAAGTTAAGCTATACTGCAGGTCCTGGGCCATTATCTGACCTATGGCCAAGAGCTCGGATATGGTATAATCCGGGAAATCCAGCTGAATGGAAAACCGGGAGCGCAACCCGGGGTTGATTTCCAGCAGGTGCTCCATCTCTTCCCTGTATCCCGCCAGGATGACTATGAGGTTATCCCGGTGGTCTTCCAGGGCCTTCACCAGGGCGTCGATGGCCTCCCGGCCGAAATCCCTCTCGCCCCCCCGGGCCAGGGAATGGGCCTNATCGATAAATAACACTCCCCCAGGGCTCTCCTTATCTGCTCCCGGGTTTTCTGGGCAGTATGCCCCACGTATTCACCCACCAGATCAGCCCTTTCCACCTCCACCAGGTGTCCCTGGGCTAAAAGCCCTAGGTCCTTAAAAAGGCGACCTAAAAGCCGGGCCACGGTGCTCTTTCCTGTCCCAGGGTTGCCTTTGAAGATCATGTGCCAGCTGTGCTGAACCCTTTTGAGCCCGCAGCGGTGGCGGAGGTTCTGGATCTCCACAAAGGCCCTCAACTCCCGCACCATTTCCTTTATGGGCTCCAGCCCCACCATCCTTTCCAGCTCCGCCAAGCTGGCGGGGTTTTCTCCAAATCCTGCTGAACAACCCCCTTCCCTGCCGGTCCTTTCCCTCTTAGGGGGATAGCCAAACCTCATCTTCATGTTTTGCCCTCCCCCTTACAATTATGTCACCGGCGGGGTTTTTAGGCAGGGATTTTTTACCTCAGGATTCCTCTGCGGCCCTGCTTTCATTGAGCAGGTTAACCGGACGGGCAGGCACAATGGTGGAGATGGCGTGCTTGTAGATCATCTGCTGCTTCCCCTCTGAGTCGATAAATACCGTGAAGTTGTCAAAACCCTTGATTATCCCTTTGAGCTGAAAGCCGTTGATTAAAAAAATAGTGGTAGGCGTGGCTTCACGACGGAGGGCGTTTAAAAAGATGTCCTGCAGATTTTGGGATGCTTTCATCACTTCTACCCCCACCTTGGTATTTTTTGCTTAACCGCAGAGATTTATTCTATGCGGAGTCCCAGTTGTCCTGCTATATATTGGGCGATTTCTTGGGAAATTTCGTCAATCCTCTCCGGATCCACCTCCCACCAGCGCAGGCGGGGGTCCCGCCGGAACCAGGTAAATTGTCTTTTGGCAAATCTCTTGGTATTGCGCTTTAGCCGGGCGATGGCGGCTTTAAGGTCCATCTCCCCCCGCAGGTAAGCACCTATCTCCTTATATCCGAGGGCCTGCATGGCAGGCAACCTGGGATCGTAGCGCTCCATCAGCCTTTTCACTTCCTCCACCAGCCCCTCCTCTATCATTTTGTCCACCCTCTCTTCGATCCGGCGATAGAGCAAGTTCCTGGGCATGGTGAGGGCTACCGCCACCAGCCGGTAAGGGGAAACCATAAGACGGCGTAGCTCCAGGGCCCTGGATATGGGCTGGCCCGTTAAATAGTATACCTCCAGGGCCCTGATGATCCTCTTGCGGTCCTGGGGATGGATTTTTTGGGCCGATACCGGGTCCACCTCTTTGAGCTTATCGTAAAGATACCGGTTGCCCTTTTCCTCCGCTTCCCTCTCCAGATGCTGGCGCAGTTGGGGGTCGCCCGGCATGGGGGGAAACACGTAGGGATCCACCACTGCTTGAAAATATAGACCCGTTCCCCCCACCAGCAGAGGGAGCTTGCCCCTGCGGTGGATGTCCTCTATGGCCTTTCGGGCCAGCTTTTGATACTGGGCCACGCTGAAGGGCTGATCCGGGTCCACTATATCTATGAGGTGATGGGGGATGGGGGTGCCGTCAGGGGCCACCCTTTTTTCTGGAGGCAGCTTGGCAGTGCCTATATCCATGCCCCGGTAGACCTGGGCAGAATCTACAGAGACGATCTCTGCCCCCAACCGGGAGGCCACCCTTAAAGCTATTTCCGATTTTCCTGTGGCCGTGGGTCCCACAATGGCTGCCAGGGGTATGCGGGAGATCACCCATCACCTCCGGTCCGCTGGAAAAGGGCGGCTATGGTGGGCCAATCCCAACGTACCACCACGGGCCTGCCGTGGGGACAGGTGTAGGGTAAAAGGCCCCATTGCTGCATTTCCCTCAAAAGACCCGCCATTTCTTCCAGGCTTAGGGGGTCCCCTGCCTTTATGGCTCCATGGCAAGCCAGGAGCTTCAAAAGGCGCTCCTGATCAGCCCTCTCCCCAGTTTCTAAAAATTCCATAAGTACAGATTTTTCCTTTCCACGAGGGAGCCCCACGGGCACCCCCCTTATCAAAAAGGAATTGTCCCCGAAGGGTTCCAGGAGGAATCCCAAAGAGGCCAAAATTTCCAGGGCTTCCCCCAAGGCCTGGGCCAGGCTGGGCGTCAGCTGAAGGCTCGTGGGGGGGCTCAGCACCTGGGAAGGCCAGCTCCCCTGTTCCTCTAAGGCCTTTTTTAAATGAAAGAAGCGGCAGCGTTCGTGGGCGGCATGTTGGTCTATGAGATAGAGGCCGTCCTCTCCCTCGGCCACTATGTAGCTGTTTTTTATCTGGCCCAAAATCCGCATCTGGGGCAAGGGAGATCTCTTTTCTTCCAAGGAAGGCTCCTGGAGTTGCCAGGGAGGGTCGTCTTTTGCCCTTTTTAAAAGGTATTCTCCCCAAACCTCAGGTTCTGTACCCCGGCAGGTGAAGAAAAACTCCTTCTGCCGGAGGATGTCCCCAGGATTATTTGTCTTTTCCCTCTTCCTGAGGGCAGGAGCTATTCCCTGGCTGGAATGGAGGCTTTTATTTATGGTGGCCATAATCCTGGCTATCCATTCCTGCTCGCCTTCCAGTTTTACCTCCAGCTTGGTGGGGTGCACGTTCACGTCCACCCTGCGGGGGTCCAGCTTTAGATGGAGCACAAATAGCGGATAGCGGCCCTCGGGGATGAGGGACCGGTAGCTCTCTTCTACCGCCCTTACCAGGCCCCTGTGGAAGACTAAACGGCCGTTTATCGCCAGGACCTGGAGGCTGCGGCTGGATCGGTGGAGCCAAGGAGGAGAAATTAAGCCCGTAAGACCCCACTCCCCTTCTTCTGCGGATACGGGCAGAAGGGCCTGGGCTACTTCCACTCCATACAGGGAGGCCAGGGCCTCCCGCAGCTCACCCCTCCCCGGAGTGTACAGCACCCTCCTGCCGTCCATGTACAATGTGAATTTCACCTGGGGATGGGCCAAGGCCAGCCTTTCCACCAGGGTGGCCACAGCCCGGCCCTCACTGGCCGGCGACTTCAAGAATTTTTTCCTGGCCGGGATATTGTAGAACAAATCCCTCACCGTGACCTGGGTGCCGGGAGGGCATCCGGCTTCGGCCACCTTGAGTAGGTTACCCCCTTCTGCCACCAGGAGTGTGCCCACGGGCTCTTCCCAGGTCCTGGTGAGCATCTCCACCCTGGCCACGGACATTATGCTGGGCAAGGCCTCTCCCCGAAAGCCCAGAGTGGAGATTTCATTCAGATCCTCAGGCCCCTTTATTTTGCTGGTGGCGTGGCGGGCAAAGGCCAGGGGCACGTCCTCCCTCTGGATCCCGTAGCCGTCATCCTTTACCCTGATGAGCTCCAGCCCGCCTTTTGTCACCTCTATGATTATCTCATGGGCTCCCGCATCCAGGGAGTTTTCCACCAGCTCCTTCACCACCGAAGCCGGCCTTTCTATAACTTCTCCTGCGGCTATGAGGCTGGCGGTCTCGGAGTCCAGCTTGTTTATCCTGGGAACAGTCTCCATTGAAAGTCTCTCTCCCTCAAGAGCTGTTGCCAGCGGAAGATCTGTTCCATGGCTTGAAGGGGGGTCACGGCCATAAGGGGATAAAGGGCCAATTCCCGCAAAACCCTTTTTTCCACCTCTTCAAGCCCGCTGGTTCTTCCGTCTCCTGGATCGGCTTGGCCCTTTTCTTCTTCGGAATTTTCCAGCAGCTTCTGGGCCCTCTCTATGACTGCTGGGGGCAGGCCCGCCAGGCGGGCCACATGGATTCCGTAGCTCTTATCCATGCTTCCCGGGAGGATAGTGTGCAGGAATACGACCTCTTCCCCTTCCTCCTTTACAGCCACGTAATAGTTTTTTACCGCCGGAAGGGTCTCGGCCAGGGATACCAATTCATGGTAGTGAGTGGCGAAAAGGGTGCGGGCTTGAATAGCATCGTGAAGGTACTCGGTGATGGCCTGGGCAAGGCTCAGGCCGTCGGAAGTACCTGTGCTGCGTCCTACTTCGTCCAGTATTACCAGGCTGCGGCTGGTGGCATTGCGCAGGATGTGGGCCACCTCCTGCATCTCCACCATAAAGGTGCTCTGGCCGGAGAATATGTCGTCCGCTGCCCCTACCCGGGTGAATATCCTGTCCACCACCCCTATGCGGGCTTTGCGGGCAGGGACAAAACTGCCCATCTGGGCTAGAAGCACGATGAGGGCCACC
>JGI26788J51865_100103_pt1 | contig 9513 bp, 6 predicted proteins | sample WilGeytube61714_FD_51865 | JGI IMG/M metagenome (IMG submission 51865) | reverse complement strand
TCTTCAGGTCGGACAGCTTCAACAGCGTAGTTACCCAGAACGGGGCGACCAAGTAACGCCCAGTCTCCGGGACGTTCTGCTCGTCGAGAGCTTGTCCGAGGCTCAGCACCAACTCTAGGACATTGTCCTTGGTGACGGTCACAGGGTCAGCCTGCGTGCCCAGATTGATGGTGCCAGACCGTACACCAGCCGTGTTGCCCGTGTTAGCAGGGTGCACATTAGCGGGCATGAACGCGAGAACCTCAGTGTCGAGCGCAATCTTCAACTGCTCAGCAGCGTCCTGCGCCCACAAGGTCATCTGATCGATATCCTGCTGCTTGGCAACAACGTCGTCGATGGCTGTCTGCCAATACATACCTTTATCGATCAACAGCTCAATCTTGCCGCCAGTGGGGAATTCCGTTTCAAGATTCATGCCGATTTGGTACGGACGAACACTCACCTTGGGCTGAGTACGGATAATCACCTTATCGCCCATGCTCGAAATCTCGCCCTCATAATCGGTGTTGGTGATCTGGGACAACACCGTGGCGTCGTAGTACTCCTTAACGAGATTTGACGACCAAATCTCAGGGATCATCACCCCCGAGTAATTTGGATAGGCGGATAAGGGACTAGGGTATGCCGCGTTAGGCGAACTAGGATGGACTGGAAAGGCCATAAATCACCTCACTTTGTGTAATCAACACGACCTTCTCGCTGCGCGGCNAAAATCTCGCGCTGCAACCGGTCGAATTCCTTCTGAGAGTACTTTCGTCGGTTCTTATACACAGCAATAATTTCGGAACGTCGCCATACTTTCTTCTCAGCAGGCGCGGCTGTGTTACTTACGCCTTTAGACGGCGCCACCTTCTTCTCAAGTGATGGTTTGGCTGGAGCGTCGGCATCTTGAGCCCGTCCTNTGCCAGACACCACTTTGTAAAGCTCGAAAATCTCTGCTATCGCATCTACATCTAATCTCGCCATCCCTTGTTTGACATACTCAACACGAGAGGGGGATGCGTGCAGCCATTGTGTGAACTCTTCAGATNTGTCAATCTCACGCCAGCCCGGCACCCGTGCGTCTAGCGCTTCAAAGAACCTAGCTTGACGTGTGCTTGTCGCTTCAGCGTGTGTCTCCTTCGCGACGTTTTCGACCGAAGCCAGTCTAGACTCGATCGCCGCCAGACGCCTGTCGATCGCACGGTAGACCATATCCACGAGGTCGTCACCNAACTCCGAGCGATCCTTCACCTCATCCGCGGGAGGCGATTGCGGCTTCTGAATCTCCTGCTTCTGCTCCACAGCAGGCTGCGTCGNCTGCATCTGAGCGATAAGCGTCTCTAGCTTACGGATCGTCGCGTCCTTTTGGCGGATCATCCCGTCCAAAGACCGGTAGCGCTGCTCAGACTTCTCCAACTGCTCACGCAGTTTGTTGAGCTCACTACTTAGGTCTTGCCCTTCTGCAGGAGCGCTCTCATTTGCTTCCGAGCTGGCGGCTTCGCCGACTTGCTCCTGAGTACTTTGCTCTTCAGAAGATGCTTGACCCTCACTAGTCGACTCAGGCGTCGGAGCCTCATTCTCAGTTTTTTCAGTCGGCTGTGCACCCGCCTCACCGCGCATCATCGCTACGGCGAGCTCGTGCTGCTGCTGAACTTGCTTAGGAATGGCCATAATTTACCTCTGCTCAGTAGTGATGAGTTGTCGCAGTCGGCGTACAGTAGAAACTGCGCCCTGCAATTTTCGCACTTCTGCTTCTTCTACTGCAGATATAAGAGTGCTTATATAATCATCCTCTAATTCTTGAAGATATTCAAGAACTTTAGGATATTGGCGGATTAGCATAAGCTGTTTCAACTGTTCGGCATTTGGTCGTCTCATGGCATCATACTCGACGGGCTAGCAAAATCAGTCACAGGCCGACCATCCATTAACTGCTCCTGAGAAGCTTTAGGGATCGGAGGCTGTTGACCCGCAGCCATTTGATCCGCAGCCTGCTGTCGGGCCATCTCGGCGAAATTAGGCGGGATAATCTTATCCACATCAAGACCAAGCGCTTTAGCAAACTCCCGCAAAATAACTGCGCGACCCTCAAGCCCAACAATCTGGTTATCAATCGGGTTATTCGTAATCTGCAGGAATTCATTCCGGCGCATCCGCAAGGTCTCAAGCTGCATTAGGCTAGATACACCACGAGCAACTACCTGCGCATCGCCTTTAATCGTCTCATCATCCGAATAGATCATATTATGACGGAATAATGTCTCCAATAACGGCGTTATAACCCCCTGATCGATGCTTTTGACAATAGACTTAATCCCTTTGTTCGCAGAATCTAATAGCATCGATAACCCCGAGGCGGTTCGGCCGGGGCCAGATATCTTGTCCGACCCGCTCATATACCGAGGAATCATCGAGAAATCATCCGCCAGCGCGTAGAACTTGTCTAAGACGGCTAGCAGCTCACTAACGTTCGTGTTTGGCTGGAAGAAGTTAACAGGCGGCAACCCAGTATTGCCTAGCTGCGAGTCGTTGACCTGCCAAATTTTCCACGGGTAGATGTTAGTAATATCCTCCCCCGCAGGTATCCTATCCACATTCACAACCGCCTGCGGGCCAGACGCAATCGCCATGTTGTTGACTAGCGAGCGTATCGCTGCGTTACAGACCCCCTGCACGTCGGCTAGAACGTCGTACATCGAGTAACCCCAGAACTGCCCAGGGATCGGCTCGTAACACGCGCTGTAATAAGGTCGACGCCCAGTAGGGTCATCATTCAGCGTCGCCTTGATAACCTCATCATCAATCAGCCAAACTGTTGCTTCATAATACCGTTGTGGGTCATCGTCCACACCTTCGACTCCCCACTCGGCTAGATGCGCTCCACTGATCGGGCCGTGGAATTCCAGCACGTCTATGTAAGACGCTTCCGAAGCGCGATGCGCTACTTCTGACGTGTTGATCTCCTCCCCAGCATTCGCCGCATAATCATTGGCGTCCGTCAGCCATCGATAGCCCCCTCTAGTCGCTACGCGGTCGAGTATCTTGCGAATGCGAACCTCATCATAACCATCAACACCGATCAGCGCGTGCAAATCACGGGCAGTGATCGTGATGTGCTCGATGAAGTACCCATCCTGCGGAGTAACTGCACCGGGAGCAGGGTAAGCGTTGAAGGGGTTCACCGCTTCGAATTCCATCACAATCTCGGACTCTATCTCCGGGATGAAAACCCCATCAGAATTCGACCATTTGACGCGCTCTTTCTTCCTGAAAACGGGGCCCTTGAATATCGCAGCCGGGTAAGTCGTCAGATGCGAGATAAACTCTGCGAATGCTTTATCGAACCCACCTTCCGCAAGCTGGTCAGCGATCAGCTGCTCCATCCGACTAGCTCGCTGTTCCGCCAGCGACTTCATCCTGCTGCGCTCTGCGTCTATGCGCATGTTGATTGCATGCTCTATGTCCTGCTGGTGGACAGGCTGCCCCTGCGCATACATCTGAGCGACCCATGCGGATACCTGACTGCGAATGTCCGCCGTCACATCATCCGGCAAGTCAGGGACAGGAGTCGGCGCGATCGTCCAAGGACGCTCGTCTTGAGACAGGAAGATATCCTTCAGCCATGACTCAAGCACACGGCTCTTGTTGGCCACAATCCTCGCATACTCTGTGCTCCCGCCGACCTTGAGAATTTCCCGCAATTTGTTAGGCGTGTATAGCCCACGGCGCGCGAACGACGCCTCAATTAGACTCTTCTCATGGTGCTGGCGCTTGAAGTCCCGTGCCTCTACCCAGCACCTACGGACATACCGCACAATGTTGTCGACAAGCTCTTCAGGCGTCGTAGNCTCTTCAGAAGAGCCATCACGATCTTGCTCTTCTAAAACCTCTTGTATCAAGCCTATGGCGCTTGTCATGGNTAACCTCTCGCTGCGTTAGTCTCTTCAGAGCAGACACGTGAGAACCGCCTGNTCTTGTTAAATGACTCTTGNCTAGATACACGGAATGNCCCTGAAACAGACTCAGAGACTGCGCCTGCGGCATTCAGAGACACCTGTTTTATCGATGCGCCAGCCTGTGATAGCGCGCCAGCAGCACGCACTCTGATGCCTTCCTGAGCAGCCAGTATGCGCCCAACCTCTACCTTCGCAGAGTTATCAAGAATCTGTTGGGTCATCTCGAGCTGCGCTTCCGCCATTTTACTGCGATCGCTTCCTTCTACGTAACCTGTGTTTGCTGAGTTGTAAGCTCTCAGCACCGACGCTTTTCGACTTACATGCTGCTGGTAATCCTTAGCTACAGACAAAGAATCTTCAAGTACTTGCGCCGCGCTACTCAAGTAACTCCTTTGGGCGCTCGACGCCGCCCTGAACGCGCTAAGCTCACCGTCCGCGACACGGAATGTCTCGTCGAGATAGGTCTTGTAGGCTGACATTCTTGTGTTCTCCGCCGACCAAAGCTCGCGGTATGCGCGCACATTGGCCTCACTCACATTCACTCGGGAAGCCTCTGCTTGAACCGCCGCCTCGTAGCTACTGATCTTGTCCATGTACCAATCGGTACTCTGGCTGTAATTCTCAATCGCCTGCTTGAACGACGCGATGTTCTGTTTCACGATGTCCAAATTCGCGATAACCCCGCGCAACTCCATCTCATAGACATCCAACGGCAGTATCTGCTGCTCGACATCCCCCCGCATCGCACGTGCTGAGGCCTTCAACGTCTCCACATCAGCACCGTACATCTTAATCTGCGACTCCAAGTTCATGATCTGCGCATCGAGCAGCTCCATTGACTTCATCCCTGTACGAATCTGCGCTTCCTGAGTTTGTAAGTAAGTATTGTAGGCCTCAACTTGCGCTGCGACTAGGTTTACTTGGATGTTATACAGTTCAACTATCTGGTTGAACACCACTTTACCTAGCTCTATGTTGTACTTATACGTCGCTATTAGCCTGCGCGCAAACGCCAAATAATGCGCAAGGTGGTAGCGCTCAATATCAAGCGAGGCTTTGATGGCGGTGGTTATCGTCCCTATCGCGGACTCATAAATCTCCTTCTTGATCGCCTGCGCTGTGGTATACCCCTGCTCCATCTCATTGTCCGCGATCTCCATAATGCGCGCGTCGACAACGCCAGCAGGCAACGCATAGTTGCGCCCAGCAACCTCTTCGTAAACCTTGTCCATCTCTCGCTTGGCGAGCAGCGCCTTGCGACGCATGTCTGAGGCATATAGCTTGCCTTGCACAACACTCCCCACCCAGCGAGCCAGCTCGTCGTCCCCGTTGAGTATCTGTACCACGCGCTCCTTCAGCGTCTCGTCGTCTTCGTACTTGGAAAACTCGGGAAAATCGAGCTCTTCTACGTCAGGCAACGAGATATCTTGCAGCGCGCTAACATCAATCTCCAAAGGCTTTAGCGGGATAGCTTCGAACTCGATTAGCTTGATCGGCGTCAGCTCAGGGCGGTCGCCGTACTTGAGTTCAGGTACAGCAACTTTCTCGACGTCAGGCGCTTCTGGAGTATCTATCAAGTCTTCTGTTGGGTAGTCTAGCGGCGCTGGGCTAGGCTTGGCATCAGGAACCGACAAATGCTCCTTACCTTCCCTATACGTGACATTGGATAGGACAGGGGAGTTAAAACCAAAACTGATCGATTGCGCCGCCTGATAGGCAACGCTATCAAGCGACACGGTCGGAGCGCTAAACGTAGGATCAGAGATTCTCGACGCAACTGGCTTCTCTAGCTTGCCCCGCGCCATATCACCTACTTTCGCCCCCAAGTCTACCTGCTTCATATCAGGCAGGTTGAACTTGACATCAGTGATGGCCAGGTCTCCCAAAGAGTCCATCACCTTGTCGAAAATGGATGACTGCAGGCTCAAATTAGGGGCCGACAGAGTACTACCGTAAACCCCCCAACCGGTACACTTCATCTAGTACCTCACATGTAAATGTTCTTGTAACTCGCAATACACTGGTTCGTGTGGCTATCCGTGATAGAGCTATTGAACGACCCATTGACCGCCACACCATTAGTGTGGTTGATCGTCCCTCTAGCAGACAGTGTAGTCGACGCCCTAATGCGCGCAGCCTTACCAGATAGTCTAGCAGCCTCCGCATCCGCCGCCGCGCGAGCTAAGTCCNCATAGGCCGACGCAAGCTGAGACTGCAGCTTCTGCGTGGTCTCGGCAGCTCTAGCCACAGGTTCCGCAGCAGCAGAAACTACCCGCGCTATCGCCGAATTATTGCCTAGGATCGCTGTATAGTTCACAACGTCAGAAAACATCTCAGTCGCTTTTTCAGCCGCGTCTATCCGATATTTCGTCGCCGCCATCTTATAGTTCATCGCGGACTGGGTGTTGTCGATCTCTGTCTTCGCGTACTCCCCTACTCGGTTCGCGATCCCCGCTCGTAACATCGCCGCAGTAGCTGACACTGCCTGCGCACTCTTAACCGCTTCAAAAGCAATCGCTGACGAACTTTGCGCCTCAGCACTTATCTGACTCGCAATAGCACGGTTTTGTGCCATGATCGCTTGATTCTCCGCCCGACGAGTGCGGTAGGCTGCCCTAACAGAAATCAACTCCGCCCGCCATTTCTCTGACTCCGCCTCGTATTTTGCAAGCGACGCGCCTATGGCTTTAGCTTTAGCCTGCACCGCCCGCATCTGTGCGTCAAAGGCGCTGATACTCGCNTTCACAGCGTCGACGCGAGCTAAAAACGCATCAACACTAACCCCCTGCACATTCTGCAACACGGTGTATTCTGCCGCCTTGGCACCGTTCATCTTCGCCACTGCCTTCTGCTTATCCACCTCAGCGGCGTACTTGAGGAGCTCCGCGCGGATAGTGGCGATCTTATGCTTGTATTTGGCGACCTGCTGCGACACGCGCGCCAGCATTACTCGATACTTCGCAACCGCTGCAGCATAAAGGCCGATCCTAGCCTCCGCCTCAGCAAGAAGGATGTCGAACTCCACATCGAGGAGCTTGTTGAGCTTGTCCACCAGAAAACTATGCGCCTCAGCGTTGAGCTGGATCGCCACCGGCAGTAGCCTCATCCGCCACCGCTCAATGATGGCATCCCTATCCGCATCTAAATCAGCCTCCACCCTTTGCCGCACAAGGTGCAAGTGATCCGCGAGACCCTCACGGACATCAGGCATGCCTCGACGCCGCCACAAGTCACTAACCGTCTTAACGTATCTCTCAGTCGCTTGATGAGTGTTAAGCCGCGCCCCCAGCTCAAGATCATCTACATCCAAGATGAAGTTGCCGCTGAGCAGCGCCTCCGCAGCTTTCAGCCCATCCTTAGCTGTCTGCTCATCGTAGTCAGGCAGCTCCGGAGTCTTAGCGATAATGCTCTCATAACGATCGAGCATTGATTCAGGGATCGGAGGGAGGTCGATCTCATCAAGGTCGGCAAGAGATATGTCAGGGACAGTGATCTCATTGACGACCATCGGTGTAAAGTCAGGCAAGCCAAGCAGTTCTGAAGTCTTAATCTCAACAGTAGGAGCGTCTGGGACTTCAGGGATGTCTCCAATCGCAGATTGACTGGGCGCAGCACCCGCTGAAGGTAACGTGGGGGCTTCTGGGAACGAAAAAGACTGTGCGTCCGGAGCCTTGATCGACGAAGACTCAAACTCCTTAACGTCGACTGAAGGAAGATCACCAAAACTACCCCGGTCGATAGAAATATCCTTCAGAACATTTGGCGGGGTGCTCTGCCCCAACTCTGCCCTCGTATAGTCCCCCAGATCGAAAGAATAGCTGATCTCGTCTATAGAGACGTCAAAAGACTTGATTTTTTCAAGTATATCCTCAGCAATCTTGCTGAGATCGTCGGACGTGTTGTGCAGCGCATCGATCCGCCCAAGTATGCTGTCGGCCTTGTTGATGACATTCTCGTGCACCTCCGATGAGTCAGGGAGGCTATTGACTAGCGTCACATCACAGTCAATAAACTTACCACTCATGTCACACTCTCCGACGGGTGTTAGAGATTTCTACTTCACAGTGACTCAAGTCAAATGGCTCACCACCAATCCGCAGCTTGATGTAGTTAGACGCAAAGCCGCGCCCAACCTTGCACCTAACTGCCCGCGTGTTATCGCTCGGCCGAGGGTCTTGGGTATAGACCTGCGTAACGCGCCTACCGTTGACATCTGCCGTCACAGTCACTTTCAACGGCGACTCATGCACAGAGTACGTGTAGACATGGTTGATCCGCTTGCGAGTGTTTAGATCAGCCTTAACCTCTTGAGCGCTAACGGACGAGAACCTCACATCAGGAGTCTCGATATAGCTATCCGCCATCCATCCAGCAGGGGCGAGAAGCCCCTCCGAGTTAGCACCGATCCATCTCGGGATGAAGTCAGTCACCGGATACCCAACATAACGGCTCATCCCCCAGGAACGCATATCCGCCGTCCAGACATCAGTGTCGTGACCAACAACTTTGTTCGACCTAGGGAAGTAGATGTAGTCCGTAATCACCATCTTGTCGCGCGCATACGACGACACAACAGCCTTAGACGTAACCCGCGCGCTGATGAGTCCTTTTTCTCGGGCGATGCTGCGAGTGTTAATAACCCCGACGGCACTAGCCGAGACGCCAGCAGCATCTCTAACAGCCCCGCGTGACGCATAGTCGGAGATAACACTGCCTCGCACACCGCCAGACTCACGAACAGCAGCTCGGTAAAAGACACGCGCAGCATCATCGGCCGCAAAGACGTCCTTAACACCTACTTGGACATGGGTTTTGGTGGTTACCGAGCTCTTAGCCGCAGCAGAATCTCGGAGTAGCTTAGGCGTAATCCTAACTTCGGCAATAGCGCTTGACGCAGCGAACGAGTCGGCGACGTCGGTTCGGCTCACTACTCCACCTTGCGCCCTGCCTCGTGCGCCAGCCGCATCTGAGACGTAGACAGGTATGGTCGCAGCTATAGTAACCGCAGATCGCGCGGCGGCGACATCGCGTACAACCATGAAACCACGTGCAACAGCCCCAGATCGCGCACCAAATCGGTCTAGGGCTCCCTCACGCCTAACCTCATGAGCTGCACCTTTAACACCTACAACCTGCCTACGTGTAGGGAGTACGAAGTTCGCAACAGGCGGCAGAGTCTTGGCGCCAAAGCTGTCTCGGACATTTGAACGCATCACGACACGATCCCGAACAGGTTAGAGTAAATGTTAGCAGGGGTATCAGGCTCCCGCCCATATGTTACTACTTTCCCCCAGCTAAGGTTAGTATTCACCATCGTAAACGGGAGGCCATAGTAATTCTTTAGAACCATCCACCCATGGATAGGGCATAGCATCGGGATCGAGCAACGCCACCAATCATCTGGGAGTCGCTTGTCAGACCCAGAATCAAGCAATCTACCATGCATTTCCGGAAGACCCATCCCATACACCCTATAACGCATACCTTCTTTCGGCGGGACTACGACCTTCCTGTAAGCCCTAGGGACTGACGGAGGGGATTTATAGAACGCAGAGCCGAATATCGCGCCTGTAGG
>JGI26788J51865_100102_pt1 | contig 9548 bp, 10 predicted proteins | sample WilGeytube61714_FD_51865 | JGI IMG/M metagenome (IMG submission 51865) | reverse complement strand
TGCAAGCTTACGAGTAAGAAGTTGGCGTTAGAAGAAATTAAAACTGACTGGAAGAAGTAGCTTTGCTAGCTTCTGGAAGGAATCTGCCCAAGGGGCTAGCTGAAGTTTACCCATAAAAGTTATCACTTTTATGGGACCCAAAAGTGATATGAATTGCATTTGAGCTTTGCTTAAATGCAAGAAGAAATTAAAACTGACTGGAAGAAGTAGCTTTGCTAGCTTCTGGAAGGAATCTGCCCAAGGGGCTAGCTTTAGTGATATGAATTGCATTTGAGCTTTGCTTAAATGCAAGAAGAAATTAAACAGTAGGAGAAAAGATGAAAAACTATATGGAGTTATTTGAAGATACAGAAGATATATTTAGTGGCGGAAGTCCCAAAGCAAAGTTTTATGAAATTCTCTATACCGCAAATAAAAATTTGGTAGAAGATGAACTTGATAAACTTTTTAGTCGTTTGGCGGTAGCAGAAAAATTGATAGAGGAGCAAGGATTTGAAGAGATTTATGAGCAAAAAGTAGCTACAGCAGATTGTAATTTTGATGATTCAATAGAAAACATCAAAAATAGTTTATATATCGAAACAGTTGGAGCTATAGTAACTAGAAATGAGTAGAGTTTTTATTCTCCTTGGTTTTTGTGCGACGCTTTTGGTAGCGCAGTGGGACAAAACTCAAGAGATAAAACTTCAAAAAGATGAGCCCTATCGCATTATCTTTCATGAAAAAGTGCAAGGTGATGGCGGCATTGTGCCAAGAGAATTTGTTTTACGGTGGACGCTTTTTGTCAATGAGGGATTGACAGTTNTCATCAAGTATGATGGGTTTAATCACCACCATGTTTTGCACAAAAGAAGAGGGTTTGATAGTTTTCGCTTGCCTCTTTTGCCTCGTATCGATAGTGAGTTAGTCGCTCCATATATGCTAATTCAATTTAGGGAGTTTGATGATGCAAACAAAGAGGCATATTTTGGCATCTATGTCAAAGATAATGATAGAGTTAATATGGAAATTAGGAGATAGCGTTGTTAAAATTGGTTGAAAAAGAGATTGTAAAAATTGTTCAAAGTATTGGTGATGAAGAGATTATGAACCTTTACAAAAAGCTTCCAGCAGGAAAGAGACTTAGAGCGAAGCTTTTGTTAAAGGTTGCAAATGAAGACCCTAAGGCGGTGAGAATGGCTGCTATTGTAGAGCTTATCCACGCTGCAAGTTTGCTNCATGATGATGTAATAGATGAGGCAACTAGTAGGCGAGGNGTAAAGTCNATNAATGCAATTTATGGTAACAAACACGCCATTATGNTAGGAGATATATTGTATTCAAAAGGGTATTTTGAACTNACAAAATGTGACCCACTAATTGCGCAAATTATNAGTGATGCAGTAACAAAGCTATCAATTGGAGAGCTTCAAGATGTGGATTTGGCAAATGCGTTTAATAGCGATGAGTCTTTATATATGGATATGATCTATAAAAAAACGGCTATTTTGATTGAAGCAAGTGCAAAAGTGGGTGCAATTATTGCGGGTAAAGATAGAGAAGATTATGCAAAGTATGGCAAAAACTTAGGTTTAGCATTTCAAATCGTTGATGATATTTTAGATATTACAAGTGATAGTAAAACTTTAGGAAAACCAGCACTCAATGACTTTGTCGAGGGAAAATGCACGCTGCCTTATATCTATCTGTATGAAGCTTTAGATGGTGATGAGAAAGATAAGCTTGTGAGTTTTCATTCAAAACTCTTAGATGCAAACGATCAAGCGTGGATCAAAGAGAAGATGGCGCAACATAAGGTGATAGAAAAAACATTTGCCAAAGCAAAGGCCCTTATTGATGAAGCGGTGGAAAAGGTGAAAAAGTATGATGAAGAGTATTTGGTTGAAATCGCAATGGCGATGATAGAGAGGAAGTTTTAATCCGTGGCTAAAAAGAGGGTGCTATTTGAGTGTCAGCATTGTGGATTTCAAAGCCCAAAGTGGATGGGAAAATGTTCAAATTGTGGAGCTTGGGAGAGTTTGGTTGAGTTAAGCAGTTCGCAAATTGAAACTCTTTCAAAAAGTACAACTCTTCAAAGTCTACAATCAAAAGCGGTTTCGATAGTTGATATAAAAGAGGATGATATCATTCGATTTAGCTCATTTGATAGGGAGCTTGATTTGGTGCTTGGCGGTGGGATAGTGCCTGGGAGTTTGGTGCTTATTGGTGGAAGTCCAGGTATAGGTAAATCAACACTGCTACTTAAAGTTGCAGGAAATTTAGCCCAAAATGGACAAAAGGTGCTTTATGTTAGTGGCGAAGAGAGTTTAGGTCAAATCAAAATCCGTGCCAATCGGCTTGAGGCAAACTCAAAAGATTTGTATCTTTTGGCAGAAATTAAACTTGAAGCTATTATTAATGAGATAAACTCTAAAAACTACTCACTTATAATTATTGACTCCATTCAAACAATCTATCAAGAAGAGATTAGCTCTGCCCCAGGTAGTGTATCGCAAGTTAGAGCTATTACTTTTGAGTTGATGCGTATTGCAAAGGAGAAATTTGTTCCTATTTTTATTATTGGACACATCACAAAAGATGGCTCCATAGCAGGTCCAAGGGTGCTTGAGCATATGGTTGATACGGTGCTATATTTTGATGGGGATGCAACCAAAGAGATACGACTGCTTCGTGGGTTTAAAAACCGCTTTGGAAATACAAGTGAGATTGGAATCTTTGAGATGACAAAGAAAGGGTTGGTGAGCGCTAAAAATTTGCAATTTTTTGCCAATAAAAAAAATCAATCAGGCTCTGCGCTAACAGTAGTGATGGAGGGAAGTCGCCCTCTTGTTGTAGAGGTGCAAGCTCTTGTTAGCGATGCGTATGGACATCCAAAAAGAAGTTCTAACGGCTTTGATTCAAATCGCTTGACGATGCTTTTGGCGCTACTTGAAAAGAAACTTGATCTGCCTTTTAACCAATATGATGTATTTATTAATATTGCTGGTGGCATCAAAATAGGTGAAACGGCAGCAGATTTGGCAATTGTTGCTGCGATTTTGAGTAGTTTTCGAAATAGGGTACTTAGCAAAGAAAGCATTTTTATTGGTGAAGTAAGTCTAACTGGCGATATTCGAGGTGTAACAAGCCTAGATATTCGTCTTAGTGAAGCAGCAGCTCAAGGCTTTAAGGTTGCCATTGTACCTTCAAAAGTAGAGAGCAAATTGAAGCTTTTTGTGGTTGAAGAGGTAGAAAAAATTATTGATTGGATGTAAGTTGTAAATAATATTTCATACTTCTATCAATCCTTCATCATTGTATAATCAATTATTTTTGGATATAATTTGTGCTAAAAAATCAAAAGAAGTTTGCTATGTTAGATGTCGTTGATATTCAAAAAATATTACCCCATAGATACCCGTTTTTATTGATCGATAGGGTTGTGAAGATAGTTTCAGATGTTGAGATTATAGCTTTTAAAAATGTAACTTTCAATGAAGAGGTGTTTCAAGGACATTTTCCCGGTCATCCTATATATCCAGGTGTTATGATTGTAGAGGGCTTGGCTCAAGCTGGTGGATTGTTGGCATTTAAAAGTATGGATGAAGAGGAGAAAAATCAAACCCAAAATCAAGTGGTCTATTTTATGAGTATAGATAAATGCAAGTTTAGATCCCCAGTCACTCCCGGAGATAGGCTTGAATATAGAGTCAAAGCTTTAAAAAGAAGGGGAAAAATTTGGATTTTTGAAGCTAAAGCCTATGTGGATGATACGCTTGCAGCAGAAGCAGAACTTAAAGCAATGGTTACGGATAAATAATGCAGAGTATTCATCCAACAGCAATTGTAGAAAATGGTGCAAAAATTGGTAAAAATGTAACAATTGGTCCATATTGCTACATCTCTTCAGGCGCAATCATTGGTGATGGTTGCACTATAATGCAAGGTGCTGTAGTCGATGGTAAAACAACACTTGGGCAAAATTGCAAACTTTTTTATCACACCGTAGTTGGCTCGATACCTCAAGATTTGAAATACAAAGGTGAGGAAGCTGAACTCATCATTGGTAACAACACCACAATCCGAGAGTTTTGTCAAATCAATGTAGGCACACAAGGTGGCGGAGGAGTCACAAAAGTAGGCAATAATTGCTTTATTATGGCTCAAGTGCATCTAGGGCATGATGTGATAGTTGGAGATAATGTGATAATAGCAAACAACACAGCAATTGCTGGGCATGTAGAAATTGGCAATAATGCATTTGTAGGTGGAATGAGTGGGGTGCATCAATTTTGCAAAATTGGTGAATACTCAATGATTGGAGGAGGATCTGCACTATCTCAAGATCTGCCCCCATATTGTCTTTGTGAAGGAAATAGGGCTCATTTGAGAGGCTTAAATTTGGTTGGACTTCGAAGAAATTTAGACAATAAAGAGGAGATTGAAAATATTAAAAAGGCGTATAAAAAAATATTTCTCTCAGGCATTGCGATGCAAGATGCTGCACAGGAGTTGTTAAATGAAACAAAGAGCATCTATGTCAAAAAATTAGCTAAATTTGTCATCAATACAAAAAGAGGCATCCCAGTAAAAAGGAAAGTCAATGGGTAAAAAATGTAGCTTTTGTGGAGCATTTGAAAGTAGTGATCTGCAGCTGTTAGCAGGAGAAAGTGCGTATATATGTGAAAACTGCATTCACTCTGCATATAAAATCATTTCAGGAGAGGTTGTTACTGAATCTGAAGGGAATCAAAAACTACTGACCCCAAAAGAGATAAAAGAGCATTTAGACAAATTTGTAATTGGACAAGAGCGAGCAAAAAAGGTTATTAGTGTTGCAGTATACAATCACTACAAAAGAATATATAAAAATAGCAGTGGAGAAAAAATCAATAAATCAAATGTTTTATTGATTGGGCCAACTGGAAGTGGAAAAACTTTTATTGCTCAAACGATAGCAAATATGCTTAATTTGCCGCTTGCAATAACTGATGCAACAAGTTTAACTGAAGCGGGATATGTAGGTGAAGATGTAGAAAATATCTTGACTAGACTTTATCAAGCAGCTGATGGCGATATAGAAAAAACGGAAAAAGGGATCATCTTTATCGATGAGATTGATAAAATTTCTAGACTTGGTGAAAATCGCTCCATAACGCGTGATGTTTCAGGCGAAGGTGTGCAGCAAGCACTCCTTAAGATTATTGAGGGAAGTCAAGTCAATATCTCCCCAAAAGGTGGTAGAAAACATCCCAATCAAGACTTTATAACAATCGATACATCAAATATACTTTTTATATGTGGTGGTGCTTTTGATGGGCTAGAAAATATCATCAAAAAAAGAATGGGTAGTAATGTTCTTGGATTTGGGCAGGAGAAAAAATCGCAAAAGCAAAGAATGGATTTGACAAAGGTAGAGACAGAAGATTTGGTGCATTTTGGAATGATTCCTGAATTGATTGGTCGATTGCATGTTATTGCAACGCTCAATGAGATAGATAGAGATGATATGGTAAAAATCTTAACAGAGCCTGAAAATTCAATTGTAAGCCAGTATCAAAAACTTTTTGAACTTGATGGAGTAACACTAGAGTTTGAAAAAGATGCACTAGAAGCGATAGCTGATAAAGCAATCGAAAGAAAGACTGGAGCAAGGGGACTAAGAGCAATTATCGAAGATAAGATGATCGATATTATGTTTGAATTGCCCGAGTATGAGGGGTATACTGTGCTAATTACAAAAGAGGTGATAGAGGGTGTAAGTGAGCCTGTGTATATTAAAAAAAGTGCATAAAAGGGTTAGTAGTGTCACTAGATAAATTAATAGGTTTTTTTTCAAATGATTTAGCAATAGATTTAGGGACGGCAAATACGATTGTATTGGTTAAAGGCAAGGGAATAGAAATCGATGAACCCTCCGTTGTTGCCGCTAAACGCGAAAGAAATGGTGAAGATACAATTTTGGCAGTTGGACAAGAAGCAAAGGAGATGGTTGGAAAAACTCCTGGAAATATTCGAGCTGTAAGGCCGATGCGAGATGGAGTGATTGCAGATTTTGATATGACTGAAAAGATGATCCGCTACTTTATTGAAAAAGCACACCATAGAAAAAACTTTGTGCGACCTCGCATCATTGTCTGTGTGCCTTATGGTTTGACACAGGTTGAAAGAAAAGCGGTGAGAGAATCTGCACTCAGTGCGGGAGCGAGAGAGGTTTTTTTGATTGAAGAGCCAATGGCAGCTGCAATTGGTGCGGGACTACCTATCAAAGAGCCAAATGGTAACTTGGTTGTTGATATTGGTGGGGGAACGACAGAGATTGGTGTGATATCACTTGGAGGTCTAGTAATTTCTAAATCAATCCGAGTAGCGGGAAACAAAATCGATAAAGCGATTCAAGAGTATGTGAAAAAGAAATACAATCTTTTAATTGGTGACAAAACCGCTGAAGAGATCAAAATCAAAATTGGCACAGCAACCACTTTAAAAGAGGAATTAAAAATGCTTGTTAAGGGTCGAGATAGTGTTGAGAATCTACTGACATCGATTGAGTTAACAAGCGAAGATGCCAAAGAAGCGATGCGTGAACCTATTCGAGAAATTAGTGAAGCACTGCTGCAAGTTTTAGAGCAGATGCCGCCTGATTTAGCAGGTGATATCATAGAAAACGGCATTGTATTAACAGGCGGTGGTGCGCTCATTAGAAATATAGATAAATACCTCTCAGATATTGTTAGATTGCCAGTATTTATCGCTGATGATCCACTTTTAGCAGTTGCAAATGGTTCAGGCAAGGTACTAGAGGAGATAGACTTGTTGCACCATCTTAGTAGTTTTAGGTAGGAGATGGAGAAGAGGATAGGTATTGTATTATCGCTTCTAGTGATTTACTTTATCTATTTGCAAAAAGATAGCATACAAAATTTTTTTTTAGAGCGTTACAATAGTATTAAAAATTCATATTTTGATGCCATTTTTTATTTGACCAATCTGTATGAGCGCCATTTTGAACAAGCAAAAACGATCCAAATCCAAAATGAAACAATACAAAACTTAAAAAAGGAAAATTTACAGCTTTTATCATATAAAGAGCGTTTGCTTGATTTGACTCAAAAACCAATAATCAAAGATGTAGTTTTTTCTAATGCAATCTCTTATGTGAATCTTGCAAATAACAATCGACTCTGGATAGAGATGTTTGAGGGTTTTGAAGCGGAGAAGACCTATGGAGCAGTTGATGGTAGATATAGTGCTGGCATAGTTGTTTCAAAAGATGGTAAACCAATGATTTTACTTAACTCCGATCCACAATCAATCTATGGTGTGTATGTTGGAAACTCACAAGCACCTGGAGTGATTTATGGCATTGATCATCAAAGGATGGTTGTAAAATATATTCCACAATGGATGGATATTGGTGTGGGTGAAGTTGTAAAAACAAGCGGCTTGGATAATGTTTTTCTACCTGGTATTGAGGTAGGTGTTGTAGTAGATGTGCAGACAAGACATGGATATAAAGTTGCGTATGTTAAACCCTTTGCAAATAGCCTTAAGGCTAGACATTTTTATATTATCAAAGAACCCAATGAAGAAGATGCAGATTAAAATTTAGCAAAGTGATCATTTACCAATTGAGGCAATCTTCAAACTCACATTCACTTTTGGAACTTTGCTTTTTTTTGAAAGGGNTTAAATCACTATACTCAAAGAGGTTGTCACACTCTTTGTGGTATCTGCCAGCAAGGTCATAATACTCTTTGCAATCATTATAGTACCATTTTGAAACTCCCGTTTCATTTGGATAGAGACAACCATTGATAAAAATCAACAATAACGCTAGATTGATGTAAAGTAAATATCGTTTCATTTCAAGATTGTAGCATAATTTGATAAAATAAGAAAAAAGGGTAGTGGATGCAAAGTTTTTTAAACCATTTTTTAAAATTAACTCAAATTCCTCGTTGCTCTTATGATACCGATTTAGCACAAAAACATATCTTAACGCTAGCAAATAATTATGGGTATAAGGTTTTGGTTGATAGAGCTGGAAATATATTGGCTACGACAGAGGGTTCACAGATAACTTTACAATCACACTATGATATGGTTTGCGTTGGAAAAGCTCCGCAAATAGAAACTACTATAGATGGCAACATAATAAGTGCAAAAGAGTCTTCATTAGGCGCAGACAATGGCATAGGATGTGCGATGATGCTTGCATTGATGCAGGAAGGTGCAAAGGTAGATTGTCTTTTTACCAATGATGAAGAGGTTGGACTAGTTGGAGCTAATAACTTAGAATTAAATATTAAAACGAAAAAAATGGTTAATTTAGATAGCCAGGAGTATGGAAAGATATATCTAGGATGTGCTGGTGGAGTTGATCTAAAATTTAAAAAAGAAAATAGATATGTAGCAAATAGGTATAAGTATATATTTGAAGTAAGCTGCTTTGGTGATGGTGGGCATTCTGGAGTAGATATTGATAAAGGGATACAAAACCCAATCATTGAGATTGCAAAGTTTTTAGATGGCAAAGATTGCGCACTCGTTGCATTTAGTGGTGGAGAAAGAACAAATGCAATACCTGCTTACTCAAAAGCTATCGTAGCAACTAATAAGCTTTTAGCAGATAAGGATATCGAAGTTGTGCAAATCAATAAAAAATATGATAAGGTTTTAAGTAACTCAAAAGAGTTAATCCACAAAATAGCTACATTTAACAATGGAGTATTGAGTTATGATAAGAATTTGCACACGGTGCAAGATAGCTGCAATTTTGCAATTATTAAAGATAATAGTTTTCAAATCAGTTTTCGCAGCATGAAGAGTGAAAATTTAGAAATAATATGTAATGATGCTATCAAGCATTTTGGAGGATATGAAGTTGAAAAAAGTGGGAGATATGAACCTTGGGAGCCAATTGAAACAGAGTTTGCTAAAGAGGTGCAGCAAAAATATATTGGTTCTTCATTTGCAGCGATTCATGCGGGATTGGAGTGTGCAATTATCAAGAAAAAATATCCTCATTTAGAGATAGTTTCCATTGGTCCTGATATCTACTTTCCTCATTCAGTGAAGGAAAGGTGTGATCTTGAAAGTTGTGAAAAGATTTTTAAACTAATAAAAACATTACTTTAGCTAAAATAGAGGTTATAAATTAAATTTAAAAGGTTTGTGTATTATGCGTAAAGATAGAAGATTTATTTTTATTGGATTCTTTTCTGCTTTTATTGTTTTGTTTTTGGTTTTGACTCCAGGCGGGTTAAAAGCAAATACAGAAGAAAATGGTATTGTAACAAGATTGGAATCTATCAAAAAATTTGAAGAGGTGCTTTCAATTATCCAGCAGCGCTATGTTGATGATGTGAACTTTGAAGATATTATCAATAAAGCAATTGATGGATTATTGAAAAACTTAGATGCACACTCATCATTTATGACCAATGAGGAGTATGATGAGTTTCAAATCAAAATGAGTGGAGAGTTTGGCGGATTGGGAATTGTGGTAGGTTTGCGAGATGGGGCGCTTACAGTAATTTCTCCAATTGATGATACGCCAGCTAGTA
>JGI26788J51865_100097_pt1 | contig 9727 bp, 6 predicted proteins | sample WilGeytube61714_FD_51865 | JGI IMG/M metagenome (IMG submission 51865) | reverse complement strand
TGGTTGTGATCTGGGATGATCAATCAACGGGATACGCCACCTGCTCTCCTGCCCTCCATACACAAAAAAGTTTGAGCTTAACTCTGCCCTATTCGCGCCGTGCTTGAAAAGCGTTTTAACAAGCCCCACATATTAATCTATTAATTAATTAGGCAATTATCGCAGACCATTGGCGAGGATGTGTTTGGCTGATAGATTGGCAGATATGGAGATATCATCGTCATGAAAATTGCTCAAATCGCCCCCTTACATGAAAGCGTGCCGCCCAAAACTTACGGCGGCACGGAACGCGTTGTACATTACCTCACCGAGGAGCTAGTCAAACGGGGTCACGAGGTCACGCTGTTTGCCAGCGGTGATTCCGAGACCAGTGCCGAGCTGCGTTCCATAATCCCCGAGGCCCTGCGACTCTCGTCCCAGCGTCGCGATCCTGTTGTCTGGCATCTACTGCAGCTCAATCAAGTTGCCAAGGAGGCAGAGCGTTTCGACATCCTGCATTTCCACACCGAATTCTTCCACTTTCCCCTTTGGCGCCACCTGCGCAAGCCGCAGTTGACCACGTTGCATGGGCGGCTGGACTTACCGGATCTCAAGCCCATGTTCGACGAGTTCCGTGATATGCCGGTGGTTTCCATCGCCAATCATCAGCGTGGCCCGCTGCCCATGGCGCATTGGGTGGGCACGGTATACAACGGCATCCCAACTGATCTCTATGATTTCAGCGCTACCCCGGACGACTACTTCGCCTTCCTTGGGCGAATGTCTCCGGAGAAGGGGGCGGAGGAGGCAATCCAAATCGCGCTGCGCGCGGGCGTCAAGCTCAAAATGGCGGCCAAGGTCGATCCCGTCGATCGCGACTACTTCGAGCAGCGTATCAAACCGTACCTCTCGCAGCCGTTGATCGAGTACATCGGCGAGGTCGACGAGCGCGGCAAAAACGAACTACTTGGCGGTGCCAAAGCGCTGCTGTTCCCGATTGCCTGGCCGGAGCCCTTCGGGCTGGTGATGATCGAAGCTATGGCCTGTGGCACGCCGGTTATCGCCTATCGCCTCGGCTCTGTCCCCGAGGTGATGCAGGACGGCGTCACCGGCTATATCGTGGACTCCCTGGAGCAGGCCGTTGACGCCATCGCGAAAATCGAGACAATCGACCGTCGCGGCTGCCGCGATTATTTCGAGCGCCGATTCTCCGCCGCGCGCATGGCCGAAGACTACCTGAACCAATATCACCGTCTTATTGCTGTGTCGCTCCAAGAGGCTACTTCACTCCCCGCAAGAGGCGTAGCGCGTACGCGGCTTGGCAAAGTGCCAAGCCGCATACCGGCGGCCCCGGACTCTAAAGCCACGGCTGATCTAAGTGTACGAACAGGGGGGCTTAACCTTGGATGATGCCATTCAGGTTGATAATCACTGGCACATCCCTGCCACCTCCTCGCACACCGATGACCGCACCCAAGTGCTAAAGTCAGGCGACGGTTTCGCCATCTTCAGCCGCCATGGTGAGATAGGTCGGGTCGGTCTCGGCGATCAGGGCTACTACTACCTAGGCACGCGCCACCTTTCGCGATGGCAGCTCCTCCTCGCCGGTCGGGAACTTATGCTGCTAAACTCTACGGTGCGGCTGGACAACAGCCGTTTTGTAGTTGATCAGACAACGCCAGACATCTACGACGACAGCGGCACACTAAGCACCCCAAAAGGCACCATCCATATCAGGCGCGAGCTGGCTACCTACGACTGTGCTCTGACCGAACAGCTGCAGCTCGTCAACTATGATCAGGAAGCCAAGACACTCAATCTAGAATACATTTTTGAGGCGGATTTTCACGATATCTTCGAAGTGCGCGGTGAGCACCGCCCAAAGCGCGGTCAGATGTTGGAACCCAAATTGTCGCCACAGGCTATAGAGCTCGCTTATCAGGGGCTTGATGGCGTAATCCGCCGCACGCGCATCGATTTCGACCGTGCACCAACTCAGCTTACTGCTGAGCACGCCCGCTTTGAGTTGACACTTGAACCCGGCGCCAGCCTAACGCTGGAGGCCCGCGTCTTCTGCGCCAACGGCGAGCCTTTCTTCTGTACCAGCAGCCATGCCGCAACGGTTGCGTCCATCGACAACGAGGTAGCCGCCGGGCACGATGCCCGCGCCGCGATTTTCACTGACAATGAGCAGTTCAACAACTGGGTCAACCGCTCCATTGCGGATCTTCAGATGCTGACCACCAAGACCCGCTATGGGCTGTATCCCTATGCTGGCGTACCCTGGTTCTCGACCCCCTTCGGCCGCGACGGCCTTATCACCGCGCTGCAGACGCTCTGGTTGCATCCTGAGCTGGCGCGTGGCGTGCTGACTTTCTTGGCCGCGACTCAGGCCGATACTTACGACCCGGTTCGCGAGGCCGAGCCCGGCAAGATCCTTCACGAGCTGCGTGAAGGGGAAATGGCAGCGCTTGGCGAGATCCCCTTCCATCGCTATTACGGAACCGTGGATGCCACGCCGCTATTCGTCATGCTCGCCGGCCGCTACCTAGTACGCACTGGCGACCTTGATTTCATACATGACCTTTGGTGCAACATTGAGCGCGCTATCGGCTGGATGGAGCAGGCGAGCGATAAACACGGCTTTATTACCTATGCGCGGAAAGGAGATAAAGGACTGGTTCAACAGGGCTGGAAGGACTCGGATCACTCGATTTACCACCGCGACGGCAAGCTTGCCCGACCGCCTATTGCGCTGTGTGAGGTTCAGGGCTACGCCTATGATGCCTATCGCCAAGGCGCCATGATTGCCGAACGCCTGGGACGCCAAGCGCTTGCGGCGAAATGGCGGAACCGAGCCGCTCAACTGCGAGAAAGGATTGAAGCCAACTTCTGGAGTGAGGAGCTTGGTACCTATGTTATCGCCCTGGACGGAGACGGCCGGCCCTGCGCTGTGCGCTCATCTAACCCCGCGCATCTGCTTTACTGCGATGCCATCGATCCACAGCGCGCTACGATCATGGCACATGACCTAGTCGGACCCAAGGGTTTCAATGGCTGGGGCGTACGAACCATCCTAGCGGGCGAGCCGAAGTTCAACCCCATGTCTTACCATAATGGCTCGGTCTGGCCTCATGATACCGCCCTGGCCGCGGCAGGCCTGGCGCGTTACGGCCTGATGAACGAGAGTCTGACACTGATCAATGGGCTGTTCGATGCCTCCACCTTTCTGGACCAGCACCGCCTGCCGGAGCTGTTCTGCGGTTTCGACCGCATCCCTGGTCAGGCGCCAACCCTCTACCCCACGGCCTGCAAACCCCAAGCCTGGGCCAGCGGCGCGGTCTTCATGTTGATCGAGGCCATGCTAGGCCTGCGATTTATCTCCGACCGGCCCGGCATCCGATTGCAGCACCCCCGCCTACCTGACTATATCAGCTGGATGCGCATCACCGGCCTGCGCTACGGCGATGCCAGCGTCGATCTCGCGATTCGTCGCCATGGCAATGATGTTGCAGTCAACATTGAAGCGCGGCATGGCGATTTCGAGGTTTCGGTCGTGCTTTAAGGAGATATTCATCCGCAGTGGATTCTGGGCCGGAGCACACCCTCGCGATAGCATCCAAGTTGATGTATTGTCGGGCATATTNACTACCCGTGCGCTAGCAGCGGAAATGGTCAACAATACACNTCACAAAATTCGAAAACATAAACACCTGCAGTGACAGTGGCGTGATGATAGAACGCTAAATCATGGGCTGACACNGTTTTTGTGTGTGAGGAAAGATTATTCCTAAATCCGCATTCCGCTTGACCGTGATCAACTATAACCCCATGATTTATTGAGCGAATAAACCAATATCATCTTTTGCCCGTTTGAACATGCCACGATTTAAGATACCGAGCAGTGTCTTACTGCACCAGCGGCCTGATGCCTAGGCCGGTGAACTGCAGGAATTGACCAACGAACTGTCGGTGCAGCTGCTGGAATAAACCCAAGTGCCGATCACGCCGCACAAAGGCTATACGCGCTTCGAGATTGACATCTTTACAGCCGAAAACCGATGATTGCCAGCTAGGGGAGATAACTCATGAATTCCGAAACGATCGAGCAACAGGTTAAGACGACGCTCGAGGACAAAACAGCCGACGTCCGCGATACCGTACGGCAAATCACGCTCAAGGCGCTGTCGGACGGCGAGTTGGACACGGTTGCGCTGCGGCGGGTGATGGACGCCGTGGTCAAGGGCGCGCAGCACGGCGCGGCCAACCGTGGCGAACACGGCAGACAGGCTCTTTCTGATGCCATGAAGGGCCTGGACGAGGCGCTGGCCGCGGCGGCGGAGGCGACCCAGCTGGCGCTCCAGGAAGCGGCGGGCCGCAGCAGCGAGTTTTCCCGGCACGAGATCGAGCGCACCCTTAACGACCTAAGAGGACTGGAATCCCTTTTTATCGANACANTGAATGACGCGGCGAGGAGCGCCACGGGTTTTGCCGAATCTACGTTGCGCGACCTGGCCGGACACGCGCGCAGTAGCGGCACGGCAGTTGGCCAACGGGTGACGGCAGCGCTGACACAGCTGGGCGACGCCATTGCCGGCACCGCCAAGACGCAATTGAAAACCGGCACACAGACCCTGCGCAGGGAAGGTGCCCTGCTGGCCAGCATAGCTGCGGGCATGCTCGCCGGCATTGCTGAACGCTTGCAATCGGCATCCAGGGACGAAACNGGCAAGAATTCACCGGGCAGCAGCGACTGATGCTGTGGCAAGCGCTGGATGCCGCCCGCGACGTGGGGCGCATGCATGACATCGCCGCCGTCCTGATCCGCTACGGCTTTGGCGACCTGGTGCGCCGGATCGGCCTTGCCGGGGCGCTGGAGCGCGCCGGCAGGGCTTTGCACTGGCGGGCGCCGGAGGAACTGGCCCGGCTGGAACCGCCTGCCCGGCTGCGTCGCGCTCTGGAGGAGCTGGGGCCGACCTTCGTCAAGCTGGGCCAGATCCTGGCGACCCGGGTNGACCTGCTCGNNCCCGAGTGGATCGCCGAATTGAGTAAGTTGCAGGATGCTGCGCCCGCCGCGCCCTTCGATGAGATCCGGGCACAGATCACGGAAGACCTGGGCGAAGCCCCCGAGGCCATCTTCGCGGAACTGGAAACCCAGCCACTGGCGGCGGCTTCGCTGGCGCAGGTGCACCGGGCACGGCTCGCCGACGGGACAGCGGTCATTCTCAAGGTGCGGCGCCCCGGCATACGGCCGATTGTCGAGGCCGATCTGCGCCTCCTGGCCCGCCTTGCCGAAATCGTGGAGGCGGAGGCCCCCGATCTGCGCCGCTACCGGCCACGCGAGGTAGTACGCCAGTTCACGATGTCACTGCGCCGCGAGCTGGATTTTGCCGCCGAGTGCCGTAACGCCGAGCGTATTGCGGCTAGCTTTGCCGCGTATCCAGAAATCATCGTGCCCCGCATACATTGGCAGTGGACCGGCGAACGGCTCAACGTGCAGGACTGCATCGACGGCATCCCCGGCCGGGATCTTGCGGCGACGGATGGCGCTGGCCTGGATCGCAAACTTCTTGCGCGGCGCGGCGCCAATGCAGTGCTGAAGATGATACTGGAGGATGGTTTCTTCCATGCCGATCCGCATCCAGGTAACGTCTTCTACCTGCCAGACAACCGCATCGCCTTCATCGACTTCGGCATGGTCGGGCGGCTTTCCGAGGAGCGCCGTTACCAGGTCGCGGTGCTGGTGCACGGCCTGGTAACGCACGATGCGGCGTCCGTGGCCGAGGTGCTGCTTGATTGGGGCGACGGTGCTGATGCAGATACAGAGCGGCTGCGCGCCGAGATCGATGCTTTCGTCGATCAAGACCATGGGGTACCGCTGAAGCAGCTCGATCTCGGCGCCATGCTGTCCGACCTGGTTGCGATCCTGCGCGATCACGGCCTTGCCCTACCGCCCGATCTGTCACTGCTGACCAAGGCGTTCATCACCCTAGAAGGCATGGGGCGCCAGCTCGACCCCGACTTCGATATGGCCGGGGAGATTGCGCCGTTTCTCGAGCGCGTGCTGCTCGCCCGCTATTCTCCCGCCGCCCTGGCCAAACGGGGCTGGCGTACCGCAGCCGGTGCGCTGGACCTGCTGACCGGGTTGCCGCAAGACCTGCGCCAGCTGCTGCGCGCCGCCCGCCGCGGCAAGCTCCAGGTGCAGGTCAATGTCGTACCTCTCAAGCAATTCGGCCAGCAGATCGACCGTGCCGCCAGCCGTCTGGCGCTCGCCATCATTGTCGCTGCCCTAATTGTCGGTTCGGCCATCGTTATGACCGTCGACAAGGCGCCTTCACTACCGGGGCTACCCTCCTTCGGCCTGCTCGGCTTCCTTGGCGCTGTCATCGGGGGCATATGGTTGCTGATCTCCATCGGACGCAGCGGCAAGGGATGAGCATGTTGAAAACCGCGCCCAAACATCCCCCCAAGACACCGTCCGGCCAACCACGCAAGGTGGGCCTGGCGCTGGGTAGCGGCTCGGCGCGCGGACTTGCACATCTTGGTGTGATCAGGGCATTGGAGGAAGCTGGTATCGAGGTGGACTTCATTGCGGGCACCAGCATTGGCGCGCTGATCGGGGCGATTCATGCGGCTGGAAAACTGGATGCGCTGGAAGCCACGTTTCAGACCTTCGACTGGAAAAAGACAGCGTCCTTTTTCGATGTCGTGCTGCCCAAGTCCGGTCTGCTCGACGGCGCCAAAGTCAGCAAATTTGTACGCGCGCATATCCATGCCGATATCATCGAGGCGCTGCCAAAACCCTTTACTGCCATGGCAACCGATATCGTCAGCGGCGAGGAGGTGGTCATCCGGTCCGGCGACCTGATCGAGGCGGTGCGCGCCAGTATCTCGGTGCCCGGCATCTTCACACCCGTGCGCAACAACGGGCGCATCCTGGTAGACGGCGGGCTGGTCAACCCGGTGCCGGTGAGCGCCGTCCGCGCCATGGGGGCCGAGTTCGTGATCGCGGTCGATCTCAACCACCAGATCGTGGCCGGAAAAAATCTGAAACCGCTGCTGGACACAAAAGCAGCGCATCGCGCAGGCGACAGTGCAGCGGACATGTTTTCGCGCTGGGTCGGTGACTATCGTCTGTCGATGAAAGACATCAAGCAGAAGCTGCTCGCCGGAAATAATCCGGTCTCGGCGCAGTTTTCGCGCTGGGCCTCGACCGAAGAGCCACTGCCCAACATTTTTGAAGTGCTGCTGGCCTCAATCAACATCATGGAAACCCGCATCACCCAATCCCGTCTGAGCCTCGATCAGCCTGACATCATTATCCAGCCACCACTGGGGCATATCCGTTTCCTGGCATTCGACCGCGCCGAGGAAATTATTGCCATCGGCTATGAGCATACGCAGCGGCAGCTGGCTCAGATTGGCGTGGGAGCGTTATATGGTGAGCAGGCTCAAAATGACAGAAAGGGGCAGAAAAAAGAAACATCATGAATCGCTCGCCAAAACTTCGCGGCCTGCTGCCGCTGGCCGCTTCGATGGGGCTAGTTGTCTATCTATACTTGGTCGCGCTACCCGCATCTGCGGCGCCGGCCTGGCTGATCGCCACTCCCGACGAGATGGCGCAGGCAGGTGCAACGATGGTGCTCGATGTCGTCAAACCGGCGGCGCAAGCAGATTGGCCGACAATGCTCAGGCTCAAGGTGGTTCGCGACGGCGGGATACTGGAATTGGATTTGACCGCCGTCGGCCCGGTTACGGCGGAGGACACACGCCGAACGTATCGCGGAGTTTTACCAGCCCATCTATACGGGCTGGTTCGGGTCGAGCTGGTCGGCGCCGAATCGAACCGGCTGGCCCTGGTGGTCAGCGCCCCGGATACGATCGAGCAGATGCAACCTTCAGTGGACAACGCCATGACGCCCGTCACGCAGCCCGGCGATATTGAAATACAGTTATCCCCGGTGGACGAACCGGCGCTGTCGGCCAATGAACCGATGTACTTTGTAATAGGCGGCAGCGGTGGAGTCACCGCCCGCTTCCAGCTCAGCTTCAAGTACAGGCTTCTCGATCCGGACAGTCTTCCCGTTTCCTGGTTTCCACCGCTGGCTGGGTTACATTTTGGCTATACACAGACTTCGATCTGGGATTTAAGCGCCGATTCGGCACCGTTTCGCGATACGAGCTACCGCCCCAGCTTCTTCTGGCAATGGGCAACCTCGGGTGAGGGCCTGATGCCAGACTTGCTGCGTGCCGGTTACGAACACGAATCAAACGGCAAGGATGGCGATAGTTCGCGTAGCCTCGACATGCTCTTCGCGCAGCCCATCTGGCGCACCAGTTTTTCTGATGGGCGCACGTTGATCTTCGCACCCAAGTTCTATGGTTATCTGGACAAGGTAGAAAATCCCGACATCCAGCGCTATCGGGGTTACGTGGATTGGACTTTCCGCTATGGTCACGAGGACGGCTGGATTTTGGCGACACAGTTACGCAACGGTACCTCTGGATATGCTAGTGCCCAGTTTGATCTCTCCTACCCATTGCGCAAGCCGCTTTTTGCCCGTACTGGGGGCTTCCTGCACTTCCAGCTGTTCAAGGGGTATGGTGAAAGTCTGCTCGACTACAACCTGCACCATGGGACGCAAGTGAGGGTAGGTTTTTCAATTGTCCGATAATGAGAAACAAAAATGATGAACGGTTCCATCGAGGACAAGAAGTGCCTAACTATGGACATCTATGCGGCATAGTCTCCCTGTGCGCACTGGCCGGTGCTCTGGCACTGGCCGATTACTTCCTCGCTCCCCGTTGCCAAGCACCGCCGCTCCTGGTCGCCTCGACGTATCCCGTCTTTGGGGAGTCCAACCAATACAACATCCGATACCCCCATTGCTTGCGAGACCACCTCGCATGGCTATTTTGATGATCCGCATCTTCAGGCGCTCTTTAGGCAGGCGCTGGATAACAGTCGTGACCTCGCCGAGGCGAATTCTGAGAAAACCTTACAAACCGCCTTTCGCCAAGTATTGGATGCCTTGTCAGTACGCCACTAGCTGGATAAACAAGTGCGTATCTCGCAGGCTACGCTCGCGGCGCGGGCGGAACGTGCGCGTTTGAAAAGCCTGCGCTACGATAATTGTAGCGTTACTTATTTTGAGTGACCTGCTAGACGCCGAGCAACAACTGGTGCAGATGCGCTATGCACTACTGTCAAGCCATAGAAGCCTATACGTCGCCCTCGGAGTTAGCAGCTAGCAATTCGTCGAGTCTTCGGGTCTGGCATTAAGCCACGTGAATTGAGAATGTGAGGAGTCCATGAATACTTCCATCAGGAAAAACCTGCTTTTGGCCGCCGTGGTGATCCTCATCGGTCTGGTCGGTTGGGGTGCCTGGACCATGACGCAGCCCAACGGTCCGGGCGAGGGCTTCGTCAGCGGCAATGGCCGCATCGAAGCCACCGAAATCGACATTGCCACCAAGTACCCTGGCCGCGTGGTCGATATCTTTGCGCGCGAAGGTGACTTCGTGAAAGCGGGTCAGGTATTGGCACAGATGCAGATCGATGTGCTCAACGCCCAGCGCGATGAGGCGCTCGCCCAGCAGCAGCAGGCGATCAATGCCGTGGCCAGCGCGGAGGCCATGGTCAAGGTGCGCGAGAGCGATCTGGCCACGGCGCAGGCTTTAGTGGTGCAGCGTGAAAGCGATCTGGACAACGCCAAACGGCGTCTGGCTCGGTCGCAAGCTCTGTCAA
>JGI26788J51865_100096_pt1 | contig 9747 bp, 10 predicted proteins | sample WilGeytube61714_FD_51865 | JGI IMG/M metagenome (IMG submission 51865) | reverse complement strand
TCTCATGTTCTAACACGCTCCGGTCTTTAGTGTATGACAATGAATTAATAATTGTGAATATATTATAATTATCACTCATTGTAAACCCTTTTTAAATGTTGTTACAGCCATCAATTCTAACACACATGCAACAAAATTTAATTCGGGCGACACAACAAATGCATTTTTATATTGATATTCATTTAGTGTCACAATTGTTTGTGGAACACTAGCCCCTTCTAAACGGTCAATCATTATATCATATAATGCTGAATATGCGGTTGAAAAATCTATATCAGGTGTTTCACCAATCCATTGTCGCGCTTGCTTAAAATCTTTTTTTGCAATAGCTTCAATTAATTGTTCAAAATTTGTATTTTTAAACCCAATTAATATCCCTTCGTCAATTTCTCCATTTGCACTATACCGTTGAAGATTATTTAATGTATTTCTAAAGTCGGGAAACGAAGTTTTAACAAATTCTACAATTACCTTTTTTAAATATTTTACACCTTCTTTATTTAAAATATCAAACACTCTAAGCGTAAATTCTTTAATTAACGGGATACGGTCTTCTTGCTTAAAAGTAAAATCAATTTCTGTTAATCTCGACCGAATAGGTTCTATTAATTTATGCGGGTAATTACATGTCAAAATAAACGACGTTGATTGAGAATATTCTTCTAAAACACCTCTAAGTGCTGGTTGCATAGAATCAGCACGAAGTTGATCTGCTTCATCTAACAACACAACACGCCGACTGCCGTTTAACGAATAGGAAGAACAAAAATCAACAATTTCGTTACGAAGCGTTCCTATTCCATTCTCTAATGAAGCATTAATAAACAAAACATCAGCGTTTAATTGTCTGCACAAAGCTAAAGCAACAGTCGTTTTACCAACACCTGGTTGTCGGCTCGAAAGCAACAAATTTGGTATTTGCTGCTTGTCAACCATTGATTGAAATTGTTTTTTAATTGACTGCGGAAGAATTGTTTCTTCTATAGTTTGTGGTCTATATTTTTGAGACCACAAAATTTCTTCGGTAGGGTCTCTATTAAGCATACTCATAGACAAATTACCTCTCTAACAAAATTGCACCAAAACAATCAACCAAATTTAGACTGCACTTCTAATGATATATAATACAGCAAATTGTTATCAGTAGAAACCCATTTAGACAAACGCTTTGAAGAAATTGCCACATTATATGTTTGCGGAATCATTTTTGCAAATGTATCTGTACGAATAACCATTTCAAAATCCACATCAAGGGGTTGTTCCAAATCAATATTAACCATAAATGTACTTTTTCCAGGCTGATTAGTATCTTTTGCCCCGAATTGGACCCGGTCCCCTGTTTTTGTCACAACAATATCAGGTAATTTTAACACCGAAGCCCCTTTAAGAACATCTGCAAACATTTCAGCGGTTACATTAAATTTAATTTCAAAATCTGGTTCTTTAATTTCACGCTTAGGGGCAATAATAATAGACGGATCTGCACACCGGTATTTGACATATGTATTATTTTCACCAAATGTACAAATACCTTCTTCAAATTCTAATTCAGGATCATTAAAAATATTAATGGCTGATAAAAATTCGGGTAAATTACTAATTGCAAATTTTGGAAAGTTTTCGGCTATATTTGCTTGTGCTATTATATTGCGTGTTGGCGACATTGTTTTAATAACAGTGCCACCTTCAACAACAATACCTTGATTAATTTTTGCAAAATTGTTAAGGATTTTCATTGTGTTGTCACTAATTTTCATGGTTGCTCCTTGATAATTTTGTATTGGATTTTAATTATAACACAAAATAACAATTAATTAAAACTTTTGAAACCGATCATAATATTCATCAATATAATCCCACGTTTCAGGATCACTTGGGTCGATTTTATTCATTAATTTGCGATTATTATCTCTTGTTTTTTTCTTTGTATTGCCCTTTAATGGTTTGCGATTTTTAATATTTTCTTCATCAAACCAATCAATCATATTTCCACGATTATTTTTCAATTTCATCTGTTAGCTCCGTGTCATTAATACCAAGTACATTAAGAACTTGCTTATTTGTTAACCATTTTGGTAAAACCAAATCACCAGTAACCATTTTATGGAATACTATTGCTTCTTCATATACTAATGAAGTTAACAAAAATGACATATGTCTTGCAACTTGTTTATCACTCATATTAGGATAATGCCCCTCAACTAATGGCAATATGCGTTTTGATATTATATTATGTATAGACGCCACTGCAAAATGGTCAGGTGCATTATCGCATTCAAATTTATGCTCACGTGCAGCCTTTTTCCAAAACGAAGGTGGTCTTAACGCAGTTTTTATAAATTTTTGAAATGTTGCAGAACGATATTTACGGGCTAAAGCTAATGCGGTTTCAAGGTCTTTAGCCCCCTCGAACTTTTTTAAAATTTCATATATTTGTAAACCACTACCATGAATATTAACATTTGCAGAATATGCAAACATTTTAAAAATCCTCTATTACTTCTACTAGCCTTGACAAACGGTTTTTGACTAAGTAATTCATAAATTTATGCCTCATTTTTGGTTTCCATTTAACAAATTCCTCCAATATTTGATTTTTTATATTTTGCGGAATATAATTAAAATCAATTAACATTCTATTACGGGACAAATTACGAACGCCTTCTTCTCCATACATTTCAAGTATTATATTTTCAATGCCTTCTTCAATTGCAAGTTTAATAACCTTTTGGGATATTGGTTTTTGACGAATTTTATCAATAAAAGTATTATCTGGTGAACGAACATTAGGAATTCCATCNCCGGGGTCGCCTTTAANAATTTTTTCTATCAAGTGATTATAAGTTTCTTGATAATTCATTTTAATTTCTTTTTTCTTAATTGGCGAATATTGCCGCACATTATCGAATTTTAATAATTGGCACATATCATTATCTGATGATATAATCATTACGGGTTCACCAATTTCCATCACTGCATATTCAGTTAACACTGCAATAATATCATCTGCTTCTGCGCCTAATACCTCCACAATTTTGCCAGGATAATTATCTCGCAATTCTTGCTTAATAATATTCATAAATTCAAATATTTGTTCCCAATTAAGTTTGGACTGCTCCCTTATTTTAGAACGATGTATTTTATAATAAGGAAATTGTTTTTTACGCCAAACATTACTCGAATCAAAACACAAAACAACTTGTCCAAACTCTTTTTTATATTCGGCTGTATATGAACGAATTGTATTTAATATGGTGTGACGAACCAAATCTAGCGAAGGTTCTTCTTTTTTGGCTTGAAATGTATGAAATGAACCAATAACAAGTGGACTAAAATCCATCAAAATCATAAGTTTTGCTCCAATAGATATAATATTTTAAATATTATATCATATATTAATAAACATGTACAATTATTGGTTTGGAACAATCCTTGTAAAACCAGTTTGATCTTTTTCTAATTTAATTACATGCCGTGATCTATCAACAACATCAATTTTATGCGAAATCAAAAACACAGATACGTTTCCTAATGCTTTCGTATTAAAAAATTCCATAACCCGATCAATATTATCATTATCTAAAGCATCTACTGCTTCATCAATAATTAATATATTCGTTGACACACTGTTTTTCAATTTCGATATTTCACGAAAAGCTAAAGTAATTGCTAAATTGATTCGGACTTTTTCCCCTGCAGAAAAATTTGCATATGTAAAATCATCATGATACCGGGATTGAACTACTTCGGTAAAATCTTCTTTGAAAGCAAATCTCACATTAAGTCCCATTTTACTCAAAACGTCATGAAGGTATGCATTAAGAACAGGAATGAACCTTTTAATTATACGTGCTTTAACACCAGTATCTTTTAGAATTGATTTACAAATTTCAAAATCTTCTAATTCATACATTTTTTGTTGAATTTTTTCTTCTGCACGCTTCCTACCTTCAATCAATTTTTTCATTTTTATTTTTTCTTGATTATATTGTTGTATATTTGATTGATCAATTTCTTGTAAATTAGTTTTCAAATCATTAATTGTTTTTATTTTTTCGGATTCTGAAGATTGAAGTTGTTCTATTTTTTGTTTTAATAATTGAATTTCTTGTTCAACTTTTTGTATTTTTTGCAATTTGTCATTAAATTTTGCAATATCAATTTCTATTTCTTTTGCTTTTTCAACAAAAGAAACAATATTATTTTTTAATTCTTGTTTCTTTTGTTCTTTATATTCTGGCGTGATTTCTTGCCGACAAGTTGGGCAATGATCATGTTTATCAAAAAATTTTAAATCAGATTTTAATTGCTTAATTTTACTGCGATAATCATTTAAATTTTGTTGATACTGTGATATTTCTTTTGAAAGTGACGCTATTTTTTTATCATAATCTTCACCAACCAATTTTTTTAATTTAACAATTTTTTCATTTATTTCGTTTTTTTGTAATTGAATATCATCTAATTGTTTTTGAATTTGATCTATATATTTTTGTGTTGATTCTTTAAATGTTTTATCTTTATTTTTAAGGGAATCAATTAATAACTTTTGTGCATTAATTAATTGCCCAATATGTTCTCTTTTGATTTTTAATTCTTTTAATTCGTTATTAGCATTACTAATACGGTCTTTTAACAATTGATTCATTACCGCAAAAACACGAATATCAAGAATATCTTCAATTACTTCGCGTCTATCTGCTGCAGACATTTCCATAAATGGAATATAATTACTTACCGACAATATTGAAATTTGTCGGAAAACTTTCATATCCATTTTTAAAATATTTGTTTCAAGATATTCTTGATAATCTTTAATTGAAGCGTCTTGATCTATTAATTTGCCATTTTTATAAATTTCTAATTTATTAGGTTTAATTGATCTAATAACTTCATAATCAGCACCATTAGTAGAAAACTGCACACTTACTTGGCAATCTTTTTGATTAATTGAATTAACTAATTGTCCCTTTTTTAATCCCCGATATGATTTACCATATAATCCAAATACTAAAGCTTCACTAGTTAATGTACTTTTACCAGTACCCGAATCACCTGACAATATAGTTAAAGGTGCCCTATCAAGATCAATTGTGATTGGAATATTACCTACAGACAAAAGATTTTTAATTGTTAATTTTTTAAATCGGATCATATTATCTACTATATAGTTATGACAATGAAACAGATTCTTTTTGAAGTGAATATAAAATATTTTTCACACGTTTTTCTTGTTCTTTGTTTAATTTCATTTCTTCAACATATTCATTCAAAGCCGCATTAACATCAACAATTTCTTTGTCAATTTCAAGAATTTCATCTCCATCAGCCCCAATACGATATGATAAAATGTCATTATCAACTATAGTAACATTATAAGGTTCTAAACTTTCTAATTTATCAATAAACCTATCAAACAAATATGGGTTATTTTTATTAACAACAACAACTTTAACTATTTTATTAGCAATATCAAGGGATTCGTACTTTGTAAGATTGGTATAGTCATTATTAATATCATCATAATATATTTTTGCAAACGGAGAATACGGATTATTAATATATTCTATTTCATCGGTTTTTGTATCCCAAATAGCAAATCCACGTTCATCACCATAATCTCCCCAATTAAAATGGGCAATGTTTCCAATATAATATATATTATCTTTAATGCTTCTTAAATGAAAATGCCCCGTGAAAACTTTAGTAAATTTTTCAAATTTATTAGTTTCATAACCATGTTCACACACAATATTATGCATCATTGCAGCACCTTGTGTTTCTAAATGTGCAATTGCATATTTTGCATCAGTTTGATTAATAAATTCAAAGGTTGTTTGTTCATTTGATCTATTAATCCAGGGGATCATTCCAATTTTAGTGTTATCTGATAATGTAACTGTTCCAACTTCACTGAAAATATTAAATTGAGGGTAAGGATCAAAAATTTCTTTAACCGATATTGAATTTGTTGAACGATAATATACGTCATGATTACCTAAAATACCATGACACGTGTAATTATTTTCAACAATTGGATTTATAAATGAACGTTTAAGGCGTTGAAGTGTAGGGAATGAAATTTTTGTTCTCATATCAACAAAATCACCGCAGAAAAAAATAGTATCAATTCCACGGGATTCTAATTCTGGGAAAAACACATGATTAAAAAATTTTTCAATTATATCATTATGTACTGGGCTATCATTGGAATAACCAAAATGCGTATCTGTTACAAGCGCAACTTTCAATGATCAGCCTCCTCTTTTTCAAAAAAATTTGTTATGTCTAAATGTTTATTGGATTGTTGTTCAAAATATTCTTCGTCAGTTTCCGAACTTTCATTTTTCTTGTCTGTTTTTTCAAGAAATCCGAATTCTATCATTGAATAATTATTGCCAAACATTTCTTGCAATATTTCACGCTGTGTATCTGCGTGTTCAGCTTCCCCTTCAATTATATCAAATAAGATATCACTATTTTTATAAATGTAATCTATTTTGCTTTTAAGAATTTTTTTCTCTCGCTTAATCACATTAATAAATGCACGGTGTGTAATCATTGTAAAATATGATAAAAAGTTTTCTGAAATATTTGGGTCGAATTTATCTGCTTTAGCAATACAAGCTAAAACTGCTTCAGCAATCATTTCATCTCGATATGGATACCGTGCAAAATTTGATTTGCGAGAATAATGTTCAGCAATATTAATAAATGCTTTTGCAATTTCATCGGGAATTTTGGGTTTTGTAAGACCCAATTTTTTGGCTTTTTCAATTTCATTTTGCCAATCCCGATATATTTTAACTATTTCTTTGTTGGAAATATAATGTTTTTTTGTTTTTTGTTTAGATTTTGTCATGATTACTCAATGTATAATATCTGATCCTGAAGATGTTTGGTCATCAAATATTTTAGAATTTTTCAAACGATCCATCCCGTAAAATCTAATAATAGCTGCATGATATATATCTATTACAGATTCATCCAATGGAATTATTATAGCTTGGTCTACCAATTTATTAGGAAAATAAACAATACTATTTGAATTTGATATTGAAAATGCTGAAAAATAAACTGACAATTGTTTTTCTTCAAAGTCTTCTACCATTCTAATTTCTACAGGAAACCCAATCATATACATTGGTTCGTCATCTTTAGTTTTGCCATGTATAAAATAACAAAGAAATTCACGATGAGGAAGTATAATATGGGATGGCAAAATATCTTTTGGTGAAACTTTCATTTCATCAATAGCAGATATAGCATGACTTAAAATTGAAGCTATTATTTTTTGTTTCATGATGAATCCCTATTAAAAATATCAATTTGTTTAGCAATAATATTATACTGCTGTTCACGATAAAGGTCAACTCTTTTATTAAAATGTTTGATACTATAACTCTCTTTTTTACCACTTTTAATATAATCAACAATGTCATAAAATTTTACATAATTTTTTGAAGTATGTAAACGCAAAATTCTACCAATTGATTGTAATAATCTTACACGGCTTTTTGTTGAAAACGTTAAAATTAATGTATCAAGTGAAGGAATATTAACGCCAGTCGAAAATATTGAAACAGTTGCCATAACTATAGCACCTTTAACTTCATCAAGTTGACGACGAATTTTTTCTCGTTCATCTTTTGTTGTTTTTGCCGTAATAAAATAAATTTTACGGTCTTTTGATATTTTTTCTTTTAATAAATCACGTATTATTTCGCCGTGTTCAATTCTATTAAACAAAACAAGTGTATTACCAGTTTGTTTGGCTATTAATGAAGCAATTAATTTATTCCGTTTTTGGAGTTTTTGTATAAATTCAACCTCTTTTTGATAATCATAAGATTTCATTTTAAGAATTTTTTTAGATATATCATCGGGATATTTTAATATTATTGGATAAATAATTATATTAGCTGCTTCTCCCCGATCAATCATTTCTCGAGTTGTTGTTGTTGTAAAAACACGACCAAATAATCCTTCCAATGTAACTCTATGTGTTTTTCCTTCTTTAAGCGAACCTGTGAATCCGGCTTTGAATTTTGCATTTGTTGATGATTCAACAACATTAAGTAGCTCTTTTGCTTCACTTTGATGTGCTTCATCAATTGCTAAAGCATCAAATTGTTTAAACCATTCTTTATCAATAATTTTTGATCTTTTACCGGCTGAAATACTTTGATATGTTGAAATTACCAAAGGTTTATCAGTATGTTTACTTTGACCTTGATATATTAAATGATGAAGCTTATCAGGGTCATAATTTGTGTCATCAATGAAATATTCTTTAATATCATTATGCATTTGTGTAACTAACGTTAAATTAGGCACAACAATTAACATTTTGTTAATCAATTTACGGTCATACAAATACTTAAACATTGAAGCTATAATTAAACTTTTCCCTGAACCTGTAGGGGATTCAATTAATGACCGTGAATATTTGACAATTGATTTTAACGCAGATATTTGAAATTCTCTTGGTTTAACTTCAATCCATTGTTGTTGCTTATATGTTTTAAAAGTATTTGAAGCAAACCAATTGTCAATATCATCTTCTAAATCATTTGTTGCTGTTAAGCGAGGATCAACAATATATTCATATTGGTTTTTATCAAAAAATTCGCAAAGACGGTGTAATAAACCTATAGGGAGTAATTTTGTATTAACATTAAATAAACGAATTCGCCCATCCCATCGTCTGCTTTTATAAGCGGGATGGAATTTATATCCTTCAACATAAAAAGAAAAATACTCACTGATTTCTAAATAAATTGCTCTATCTGCTTCAATTAAAAGGTGTGTATTATTATAATAATTTATTTTGATTGCCATGATAGTAAACTATTTTTATGTGCTTACTATCATTTAGGGGGGTAAAATAATAGCAGCTATAATTTTAGCTGCTATTTTGATTATACAATGAATCAATTAATTCAAGTGGCAAATTTGGATTTTGAGCAATTACTCTTCGCACATTATAATATCGACTAGTTGCAAGTTTTTTAATAATTTCTTCTTTCAAATCATTGCGTTCAGCAATAGCGGCTTGAACATGCTCATCATAATCATTTGCCAATTTTTCTATTAATTCTTCATTTAAATTTGGATTTTTGGCTATAGCTATTTTTATACTTAAATTACCGCTTGAAGCAAATTTTTCTATTATATCGTCTTCTAAATCACCGCGTTCGGCAATAGCAACCTGAACATATAAATTTTGGTCATTTGCCAATTTTTCTATCAATTCTTTATTTAAATTTGGATGTTTTGCAATTGTTGCTCGAATTTTTTGATTATTATGATTAGCCAATTTAATAATTGTTTCTTCACTTAAATCTGCACGTTGTGCTAGGTTTTTAATAATAGTATACCAGCAATCTGTTTCTAATAATTTATTAGCTAAATAGTCAGAAATATTAGAACGGGTTTGAATTTGTTCTGCAATAGCATTTGCAACATAAATATCTTCGTCATTAGCTAATTCAATTATAATATCATCAGGCAAATCTTCACGTTTTGCTATAGCAATTTTAACCAAACTGCTTTGGTCTTTAGCCAATTTTTCAATTAAATCATTAGAAAGGTTTTTACGTCTTGCAATTGCACGTCTAACAAATTCATTTTCATCATTTGCCAATTTTTCTATTATTTTGGACGGCAAATCATTTCGTTTTGCAATTATTAAACGAACATGTGGATCCCAATCATAAAGTAAACCATTATTTAAAGTTTGAACTT
>JGI26788J51865_100095_pt1 | contig 9767 bp, 9 predicted proteins | sample WilGeytube61714_FD_51865 | JGI IMG/M metagenome (IMG submission 51865) | reverse complement strand
TTCCGAATAAAGATTTAGTGCGGGGGTGGTAGATGAGGATGAAGGGGCTTGGGCGCGGGGGCTTTTTCTTTTGTTCTTGGCCTTCTGTACTTACTGGTACCGGGTACAGGGGAATGTTGTTTCTTGTTGGGGGAAAATGGAACAGCCGCTGGATCCTCCCCGGGAAGAGGAGAAGGCCCTTTTAAAGGAATTGGCCGGAGGCGGAAGGCAGGACATTTATCATCTCTATTTAGAGGGCCAATTTGCCCCTGGTGGGGGCGAGGACAGGATCGTGGGGGTAACCTTGAGCAAGGACCGGGCTGTGCTGGGCATCTTCAAAAAGCAGGGGGCTGCCCTTCAGCCCTTCGGTTTTGTCGTGACCCTGCCCCTGGAAGAGCTGCGCCTGGTATCCTTGGAGGGGGAAAAGAAGGCCCTGCTCACCCGTCAGAGCCTGGAAGAAAGGCTGGGGGCTTATGGAAACTATAGCTTCTACGTGCTCTACCATTGGGAGGAGAGCCGTCTGGAAGAAATATGGCGCCAAGTTCTGGTGCGGGAGGAGGCTTGGCAGAAAAAATGGCTGGGCATAAAGGAAGAAGGTTGGGAGGGGATAGATAGAGAAGGGGGAGATATCTCTAGAAAAGGAAGGAGGCAATCTGGTGATAAAAACTGTAAGCCGCCAGAGCTTTTTCCACTCCCCCACCCCCCAGGGCCCCAGGAGGGAGGTGAGGACGCGCACTTTGAGGCGCCTTTATTGCTGGGACCCCTCCTGGAAGGCCATAATCCTCTATACGGCCCGCCTCAACCAGGCCGCCAGCCTAAAGGAGTTCCAGGGCAATAAGTATGTAGAGGTGCTACCCCTGGCCGCCGGCCAGGAGGTGGCGGTCTTGGAGGAGGAGGATCTGGCCTCATTTATAAATCCGTCCCTGCCCCCTTATTGTAGGATAAAGACCCGGCAAGGCCAGGTGGGATATGTGCTCAAGTCCCATCTGGATTTTTTGAAATAGTTGTTGAAAAATTATGCGAGATCATTGTATAATTATAAAAAACTTGAAGGGATGAGGGATTTGCTTGCAGCGGCTGTGGTGGGGGCCACCGGGTACACGGGGGCTGAACTCATGCGGATTTTGAGCCGCCACCCCTATGTGAAGGTGGTGGGCCTCACTTCCAGGAAATTTGCTGGCCAAACCTTGAGCCAGGTTTACCCTTTTCTATTGGAACATGGGGAGCTTCTATGCGAGGAGCTGGAACCCCACGTTTTGGAAAAGGCAGAGGTGGCATTCTTGGCCCTCCCCCATGGACACGGGGCTGAACTGGCAGATCTAGCCCTTAAAAAGGGGGTAAGGGTGATAGATCTGGGCCCTGATTTCCGGCTCAAGGATCCTAAGACTTACCAAGAGTGGTATAAATTAAATCCCCCTCCCCTTTCCCTTCTGCAAGAGGCGGTATATGGCCTTACGGAAATCTACCGGGGGAAGATAAAGGATGCCCGTCTGGTGGCCAATCCCGGCTGTTATCCCACCGGCGTTATTCTGGCCCTGGCCCCCCTGCTGAAAAGGGGTCTCCTCCATCCCCAGAGCATAGTGATAGACTCCAAATCCGGGGTTTCCGGCGCGGGGAGGGAACCCCAGCTGGCCACCCTTTTTGTGGAATGCCAGGAGAACATCAGCCCTTATAAGGTAGCCCGGCACCGGCATCTTCCAGAGATGGAGCAGGAGATGAGCCGGTTGGCCGGTTGCCCGGTGCAGGTCACCTTCACCCCCCACCTGGTGCCCATGATAAGGGGGATTCTCAGCACCATTTACGGAAATCTGACCCAGCCGGCTACGGAGGAAGAATTGCGGCAACTCTACAGGGAATTTTATGAGGGGGAACCCTTTGTGCGCCTTTTGCCCCCTGGGGTGTGGCCCCATACCCGTTGGGTTTACGGCAGCAACTACTGCCTTTTGAACTTGACCCTGGATGAAAGGACAGGCAGGGTGGTGGTGGTGAGCGCCATTGACAATCTCACCAAAGGGGCGGCGGGCCAGGCAGTGCAGAATTTAAATGTGATGTGCGGTTTCCCTGAAGAGACTGCCCTTAAAGAATTGGGGCTTTGCCCCTAAAAACGGAGGTAGAAGAGGTGGGAGGTTTGCAGGAAATTCCTGGAGGCATCACCGCTCCCTTAGGCTTCACCGCGGCCGGCATCCATGCCGGGCTCAAGAGGAAAAAGAAGGATTTGGCTTTGGTGGTGAGCCGGGTTCCGGCAGTGGCCAGTGCTGTATATACCCGCAATCTGGTCCAGGCTGCTCCCCTGGTGGTTACCCGGGAGAATCTGGCCCGGGAAGGCAAAGCCCGGGCTATAGTGTGTAACAGCGGCCATGCCAATGCCTGCACCGGGCAGAGGGGATACGAGGATGCCAGGAGGATGGCCCAGCTAGTGGCCCAGGAGGTGGGATGCCCTCCTTGGCAGGTGGTGGTGGCCTCCACCGGGGTGATAGGGGTTCCCCTGCCCATGGAAAAGCTGGAGGAGGGCTTAAGGAGAGCGGCTGCCCTTTTGAGCCCCGAAGGGGGAAGCGAGGCCGCAGAAGCCATCCTAACCACCGATACCGTCAAGAAAGAGGCAGCGGCCACCCTGTTTTTAGGGGGTAAGAGGATCACCATAGGGGGCATGGCCAAAGGTTCGGGCATGATCCATCCCAACATGGCCACCATGCTGGCCTTTATCACCACCGATGCCCGTGTGCCTAAAGAGCTTCTGGACCGCATCTTCAAGTGGGCTGTGGACCGCACCTTCAACATGGTGACGGTGGACGGGGATACCAGCACCAACGATATGGCGGTGATCCTGGCCAACGGCCTGGCGGGAAATTCCTCCTTCACCCCCAAGGAGGAGGAGGAGTTTTCCCTGGCCTTGAAATGGGTTTGCCAGAAGCTCTGCCGGATGATCGCCCGGGATGGGGAAGGCGCCACCAGGCTGATAACGGTGGAAGTAAAGGGCGCTCCCGGGGAGCGGGAAGCCCAGTTCATAGCCCGGGCTGTGGCTTCCTCCAATCTGGTAAAGAGCGCCGTATTCGGGGCCGACCCCAATTGGGGCCGGATACTGTGCGCCGCCGGTTATTCGGGGGCCAGCTTCGATCCCCTGAAGGTGGACGTATACCTGGGGGCTCCGGGTGAGCCCCTTCTGGCCGTTGCCCTCCAAGGGAGTTACCACCCCTTTGATGAAGACAGGGCCCGGGAGCTGCTTCAGAGGGAAGAGGTGATAATCTGCCTGGATTTGAACCAGGGAGAGGGGAAAGCTACGGCCTGGGGCTGCGACCTGACCTATGATTATGTGAAGATCAACGCTTCCTACCGGAGCTGAGGAGGGATCGATCATGGACATCAGCCCCCTGGAAAAAGCCGCCATACTGATCGAAGCCCTGCCCTACATCAGAGAATTTTATGGCAAAACCGTGGTGATAAAATACGGCGGCCATGCCATGCTCAATTGCGAGCTCAAAAGGGCCGTGATGCAGGATATAGTTCTAATGCACCTGGTGGGCATGAGGCCGGTGGTGGTCCATGGGGGAGGGCCGGAGATCACCCGTCTGCTGGAAAGGCTAGGCAAGAAGACGGAGTTTATCCAGGGGCAGAGGGTAACCGACAGCGATACCATGGAAGTGGTGGAGATGGTGCTGGTGGGCAAGGTGAATAAAGAGATAGTCACCAACCTGCAGCGCTATGGGGGCAAGGCGGTGGGCCTCTGCGGCAAGGACGGCGGCTTGATAGAGGCGGAGAAGGAATGGGTCCACGTCAGGGGAGAAAACGGGGAAGAGGAGATCCGGGATATAGGCTTTGTGGGCAAAGTGAAAAAGATCCATCCCGAGATCGTGGAGATCTTGATCTCCCAGGGCTATATACCGGTGGTGGCCCCTGTAGGGGTGGGCCCCCAGGGGGAGAGCTACAATATCAACGCGGATCTGGTGGCAGGGGAACTGGCCGTAGCCCTGAAAGCGGATAAGCTGGTGCTTTTAACCGATGTGGAGGGCATCCTGGCCGATCCCCGGGATCCCCAAAGCCTCATTTCTGCCCTAGAGGTGAGCCGGATACCGGATCTCATCCAAAGGGGCGTCATCAGCGGGGGGATGATCCCCAAAGTCAGGTGCTGCATCAGGGCCCTGGAGGGAGGGGTGAGGAGGACCCATATAATCGACGGCCGTACCCCCCATTCGATTTTGCTGGAGATATTTACGAATAAAGGTATAGGGACCATGGTGGTTCCCGGATAGGGAGAGGAGAAAAGATGGACACCTCGGCTTGGATAGCTTTAGGGGAAAAATCCATCATGTCAACTTATGCCCGCCAGCCCCTGGTTCTGGTCCGGGGGCAGGGGACCAGGGTGTGGGATGTGGAGGGCAGGGAATATTTAGATTTTGTCGGAGGGATTGCCGTCAACTCCTTGGGCCATTGCCATCCCCGGGTGGTGGAGGCGCTGAAGGATCAGGCCCAAAAGCTCTTGCACTGCTCCAACCTCTACTGGAATATCCCCCAGATCCAGTTGGCCCAGCTCCTGGTGGAGCACTCGGCCCTGGATAAGGTGTTTTTCTGCAACAGCGGGGCAGAAGCGGTGGAGGCGGCCATAAAGCTGGCCCGCAAGTATGCCAAGGAGCGCTTAGGTCCGGATAAATACGAGATCATAACCATGCGCCGTTCCTTCCACGGCAGGACTATGGGCGCCTTGGCGGCCACGGGCCAGGAAAAGCTCCATCAGGGTTTTGCCCCCCTTCCCCCGGGATTCCGCTACGTGCCCTTTAACGATCTGGACAGCTTGAGAGCCGCCCTTTCCCCCCATACCTGTGCCATCATGTTGGAGCCGGTGCAGGGGGAGGGAGGGGTCCACGTGGCCGAAGAGGATTATCTCCAGGGGGTGGCGGAGATATGCCGCAAGCAAGGTCTGCTTTTGATCTTTGACGAAATCCAATGCGGCCTGGGACGCACCGGTTACCTGTTCGCCTATGAACATTATGGGATAAAGCCGGACATCATGACCCTGGCCAAGGCCCTGGGAGGGGGGGTGGCCATAGGGGCCATGCTGGCCAAAGAGGAGGTGGCCCGGGCTTTCCGGCCCGGGGATCATGCCTCCACTTTTGGCGGCAATCCCCTGGCCACCGCTGCGGGCGCGGCGGCCTTTAAAGCCCTCCTGGAAGAGGATTTGATAAATCGGGCCCGTACCCTGGGGGAATATCTATACTATCGCCTGGAGGAGCTGGCCCATAAATTTCCCTCCCTGGTGGTGGAGGTGAGGGGCAGGGGGCTGCTTTTGGGTATAGAGATGCGTATCCCCGTGGCCCCGGTGGTGGAGGCCTGCCGGGAAAAAGGGCTGTTGGTGAACGGGGTTCAGGGCAATGTCCTCAGGCTTGTGCCCCCCCTGGTGGTGAGTAAACAGGAAATAGACCAGGCCCTCTGTATTATAAAAGAGGTTTTAGAAAAAATATCCTGGGAAGAAGGGAGTTGTGCCTATGGCCAAACCTGATCTCAAAGGGAGGGATTTTATCTCCCTAAAGGATTTCACTCCAGAGGAGATCTCCCATCTTTTGGATTTGGCCGCGGACTTAAAAAAAAAGAGGAGGAAGGGGGAGCCCCACCGTTATCTGGAGGGCAAAACTCTGGCCATGATTTTCACCAAGCGCTCCACCCGGACCCGGGTTTCCTTTGAAGTGGGCATGTATCACTTGGGGGGATACGCCCTCTTCCTCACCCAAGAGGATCTTCAGCTGGGTAGGGGGGAAACCATAGGGGACACCGCCAGGGTGCTCTCCCGCTATGTGGACGGGATTTTGATACGCACCTATTCCCATCAGGAGGTGCTGGAGCTGGCCCATTACGCCTCTGTGCCGGTGATCAACGGCCTTACCGATCTCCTTCATCCCACCCAGGTCTTATCGGATCTTCTCACCATAAGGGAGCGCCTGGGCAGGATTAAAGGCCTGAGGCTGGCCTATATAGGGGATGGAAATAACGTGGCCCACTCCCTGATGCTGGGGGGAGCCAAGATGGGGCTGAGCGTCACCGTGGCTTGCCCCCCCGGTTACGAGCCTTTACCTTCTGTGGTGGAGGAAGCCCAGGCCCTGGGGGCGCAAACCGGGGCGCTCATCCAGGTCATCCACAACCCCAGGGAGGCGGCCCAGGACGCGGACGTGCTCTACACCGACGTATGGACCAGCATGGGGCAGGAAGAGGAGGCGGAGGCCCGGCGCCAGGCTTTCAGGGATTATCGCATTGACGGAGAACTGCTCTCTTTAGCCCGGCCCTGGGCCATAGTGCTCCATTGTCTGCCTGCCCACCGGGGTGAGGAGATAACCGACGAGGTGATGGACGGGCCCCGGTCTGCCGTTTTCGACCAAGCGGAAAACCGGCTTCATGCCCATAAAGCCATATTGTGGGCCCTCATGGGAGATTGATATAATAAACATAAAGCAGGATGGGAGGACGGATCCAGGCCGGCGCCCTATCCTGCCGGCCTTTTCCTTTTGAGAAAGGAGCGGGTAACGTGATTTGGAACAGGGATTGGGAGTGCTGTCCCCGGGACAAGCTCCGGGAAATCCAACTGGAGAGGCTCCAGGAAACGGTGGAGAGGGTTTATGAGCGGGTGCCCTTTTACCGGCAGGCCCTTCAGTCCCGGGGGTTGCGCCCCCAGGATATTAAAAGTCTGGAGGATGTGCGCCTTTTACCCTTCACCACCAAGGAGGATTTCCGCCGCCATTACCCCTACGGGCTCTTCGCCGTGCCTTTATAAGGAAGTGGTACGCCTCCATGCCTCTTCTGGAACCACGGGAAAGCCCGTGGTGGTGGGTTATACCCGCAGGGATATAGAAATCTGGACCGAACTGGTGGCCAGGATCGTCACCGCCGCCGGGGTTACTTTCCAGGATGTGGCCTAGGTGGTCTTCAGCTACGGGCTCTTCACCGGCGGGTTTGGCCTCCATTACGGTTTGGAAAGGGTGGGGGCCACAGTGGTCCCCTCAGCTGCGGGCAATTCCCGGCGCCAGATCATGCTAATGCGGGATTTCGGCACAACGGTGCTTGGTGGGCACCCCCTCTTATGTGCTCCACCTGGCGGAGATAGCCCTGGAGGAGGGGATAAATCCCAAGGAGCTCTCCATCAGGTTGGGGCTATTTGGAGGGGAGGCCTCCAGCTGCAAGATGCTGGAAGAAATAGAGAGGCGATGGGGATTGAAGGCCACGGAGAACTACGGGTTATCTGAGATAATGGGCCCTGGAGTTTCGGGGGAATGTCCCTTCAAGACCGGGCAACATGTGGCTGAGGATCACTTCCTGGTGGAGATAATCGATCCCGTGACGGAAGAGCCCTGTCCCCCTGGGGTTAAAGGGGAAGTGGTGATAACCACCCTGACCAAGGAAGCGGTGCCGGTTCTGCGCTACCGCACCCGGGATATATCTGCCCTGCACCTGGACCCCTGCCCCTGTGGCCGCACCACCGCCCGCTTGGAGAAAATCACCGGACGTACCGACGACATGCTCATAATCAGGGGGGTAAACGTCTTTCCTTCCCAGGTGGAAAGCGTGCTGATGGAGACAGAGGGGGCCTCTCCCCATTATCAATTAATAATAAGGCGCCGGAATTATCTGGACGAGATGGAGGTATTGGTGGAGGTGGACCCGGGATTCTTCACCGATCGCTACCGGGAGCTGGAAGAATTAGAAGAGAGGATAAGGGAGCGGCTCTATACCGTCCTGCAGTTAAAGACCCGGGTGAAACTGGTGGAACCCCGGAGCCTGCCCCGCAGCGAGGGCAAGGCCCAGAGGGTGGTGGATTTGAGGGAAAAATGACCCCAGGTGGACTTGTCCTCCTTTTTAAGATAAAATAGATTTGTCTACTCAAAGGGGTGCATCTTATTTGAAGGAGCTGATGATGGGCAACCACGCCCTGGCTCGGGGGGCTTTTGAAGCAGGGGTAAAGGTGGCTGCCGGGTATCCCGGAACCCCCAGTACCGAAATCTTAGAGGCGCTGGCCCAATACCCGGGGGTTCACGTGCAGTGGTCCCCCAATGAGAAGGTGGCCCTGGAGGTGGCAGCAGGAGCCTCATTGGCAGGGGCCCGGGCTTTGGCCACCATGAAACATGTGGGGGTGAACGTGGCCGCCGACCCCTTGATGACCCTGTCCTACACGGGGGTGAACGGCGGTCTGGTCCTGGTCACTGCCGACGATCCCGGACTTTTCAGCTCCCAGAACGGACAGGACAACAGGTTCTATGCCCGCTTTGCCCAGGTGCCCTGCCTGGAGCCTTCCGACAGCCAGGAAATCAGGGACATGGTCCTGGAGGCCTTTAAATTAAGTGAAGATTATGATACTCCTGTAATTTTGAGGCTCACCACCAGGACGGCCCATGGCTATAGCCCGGTGGAATGGGGGGGTTCGCCCCAGGAGGCCCCCCTCAAGGGCTATGAGAAAAGGCCTTCCAAGTACGTGATGCTCCCCGCCTTTAGCCGGGAGAGGCACCTGTGGGTGGATAAAAGGCGCAGATATCTGGAGGCCTACGCGGAGGGCACCCCATGGAACCGGGTGGAGTGGCGAGATCTCCGGGTAGGGATGATTACCGGCGGGGTGGCTTATCATTACGTCAGGGAGGGCCTGCCCGGGGTTTCCACCTTGAAGCTGGGGCTGAGCTATCCCCTGCCCTTTCATCTCATAAGGAATTTTGTGAGGGCGGTAAAGTGTTGTTATGTGGTGGAAGAATTGGAGCCTTTTTGGGAAGAGCAGATAAGGGCCTGGGGGCTGTCGGTGGCGGGGAAGGAGATCCTGCCCCGCACCGGGGAGCTGGATCCCCTGACCCTGGCCCAGAGCTTGGGGAGCCTGATAGGGGAGGAGTTCCCAGAACTGGTTAACAGGGAACTCCTGGAAATGGAGGTGAGCCCGGAGAAAAACCTGCCCAACCGCCCACCCCTCATGTGCCCCGGGTGTCCCCATCGGGGGGTCTTCTACGTGTTGAACAAGATGAACCTGACGGTGATGGGGGACATAGGCTGTTATACTTTAGGGGCCCTTCCTCCGCTGGAGGCCATGGATACCTGCCTCTGCATGGGGGCCAGTTTGGGAATGGCGCACGGTATGGAAAAGGCCAGGGGCAGGGAGTTTGCCCGGAGGTCGGTGGCGGTTATAGGCGATTCCACCTTCTGGCACACAGGCCTCAGCGGCCTCCTGGATATGGTATATAACAAAAGCCAGGGGACGGTCATAATCCTGGACAACGGCACCACCGCCGTGACAGGGCACCAGCCCCACCCGGGAACAGGTTTCACCCTGAGGGGAGAGCCTGCTCCCCGGGCAGATCTGGAAAGGGCGGTCAGGGGGCTGGGGGTGGAATGGGTACGGGTGGTGGATAGCTATGACCTGGGATCTATAAAAAAGAACCTGGAGGAGGCCCTGAAGGAGGACAAGCTGGCGGTCATCATAGCCAGGCGCCCCTGCGTGCTGCTGGAAAAGAGAGAGAACATCCCCTTTAGCGTCGGCAAGGAGGAATGCGTGGGTTGCGGTTTGTGCTTGCAGCTGGGTTGTCCCGCCTTGCACCTTCAGGGGGGGGAAAGCCCAAATCGACCCTCTCCTCTGTACGGGATGCTCTCTGTGCGCCCGGTATGCCCTCGGGGGGCCATAAAGAGGAAGGAAAGGGAATGGATGTGAAGAACATATTGTTGGTCGGGGTGGGAGGCCAGGGGACCGTTTCTGCAGGAAGGGTTCTGGCCCGGGCCGCCTTCTCCCTGGGCGGAGAGGTAAAGGTGGCCGATGTCCACGGCATGGCCCAGAGGGGGGG
>JGI26788J51865_100094_pt1 | contig 9901 bp, 10 predicted proteins | sample WilGeytube61714_FD_51865 | JGI IMG/M metagenome (IMG submission 51865) | reverse complement strand
AAAAAAACCTGAGTTTGTCTTCTATGGATGCTCTTATGATAAAAACTAAAATGGTACCTGATGAACTTATAGCCATTATAAGTTATACTGGGTGTTTTAAGAAAACCATCAGGATACTCAGGGAACTTGAGAAATGGCTCAAGGTGAATAAGGTTAAAATTGGAGGTTCTGGTTTCGTGATATTCTATACTAGCCCCTTTGAGAATGAGGGAAAATATGATGTGGGGTTCCCTTTAGAGGAGGAGATTGCGGGTGATGATCGCGTGAATATTGTGAGGATCCCAGGGCATAAGGTTTTATATACTAGCTATGAAGGTTCTGGTAGGATGGCCGCCTATGAATCCCTTATAGATTTTGTTAAGGAGAATAATATAGATGTTATAGGTTCACCCAGAGAAGTTTATCATGGGGATAGTGTGGAGATTCAGTTCCCCATAATCTAGGATTTGTATTTTTTTATGATATCCCTGAAAGCATCAATTATGTATTCTATTTGTTCCATGGTCATGGAGTATACACTGCATTTAAACCATCGCGTCTGACCCCTCTTTATACCAACTATCCTCCTCTTTTTAAGCTCTTCATATAAGAAGAAGCCCCTTCTCGGGTGTGAACGTGCTATATTATCAAATATGGGTGTTTCAAATCTTACTAGGTCATGTTCTTTTGGTTTAACCCCCAATTGTATTATTTCACCTAGTTTTTCCATTTCTTTTACAAAGTGTCTTGTTTTTTTAAGTTCTTCATTCCATCGTTGGACTCTTGCTTTCACATGGGGAAATGATGCCATGAGTGTTGCGATTGGAGCGCCCCTACTCGTACATCCTAACATTTCGATTTCTTTTTTTTCGTGGCGATCGGATCTTTTAAGTATAGTGTCCTCCCATTCACTAGTCATGCCAAGCACCCCTATCGGCCCGGAGGCTGCCATGCTCTTATGCCCGCTCCCAACAATGAAGTCAGCCCCTATATCCTTGGCGTCTATTGGCATTCGGCCCATGGTGTATGCGCAATTTAAAAGTAGTGGGATGCCCAATCTTCTACAAGTGGATGCTATGGCTTTCGCGTTTGTGAGATTTCCATAATCTCCGTCAACGTGTGTTAAAACTGCTAGCTTGATCTCGATCTTGTCGATGGCATCTTCTAATACTTGTCTGTAGGTTTCTGATTTTATCTCAAACGTTGGATATCCATCGTTGGCTGCCTCGATGATTTTAAGGTGGTTCCTTTCTGCTGCTAAGTGTGTGGTATAATGTGCGTTACCATCTGCCATTATTGTGTCCCCTCTGTCGCAGAGGGCATGCATCACTGCAAATTTTCCCTCTCTTGCACCATGGACTGTTCTTACAACATCGACGTTTATAAAATCTGCCAAATCATCAAGGAATCTGTTAATGTCTGGTTTTTTTATCTGATCTAGTCGTCCTTCACAATAATCACATATACTGTAACCGTCTGAGAATTCATAAAGTGCTTCACGGGCATCTGCTGTGAGGACACCACCCCTTTGAAGTGGATTTAAGTTAAGATTTTCCCTTTCAAGCACTCTTGTAAGCCTATAATCGTCACATCCCATCATTTTCCCTCTATTATACTTTTTATCTTCTCATATATTATTTCACGGTTTTTGGGGTTGATTTTAAATACTTGCACGTCTTCTCTGTTCTTCACATTATGGATTAGTTTTCTGTGGAAGGCTGCTATCACTGTTTTGTCGCTTGAGAGCGCCTCTTCAACTTTATCTAGGAATTTTGGGTCTTTAAGTTCCATTGGCGCGACTTCATCTATTATAATATAATCTGCCGATCTGATGGCCCTTTCAATCCCAGGTATGCCCACTCTTTTGATCGTTTCAAGGTTAACACCATAGGATCCTACCCTTGGCCCTGGAGCTCCCCTTCTTGCTAGTATCCCCCTCTCACCAGTAGCTATATCTATTATTTCAAATCCTGTCCTCTTCTTGCCTTCTCTTATCTCTGGTGTGAATATTCCACCTATCTGAGCCCCTTTCTCTTCTAGGTGACTTTTTATTCTCTTAATTAGTGTTGTTTTACCAGTTCCTGGTTTTCCTGTTATTATTATATTCAACTTTTCATCTTCCCCCCTATAGTAGGTTGGTGAGGCCCAGTTCCCTTGCATATTCTTTTGCATGGTGGATTTCTTCTATCGTGGGGTATCTGTCTATCCTAGGGTATTCCATGGCATGGTATACTGGTCTGTATTGTCCCATTATATTGACTGGGGTGTCTTTGCCTAGTTTGTCAGCTATCCATGATAATATGGGTATTGTGCAACATTCTATGTGCCCTGGGAGTATGAGGTGTCTTATTATCATATCAGCTGATTCTTTGGCTAGCAGGTGATTCCTTGTGGCTATTTCCCAATAGTTGTCAGCGTCTGCTAGTGTCTTGGCGCATTTGTTGTTCCCAAACTTGAAATCTGTCAAGTATAGGTCTATGATACCATCTAGTAAGTTCATGGCTTCCTTTGACATGTAGAAGTTACTGTTCCATATTATGGGGATGTTTTCCTTGCATTGTGAAATGACTTTTAGGATGTAATTGAGGTTGGGTGTGGGGTCGCCCCCCACAAAATTGACGTTGAATGATCCTCTCTGCCTTCTTCTATCTATTATTTTTGCAAGTTTTTCAGGTCCTATGTGGACGCACCCTTGTGGGTTTTGGGATATGTCCCAATTTTGGCAGAATATGCAGTGGAGTGTGCAACCTGAGAAAAATATTGTATGGCTTGGGACGAGGGGTGTCTCCTCTCCAAAATGCAAGAACTCTGATGCTATCCTGGCTTCTAGCACTCCACAGTATCCTGCTTCTTTCCTACGGTTAACATAGCAGCGTCTTTCACAAAAATGGCACGACTTGAATATGTTCTCGGCTATTTTTATCTTCAAATCTAGAAATGATGTTTCCCAAGATCTTGTGGATTGTTTTTCACAATATTCCTTGAATTTTCTCCGGATTATTTCGTGTTCGTCCCATAGTCTGGCTGCTGGCACATCTTCGACTTCTATGGATGCTGCTATCTTAAACCGTGCAAGTTTTTTATCTTCCTTTATAAGATGATAATCTTCTAGCATCATATAATGTTAAGATGGTCTGCCTTTTTGTATTTTATCCTCCAATGACCCTTATGGTTTCTATGAGTATTCTTGGTGTTATGAAGGTTCCTATTTGCCTTATCCTTGAATCTATCATTTTTATTTGTTTCAGGATGTTGAACAGATTACCTGAGATCATGGCTTTTTTTATTGGATACTTCATTTCTCCATTTTCTATGAAGAATGGGTTGTTGGCTTCTAGTGAAAAGTCCCCTGAAATTGGGTTGGCTGTGTGAGCACCGAGGACGTCAGTTATAAGCATGCCCCTTCTAATATCTTCGATTTTTATTTTATCTTGGAAGTCTAGTATGATGTTGGTTGTTGAAACTGTTGGTATGCTTGAGAATGATGATCTCATACCATTACCAGTACTTTCAACTTTTCCCTTGGAAGCTGTATAAAGATCATATATGAAATTTTTTAGTATGCCTTTTTCTATTATAGGTGTGCGTTGGGATGGTGTTCCTTCATCATCTATGGGGGCTGAGTAGAGGCCTCCTGTTACTCTTCCATCATCATATATGTTCATTTCTGGGTTCGCTACTTCTTCTCCGGTTTTGTCCCTGAGGTAGGACCTTCCTCTTTGGACGTTATCGGCGTTTATTGCTGATGTGAATGTTGCAAGAATGCCATTTATGGCATGATAATCCAATAGGATGCTCATGTCATCTGTTTCGACTCTTTCGCCTCCGATGGAATTTTTCGCTATCTTACAAGCGACCTGTGATATTTTTTCCGGTTCTAGGCTCATTAGGCATGATGCATCGGATTCGTAGGCTGTGGATTTAAAATTGTTTTCCTTGGCATTAACTGATATGTGGGCAGAGAATCCCGTACTCTTATATTCTGTTTCAACCCCATTAGAATTTAACAGGAGCGTTCGAAGATGGCTTGCAATGAAGCCTCCGCTGGTAGGTTCACAACCTTCATCAAAAACCGTATTTATCATTCTTTCCGCGAATTCATGAACATCAGCAACTTCTAGATCATGGAAGCTTTTATCATAGATTTTCTTCACATGAGGATAATGTGATGGTTTGGAAAATTTAAAATTTTCATCCGCCTCATTCGCTCTCATATTAAAGACGGCCGCCTCTATGGCATCTTCTATCCGGTTCATGTCCGTGGTGTAAGAGAAGCCCATCCTTTTATCTTCTATGACCCTTAAGCCGAGGCCTGTTAAGTGTTGTTCCTTTGCAAGGTCTATCTTATCCCTTTGGATGTCAACTTCCAATGTTTTCTCTCTTTGTATATATATTTCAACGTTCTGCACATGTTTAAGGGCTTCTTTGAATGTTTTTTCTGCTATGTTATACAATTATGTTCCCCTCCGTTGGAATATGAGTTTTTCAAGAGCTTCTGCTACTCCATCACCATATTTTTTGGTTGTCACGTAATCTGCCATTTTTTTGAGTTGGAGATCTGCGTTTGCAACCGCTACCCTTAACCCGGCCACTTTGAGGAAGTCGATGTCGTTTTCACTGTCTCCTATTGCTATTATATCCTCTGTTTCGATTCCCATGTCCTTTGCGACTATTTTAAGGGATGAACCTTTATTGATACCTGGATCTGTTAAATGAATTGCGAATTTCGTATCATAAACTTCAACATCAAAATCTCTCAAAGCTTCCTTTATAATATCTTCGGGTATTGTGCGCCATATAGCTATCTCAGAGACTCTGAACTCTGAAAATTGAACCTTCTCCACAGGATACAAACTTTTAAGGTGCTCGTAGGCTTTTTCAGCCTTTCTGATATCACCCAATACTTTAACTTCCTCATTGGAATATATTACACCACCATTTTCCGCTACAAGACCCCCTGAGGTTCCTATAAGTACAGAAGCTGCCATTGTGAAACATAAGATATTCCCAGTGACAAGTATAACAGGCACGCCAAAAGATTCANCTTTCCTCAATGCTTTAAGGGCAGGTATGCTCAACTTCCTTGTCGGGTCAGTTATAGTACCATCAATGTCTACAGCAATCGCCTTCATAACCATCCTCAAAATGAACTATAACGATATGCGATATTACATGTTCCTTCCCTTGAAACCATACATGCACCAACAGGATTAGTTGGCGTGCACTCGCTCCTGAAAAGTGAACAATCCTCAGGCCTTGCAACACCTCTTAATACAGCACCGCAAATACAACCAGTGGGACATTCAATCACATCCTCCAATTCGATATCAAACCTTTCCCTAGCATTAAAATTTGAGAATTCCTCCTTTATCTCATATACAGAATCTGGGACTTCTGGAAACCCCCTCCACTCTCTACTCGTAACGTAGAAAACCTCTCTCATAACCTCCTGGGCTTTAAGGTTACCCTCCTCCCTTACAACCCTTCTATACTCATTTTCAACCTTGGCATTTCCATTCTCTATCTGACGAAGTATCATATAAACGGCTAAGAGAACATCAATAGGGTTGAAACCCGCAATAACCTGGGGTATCCCATAATCCCTAGAAAATGGGGTATAAGGCCTCGCACCTATTATAGTGGAAACATGTCCAGGTTCTATAAGACCATCCAAATTCACTTCCCCAGATTCTATGAGAAATTTCAAAGCAGGAGGTATGAGACGATGACATGAAAGGACCGAAAAATTTTCTGGCGGATTCGACAAAATTGCGGAAGCTGTTGTGGGCGCTGTTGTCTCAAAACCAGCCGCCATGAAAACAACCTCGCGGTCAAGGTTCTTCGCAATCTCAACGGCATTGTTCACACCATAGACTATTCTGACATCAGCACCTTCAACTTTTGCATCAGCAAGAGAACCATAAGATCCAGGGACACGGAGCATGTCCCCAAAAGTCGTAATGGTAACGCCTTGTCTTGCAAGTTCCACGCATTCATCAATCTCCCTCGCAGGAACGCAGCATACTGGGCATCCAGGTCCAGCGACAACCTCAACCTCCTCTGGTAGAAGGGATCTTATACCATGTTGCATTATTGTATGTTCATGAGATCCGCAGACATGCATTATCTTAACCGGCCGTGAAATTTTATTGATCTTTGATATTATCCTCCTTGAAAGATCTTTCATAACATCACCAGGATAATCTCTGCTTAAAATCATTATCTCATATAAAGAGCATATATAGTTGATGGACAAAAAAGAGAAAAATGGGGAAAATTCGATTATATCTTTCTTGAAACCGCAAATCCAGCGATAATTGACAGCACCCCTTACCATTAAGGATGATGGCGTTCCTGTTGGCTGCATTGGAACTTCTCCAGGATTTGGTGGCTTTGGTGTTGGCTCTTTAGGCACTTCTATCGTCACAATTTGGATCGTATATGCCACTTGTCACAGTAGCTACATTCGTTATGCTCACATCAAATACCATACCTTACTATGATTTCAAGAGTTGCCACNGCCCCACCTGTAAGATCCTNAATCGTCCAAATACCAGTCACCGGATCGTATGATCCTTGAGTGGCCGTGCTGCTCACATACTGCAGACCCGTTGGTAATAAGTCAATTACCCTAGTATTTACTGCAGTATCCGGTCCGAGGTTCTCCACGGTTACTGTGAACCTAACAGTGTCCAAGTATTTTACAATTGTCTGGTTAGCTATCTTAGTGATGGCAAGATCGGCTTCTGGAGCCACTCCAATAATGACAGTTGCAGTGTTATTCGCAGTGTATGGATCATACACACCACTAGCAACCGTAGCCGTGTTAACCAATGCAACGTCAGTTGTATTGACGGTGGCGATTATCTCCAGTGTTCTGGAGGCGCCAACTGCCATCTCACCAAGACTCCAAGTAACAGTCCTCGTAACAGGATCATAAGAACTTGTAGGACTGGAACTGACATACAAGAGTCCTGAAGGCGACACATCAGCCACAGTAACATCCGCAGCAGTGTCAGGTCCAACGTTTGTGACAGTCATGGTAAACTTGACACTATCACCATATCTTGGAGCTGTGCTGTTAACTGCCTTTGTAATGCCAAAATCGACTTCTGGTGGTACGGCTATTGTTATGTTTTCACCGAAGTCTAGTGGAAGCTTCCGCCACTTTGGTCTGTTATAAGAGCAAATAATGCTGTTGTTCCCGTTCCTATAACTTTGTAGTACCATACTGAGACGAAGTTGGTTGTTCCTGGATTGTCGATTCGCACATTATTGGTTGTGCTCGATCCGTAGGCTATTGTTACATTCAATGGTGGAGTATGTGTGGGTTATAGTTGGTAAATGGCAGATTAACCGTATTGTAGGTTGCTGATGCTGTATGTGATATTACTGTAGCCGTTATTGTATCTCCTATTGTTGGTGTGGTGTTGCCTACGGTTATGGAGTCTACTTGGTTACGGTTTTGTGATATGAGTTTTTGTAGGTATAGGCTGCCTGTTATTGTGTTTGGTGTTCCTGTGTTTGTACCGGCGACTGTTACTCTATAGTTTCTTGATGTGGTATATGTGGCTGGTGTTCTTGTAATCTCTATGAGATAGAATACGTCTACCGTTGCACCTGGTGGTATGTTTCCAAGGTTTTTTTGTTTCTGTCTCGTCTGGTGCCAGGTTTATGTATGGGTTTGTTGTTGTCCATGTGAAGTTGGCAATAACGTTATTTGCTGTGGTTAGAGCGTTATTGGTAACCTTTATTTGTACAAGGTACTGGTTTGGGCCTACAATCACGTTATTAGAATCGAGGCCTATTGTGTCCCATGATCCTTTTTGTTAGCGTGAGTGTTCCGAGTTGGAAATTTATTTCAGCTGAACGGTTTTCATCCAAGTTTATGGTTTGTGTTGGCATTATATGCCCTGGTGTTATTGCAGAGACTATTAGTGTGTTATCTTCTGAATAGAATGATATGTTATATTTTCCATCTGGTCTTGTAGTGTTTGATGCTATGTTCGATCCTGTGGGGGATTTCGCATCTATTGTGGCCCTTGGAATGGTTCTGTGCTGTTACAATATGTTACTGTCCCTCGATGAAAGTGTTCGGTGCTTTATCTGTTGCAGAGACTGTTCCAATAGCTAAAAATAGTAGTACTATGATTATTGTTGTTTTCTTAATTATTTTCACCCCCATGAATGTAATTATTTTACATGTTATAAGTCCTTCTAAAGATAGGGTGTTGCACACTATGGGAATGGGATGGTGTTGAGGATTTCTTGGAAGAACTGCGGCTGAATATTTTAAAATGTTTAAACTTGATAGTGAGAATCTTAGAGGGAATATACCAGATTGTAATGCTGGTGCAAGTTCGTTCACAGCCCAGATGAGAGAGAAGGGGTTCTATGTTAAAGCCGTTGATAAATTATATGATAAAAGTCCTGAGGAGCTTGTAAGGATAGCTAAAAGGAGCCTTTATAGGCTTATAAGATCACATGGCAAGTTCATGGATGAAAAATGGGGACGCTTTTAAAGATGAGCTTTTAAAAGCCCGTATCAAAAGTTTTAAAATATTTTTAGAGGATTATAAAAAGAACCCTGATTATTATATCCCTGCGGAATTGCCCAAGCTCCCATTCAAAGATGATGAATTCCACCTTTTATTTCGGAAAATTTATTGTTCTAGGAGAAGAGCTTTAGCTACAGACTCCATTTAAAATCGGTCCGGGAGATGTTGAGGGTTGCCCAGGAGATAAGAATATATCCAATCTGGAGCATGCAGGAAAGGAAGAGATCAGTCCGCCTTAAACGGTTAATCGACGACCTCACGGGGGAACATAGAAATTTCAATTGAAAAAAACGGCTTATATGGTGAGGCTCACGAAATGATGAAAAAGAATATAATTCATCCAGTGTTAAATTATCATGACCGACAGATTGCTTATAAAGCTTAGGATATGCAAACTTTAAACCACATTGAGAAAGTCATTCAATGACAGCGCACATGATGAAGACCATGGTTTTTCTTATTCCCAAGTGATGGAGGGGGCAATTTTCAAAGGGTGTTTCGGAATCCTGATGGAAGGTGAACTCGCCTTTATGCTTTTTATGGGGGGTCTTTGGGATGCTCCTTTCTAATGGTTTGGGGGGGGAGTTCATTGTGATTTTACTGCTATATGATATATCTTCACTGAGTAGGTGCCAGGTGCCGTGCCAATGGATACATCAAGGTAGATGTCCACTGGTATAATTGATTCTTCTAGGTTTTCGACCTTCCAGTCCTTTTTCACGAGAGCATAGTCTTTCTTGAAAGGCGTTTTTGGTAATCCTGATCCATAATTAGCATATTTAAGGTTTTTCTATGGGTGTGATTCTTCCAGGCCCTTGAAGATCGCTCTCTGTTTTCACATATAGGTCTATAAGGACGTTTGAAAGACCTTTAATCTGAACTCCTTCTGGTCCTCTAGGCCAATAATATTCTCTTCCTGGTATTGTATAAACATTAAGTGTGAATGGATTGTTTTCTGTCCCATTCCAGAATACTATTATTTGAACGCTTTCTGATACGGTAACTGTGACATCTTGCGTTGCTGATGCACCATAAGCAGGGGTTAGGAGTAATGAAATCAGTATGAAGCTTATAATTTTGATTATTGAGAGTTTTGGGGTTTTCATTTTGTATCACCCCTAATATTTTTTCCAATTTTATTTTTGAATGCACAAATTTATACAACCCTTTGTGACTATTGTCACAAAAATTGTTATTTCATTATTTAATATAAATTCATGAAGAAAAAGCTAATCCACTCTCCCCATTTGAAACTAGTTAATGCACGNGTGGATAATACCAAAAATCATCCCTAATCGGAATATTTGTAACTGCTGCAGTAAGCTCATTTTTATAACATGGAAAAGTAAAAAAGAGAGAAACTT
>JGI26788J51865_100092_pt1 | contig 9906 bp, 10 predicted proteins | sample WilGeytube61714_FD_51865 | JGI IMG/M metagenome (IMG submission 51865) | reverse complement strand
CTTTGTTTAAACTTTTTAGCTTTTTTTTAGTTTAACTTGGACGCTCTCTTGTAAATCAAGAATTTAGCTTGAGAAGAATTTTTTTGTGGTTGGAGGTGTTTAACAAAGCTTTAAATTAAGTAATTTGAATTTTTAGATGTTGCAATAAGGTAGCGAGGATGGATAAAAATGAAGATATTAGTGATTAATTCAGGCAGTTCGACACTAAAGTATAAGCTATTTGAACAAAATAAGAGCTTAGAGATGCTTTGTGGGGCGACTTTAAAGCATAGTGGAAATTTTGATGAAACTTTTGAGCAGGTTTTTCAAAATTTAAAAGAGGGCGGCTTTATCCAAAGCATTGATGAGATTGAACTCTATGGGCACCGTGTGGTGCATGGGGGTGAAGAGTTTAGCGACGCTATAGTGGTAGATGATGAGGTAATTGCAAAGATTGACGCATTGTGTGCACTAGCTCCTTTACACAACCCTGCCAATTTAGAAGGGATCAAAAAAGCTCAAGCTATTTCAGGAGGAAAGCCTCAAATAGCGGTTTTTGATACAGCGTTTCATCAGAGTATGCCTCCAAAAAGTTTTCGTTATGCTATTGCAAATGAGTATTATTTTAAAGAGCATATTAGAAGATATGGATTTCATGGGATTTCGCATGAGTATGTAGCAAACCAAGCGGCAAAGCTTTTACAAAAGCCACTAAGTGAGTGCAATCTTATAACGGTGCATTTAGGAAATGGAGCAAGCATCTGCGCGATACAAAAGGGAAAAAGCATTGATACAACGATGGGTTTTACACCACTTGAGGGGTTGATGATGGGAACAAGATGTGGCGATATTGACCCATCTATCATCTTTGAACTCTATCGAAAGAAAAAATCCATAGATGAAATAGAAAGGATGTGCAATACCCAAAGTGGGCTTTTGGGTATATGTGGGGAGAGTGATTTTGTAATGATTGAAAAGATGATAGATGATGGGCATCAAGATGCGATACTCGCTTTTGAAATGTTTACACACCGGGTGAAAAAATATATTGGGGCGTATAAAGAGTTGCTTGGGGATGTTGATGCGGTGGTTTTCACTGGTGGTATTGGTGAAAACTCTGCAAGAGTAAGGCTTCATAGCACTACAGGGGTCGATGAGCAAAAAAATCAAAATGTAAAATTTGGTGAAATTCAAAAAGATGGATTCAATACAAAAATATTAGTTATTGCTACCAATGAAGAGCTACTTATTGCGCAAAAGTGTGTGATGTTAGCAAGCAATAAAAAGTAATATATAGCTCTTTGGTTATAATAACCTCATCTTACAATCAATTTCTAAGGAAAAAGGGATGAATCCAATAATTGATACGCTGGTGATTGCTTTTTTGATTTTGTTGATGGTTTATTTGATTCGAGGGTATCACAAAAGTAAAGATTATGAAAATGACTCTAGCTATCTTAGTAAAGAGGAGCGAGAAAAGCTTACAAAGAGTGAGGAAGAGAGTAAGAAAGTTTAGGGTATAATCATCTTTAGATTGGATAAAGGCTTTTATGATTGATAGAAATTAACAACAAAGGAAGATAGCTTATGTTTAAACCTCTTTTGATTGAGATTGGCGTTGAGGAGCTTCCCGCTCTTCCTCTTTTGAAAATATTAAAAGATATCAAAAAAAGTTGGAGTGATATTTTAGAGGAAAACTCATTGCTTTGCCAATTTGATTTTTACTATACGCCAAGAAGGCTCGTGCTTTGGCACCGAGAGTTTCCTGTTGTTCAAAGTGATAGGGAAGTTGAGCTCTGGGGGCCTCCTATAGAGATTGCATATAAAGATAATACACCCACACAAGCAGCTTTGAGTTTTGCTAAAAAGTGTGGGGTAGAGCTTGAAAAGATAGGTACAAAGGTAAAAGGCGGCAAAGAATTTTTATATTTTCATAATCTCATCAAGGGCAAAAGAAGCTCTTCATTGCTTGAGGGGATGCTTTCAAAGTGGCTTAAATCGATGCCATTTGACAAAATGATGCGATGGGGAAGTTTAAGTGAAGAGTTTATCCGGCCAATTCGGTGGCTACAAATCCGTTTTGTTGGTGAAGATGTAAATGTGGAGCTTTTTGGAGTAAAGAATCAAGATATTACTTATGTGCATAGGATGGCATCTTTTGAACCTATAGCGATAGATGGGTATCAAGCATACTTTTATGAATTAGCAACAAATGGTGTAATGCTTCATCAAGATAAGCGACGCGAAAAGATATTGAATGATTTGAAGATGATTGAAAAAGATGAGGGTGTAAGTATCGATGTTGATAGTGCACTTTTAGATGAAGTTGTAGCGATGACAGAAAATCCTACGGCACTTTTGGGAAGTTTTGATAAAGAGTTCTTGGAGTTGCCAAGTGAGGTAATTATTGCTTCGATGAAGGAGCATCAAAGATATTTTCCCGTTTTTGTTGATGGGAAGTTAACCAATAAATTTGTAGTGGTAAGCAACGCTTTAACGCAGGATTTTTCCAAAGTGATTGAAGGCAATGAACGGGTGCTTCGGCCAAGATTAGCCGATGCAATGTTTTTTTATAAAAATGATTTAGCTAATAAATTAAGCAGTGAAAAATTAAAAACTATAGGCTTTATGCAGGGGCTTGGGTCGATGTATGATAAGGTGCAAAGGGAGAAGAAGATTGTTGCACTGTTGGCAGAAATGTATGGACTTGATGGTAAGCTTTTAGAGCGCGCCATAGAGCTTTCAAAAGCAGATTTGGCAACTGAGATGGTCAATGAATTTGGAAGCTTGCAAGGGATTATGGGGTATTACTATGCCAAAGCATTGGGTGAAGATGAAAGAGTTGCTTTGGCTATCAAAGAGCAGTATCTACCCCTTGGTGAAAAAAGTGAACTTCCAACTACTCCTTTGAGTGCAGTTGTGGCTCTTGCTAATAAGATTGATACGATAATGGCACTTTTTAGCATTGGTAAAATTCCAACAGGCTCAAAAGATCCCTTTGCACTTAGAAGAGCGGCTAATGGGATTATACGCATTGTTTTGAAGTACCAGTTTGAATTTCATATTAAAACTCTTTTTAATCGTTTAAGTGCAAACTACAAAGAGTTTGATGTAACACTGCTTGAACAATTTTTTATTGAGAGAATTTACAAAACATTAAAGGTCAACCGCTCCATCATCACTGCAGTGCTAAGTGGTGGTGAAAGAGATATTGTCAAGCTTGCACAAAAGGTAAAGGCGCTAAGTTCAATTGTGAAAAGTGATGGATTTGATGAGCTATTCTCAACCTTTAAGCGGGTGGCAAACATTTCAAAACAGATTAGTGGAAATTTAAAAGTGGATGAAACACTTTTTGAAAAAGAGGAGGAAAAAACTCTTTATAATAAATTTAAAAAAATAAATAGCGCCTCCTATGAAAGCTATGAGCAAAAACTTAATGCGCTATTTAGCTTAAAGCCAGAGTTAGATAGCTATTTTGATAATGTAATGGTAAACTGCGAAGATGAAAAGCTAAAAAAGAATCGCCACAATACCATCGCATCAATCTATTTGGCATTTAAGATGGTAGCAGATATTAAGGAGATTAGTGTTTGATGTAGCAGTTATCGGTGGTGGCATCACAGGATGTATGAGTGCATACTTTTGCAAAAGAGCTGGACTTAGAGTTGTTTTGTATGAAAAAAGGGAGATTGCAGCGGGAGCTAGCGGTGCTGCTGGTGCTTTTATCTCTCCACGAATTGGCAAGGGTGGGGTGCTACAGCAACTTACCAATGAAGCATTTACCTTTGCTGTAGAGTTTTATAAACAAAACTTTCCTCATCTTTTTTTGCAGTGCGGCGTAGAGCGCATAGCCAAAGATGAGGAGGATGCAAAAAATTATGATTTGTATTCGCAAAGGCTTGATATTGAGCATCAAAAAACTTTGTTTGATAAGCAAAAGTCACTCTTTTTCCCACAAGGCGGCATCGTAGATGCCAAAGCGATGTGTGAAGCATTGGTAGAGGGTATTAAGGTAGTAAAAGCTGATGTGACACTAAGCAAGGTGCAAGCTAAGCATGTCATCATAGCCATAGGAGATAAAAAAGCACTTGTAGATACTAATTATTTTGGATTGCGCAAAATTTGGGGCTTGCGAATCGATGTAAGAAGTGATACTATCATCAAACATACTTTGCATAAAAATATCTCTGTCTCTGCCAGTGTTGATGGAATTATCAAAATCGGTGCTACGCATGAAAGGGATCTAAGCAATGAGCAGCTTTTACGCAAAAAAGGGATTGATTATTTGATCAAAGAGGCAAAAAAACTTGCAAAGCTAGAAAATGTAGCCTATCTAAACTGCTTTTGCGGGATTCGATCGGCGGTGAGAGATTATTTTCCAATTGCAGGAAAAATTGTTGATGTGCAGCGCACCTTGGAAAAATATAAATTGATAAAAAATGGGTTCAAACCAAAAGATGGGTTGATCTATCATCCAAACATCTATGTTATTGGTGGTACAGGTGGTAGGGGTTTTGTGTTTTCTCCATATATTGCTAAAGAGTTGGTTGCACTAATTACAAAGCAAAAAGCTGTTGATGAGCGAATTAACCCCGATCGGTTATTTTATAAATGGGCACGAAGACTCTATTAAAAATGGTGAAGCCTTGTTAAAATAGCATTAAAAAGGGTTAAAAATGGCAAAGAAAGCATTGTTGCTACTTAATATGGGTGGTCCAAATAATTTGGATGAGGTTGAGCTTTTTTTAAAAAATATGTTTAGTGATAAAAATATCCTTCCCCTTCCTTGGCTTATTCGTAAATTTATTGGTAAGATAATCATTAACGCAAGGCTTGAAGAAGCAAAAGCCAACTACAAAGCGATTGGTTCAAAATCTCCACTTCCAAAAATAACGCAAAATTTAGTTCAAAAGCTGCAGCAAAATGTTGATAGTGAAACAAAAGTGTGTGCAATTATGCGCTATACACCGCCCTTTGCAAAAGATGAGTTAGAAAAACTAAAAAAAGATGGGGTGGAGCAACTCTATCTTTTTCCAATGTATCCGCAATACTCTACCACCACAACCAAATCATCGATTGAAGATATCTATGAAAATTTAGCCAAAATAGATTTTAAACCTGAAATTTTTATGGTCAAACACTATTTTGAAAATGAAATCTATATCGATGCTGTAGCCAAAGAGATACAAAAAAAGTTAGACAAATATCCTGGATTTGATCTGATCTTTTCTGCTCACGGTTTGCCACAAAGGATAGTAGATAGGGGCGATCCCTATCAAAAACATATTGAAAAAACGGTAGAATTAGTTTCACAAAAATTACAAAATTATGCACAAATACATTTGGCATACCAGTCAAAAGTGGGCAAGGGTAAGTGGTTAGAGCCAAGTTTGGATGATAAACTAAAAGAGATTCAAAACAAAAATGTTATCATCTATCCAATCTCATTTACCATTGATAACAGTGAAACCGTTTTTGAACTAAAAATTGAGTATCGTGAAATTGCTCAAAAATTGGGATATGAAAAATATATCGTTTGCAATTGTTTAAATGCCAATGATGATTTTGTAAAGTTGATACAATCAATTTATCAGCAGATGTAGGAGGATGTGATGGTAGAGTGCAAGAGATGGTTTGAGGTTGAAAAAAGAGATTTTCAAAAGGAATTTTTAAAAATTTTGGAACAAAAAGAGAGTAAAAAGGTTGGGTTTTTTGATCTGCCCATCAACAGTGAACCCCTATTAGCTCAAATTGAAAAGTTTAAGCAAAGCAATCCATTAATAAAACACAATAGATTAAAAGACTTAGTTATAGTAGGAATTGGTGGCTCTTCACTTGGAACAAGGGCAGTAGATGATCTTTTGAGATTTTCAAAAAATAGAAATATTATTAATCTTCATTTTTTAGAAAATCTTGATCCAATATTTTTGTTTCATAATTTACGAAAAATTGAGTTTGATCAGGCACTATTTTTGGTTGTATCAAAATCAGGTACTACTGTTGAAACTATCTCTTTAGCAAAGTATTTAGTTGACTTTATTAAAAAAAGAAATTTAATTGATAATTATAAAGAGCATGTTGCTATCATTACTGATAAAGATTCTGCACTTGATAAATTGGCACTTAAGCTTGGTATCGAAAGCTTTGAAGTGCCGGCAAATGTGGGTGGAAGGTTTTCGGTATTAAGTAGTGTTGGCTTGGTGCCACTTTCAATTTTGGGGTATGATGTAGCTAAATTATTAAGTGGTGCAAATATTTTTAGAGAGGAGTTTTTTGCTCAAAAACACAATCACTTGCTTTTTGAAAAAGCGCACTACTATACACACTCTCAAGCAAATATAAATGTTTTGTTTTCATACTCATCACTTTTTGAAAGTTTTAATAAGTGGTATATACAGCTTTGGGCTGAGAGTTTGGGTAAAATTGATAGTAATAATAAAAGAGTTGGACTAACTCCCATTGGCTTGATTGGCTCAATCGATCAACACTCCTTTTTGCAGCTTATCGTTCAAGGTCCTAGAGATAAAACGGTTACATTTATAAAAGTTAAACACTTTGATATACCAATTAAAATACCACAACTTCATTTTGAATTCTTAGAACAAACAGATTTTGTCAATGGGAAAACATTTCAAGCTATCATCAACGCCCAATGTGATGCAACTTTGCAATCAGTGGTTGAAGAAGGAGTAGCAACAGATTTGATAGAGATTGATCGGCTTGATGAGAAAAGTGTGGGGTATTTGATCTATTATTATGAAGTTTTAACTGCCATTTGTGGGGTGATGCTTGGGGTAAATGCCTATGATCAACCTGGCGTGGAAGCAGGGAAGAAAAAACTCTATGATATAGTGACAAAAGGGGGAAATTAAAATATGGATTTGCAAAAATTATCGCTAACACTCAATGGAGTGTTGCTTTTAGTTATTATTGTTTTGGTAGCTTTTGGGTTGAAAGAGGGAAATTTTGGAGGGGTTAGCAAAGAGAGTTTAGAAAGAGATTATGTAAAGATTGACCTATATAACAACAAAGTAGAAGATGCTAGAAATTTGCAACAGCAACTATTTCAAAAAGAGAGTCAAATTTATCTTCTTAATGAAAGAGTAAAAGAGCTTGAAGCACTATTGGGGCAAGATGGAGTGCAAGTTGCTTTTGACAATAGAGTACTTCAATGTACATTTGATGATTTAAGTGAGAGTGAGAAAAAAGGATTTGTGACAAAAAATGAGTTTGATGCTCTTTTAAAAAAGTTTCAAGCCCTAAAGAGTGGCACAGAAGATACCTATGAGCCTAAAACCCAAAAACCTCTAAAAGTCAATAAACCAATAGCAACGCTTACTTGCAGCCATCATTTGCCAGGAAGCTATTTTATACCCAAAGAGTGCAAGGATGAGGTGCTGCAATTTATAAAAACCCATTCAAATGCGTCAAGGTTTAATCTTATTGGGATTGTTGACAAACAGGATTTTGCCCTGGTAAAAGGGCTGAAAAATAGCGATGAAGATATATTGGAAAAATTGGGTGTTAATCAATTTCATATAGATCAAATTGAAGTGATTGCTCCATTAGGATTAGCTAGAGCTAGAGCAAAAGAGGTGATGCAGCTACTTAAGCAAAAGCTAGGAAAAGATAGCAAAATAACGCAAGAATCCTATGAGTTGATACTTGAAGATAAAAGAGGATTTGTGCTGCAAGCATATGAGTAAGAAATTATATAACAGGAGAGTAGATGAAAAACTATATGAAACTCTTTGAAGATACAGAAGATATATTTAGTGGCGGAAGCCCCAAAGAAAAGTTTTATGAAATTCTTCATACAGCAAATAAAAATTTGGTAAAGGATGAGCTTGATAAGCTTTTTGGTCGTTTGGCGGTAGCGGAAAAATTGATAGAGGAGCAAGGGCTTGAAGAGATATATGAGCAAAAAGTAGCTACAGAATATAATTTTGATGATTCAATAGAAAATATCAAAAATAGCTTATATATTGAAATAGTTGGAGCTATTGTAACTAGAAATGAGTAGAGTTTTTATTCTTCTTTGTTTTTGTGTGACGCTTTTGGTAGCGCAGTGGGATAAAACTCAAGAGATAAAACTTCAAAAAGATGAGCCCTATCGCATTATCTTTCATGAAAAAGTGCAAGGTGATGGCGATACTATTCAAAGAGAGTTTGCTTTGTGGTGGACGCTTTTTGTCAATGAGGGATTGACAGTTGTCATCAAGTATGATGGGTTTAATCATCATCATGTTTTGCACAAAAGAAGAGGGCTTGATAGTTTTCGCTTACCCCTTTTGCCTCGTATCGATGGTGAGTTGGTCGCTCCATATATGCTAATTCAATTTAGGGAGTTTGATGATGCAAACAAAGAGGCATATTTTGGCATCTATATCAAGGATAATGATAGAGTTAATATGGAGATTAGGAGATAGCGTTGTTAAAATTGGTTGAAGAAGAGATTATAAAAATTGTTCAAAGTATTGGCGATGAAGAGGTTATCAATCTTTACAAAAAGCTTCCAGCAGGAAAGAGACTAAGAGCAAAGCTTTTGTTAAAAATTGCCAATGAAGATTCTAGGGCAATTAGAATTGCTGCCATTGTAGAGCTTATCCACGCTGCAAGTTTGCTGCATGATGATGTAATTGATGAAGCAACAACTAGGCGAGGGGTAAAATCAATCAATGCAATTTATGGCAACAAGCACGCTATTATGCTTGGAGATATACTCTATTCAAAAGGGTATTTTGAGCTTACAAAATATGACCCACAAATTGCGCAAATTATTAGTGATGCAGTAACAAAGCTATCCATCGGAGAGCTAAAAGATGTGAGTTTGGCAAAATCATTCAATAGTGATGAGTCTTTGTATATGGATATGATCTATAAAAAAACGGCTACTTTGATTGAAGCAAGCGCAAAAGCAGGTGCAATCATTGCAGGTAAAAACAGAGAAGATTATGCACAGTTTGGAAAAAATTTAGGTTTAGCATTTCAAATTGTTGATGATATTTTAGATATTACAAGTGATAGTGAAACTTTAGGAAAACCAGCGCTTAATGATTTTGTCGAGGGAAAATCTACACTGCCTTATATCTATCTATATAAAGTTTTAGATGATGATGAGAAAAAAAAGCTTGTGAGTTTTCATTCAAAACTCTTAGATACAAACGATCAAGCGTGGATCAAAGAAAAGATGGCACAACATAAAGTGATAGAAAAAACATTTGCCAAAGCAAAAGCTCTTATTGATGAAGCGGTGGAGAAGATAAAAAAGTATGATGAAGCATACTTGGTTGAAATTGCAACGGCAATGATAGAGAGGAAGTTTTAATCCGTGGCTAAAAAGAGGGTGCTATTTGAGTGTCAGCATTGTGGATTTCAAAGCCCAAAGTGGATGGGAAGATGTTCAAATTGTGGAGCGTGGGAGAGTTTGGTTGAGTTAAGTAGTTTGCAAATTGAAGCGCTCTCAAAAAGTACAACCACACAAAGTCTACAATCAAAAGCGGTCTCAATAGTTGATATACAAGAGGATGATATCACTCGATTTAGCTCATTTGATAGGGAGCTTGATTTGGTGCTTGGCGGTGGGATAGTGCCTGGGAGTTTGGTACTTATTGGTGGAAGTCCAGGTATTGGTAAATCAACACTACTACTTAAAGTTGCAGGAAATTTAGCCCAAAATGGACAAAAGGTGCTTTATGTTAGCGGCGAAGAGAGTTTAGGTCAAATCAAAATCCGCGCCAACCGACTTGAGGCAAACTCAAAAGATTTGTATCTTTTGGCAGAAATTAAACTTGATGCTATTGTTCGTGAGATCAATTCTAAAAATTACTCACTTATAATTATTGACTCCATTCAAACAATCTATCAAGAAGAGATTAGCTCTGCCCCAGGTAGTGTATCGCAAGTAAGAGCTATTACTTTTGAGTT
>JGI26788J51865_100091_pt1 | contig 9954 bp, 7 predicted proteins | sample WilGeytube61714_FD_51865 | JGI IMG/M metagenome (IMG submission 51865) | reverse complement strand
CAGATAATTGTTCAGCGCCAAGTCGTCCTTAAGGTATTGTTCCTGCTTTCCTTTCTTGACTTTGTATAGCGGCGGCTGGGCAATATAAATATGACCACGCTCAACTAATTCACGCATCTGGCGGTAAAAGAAAGTCAGCAATAGGGTGCGGATGTGGGAGCCGTCAACGTCCGCATCGGTCATGATGATAATGCGGTGATAGCGCAACTTGTCCGGATTGAAATCCTCACGACCGATACCGCAGCCAAGAGCAGTGATAAGGGTACCAACCTCGGCCGAGGACAGCATCTTGTCAAATCGCGCCTTTTCTACGTTCAGGATCTTGCCCTTTAGCGGCAGGATCGCCTGGGTACGACGATCACGGCCCTGCTTGGCCGAGCCACCCGCTGAGTCACCCTCCACTAGGAACAGTTCGGACAACGCTGGATCCTTTTCCTGACAGTCAGCCAGCTTGCCCGGCAGGCCGGCGATATCCAGCGCACCCTTGCGACGTGTCATCTCGCGAGCCCGACGGGCTGCTTCCCGCGCCCGGGCCGCCTCGATGATCTTGCCGGTAATGGCATTCGCATCTTGGGGATTTTCTTCCAGAAATTCAGATAGATACTGCGCCGTTAACGCTTCGGTTACAGTCTTCACTTCGGATGAAACCAGTTTCTCCTTGGTCTGCGAAGAGAATTTGGGGTCCGGCACCTTGACTGAGATAACCGCCGTAAGACCTTCGCGCCAATCCTCGCCGGTCGTGGTCACCTTGGCTTTTTTGAGGATGCCATTGCGATCCATGTAATCGTTGAGGGTACGGGTCAATGCGGCACGGAAGCCGGTCAAGTGTGTACCGCCATCGCGTTGGGGAATGTTGTTGGTATAGCAGAACAGGTTTTCCTGGTAGGAATCATTCCACTGCAGCGCACATTCGACGCGGATACCGTCACGTTCACCGTCGAAATAGACAGAATGCGCATGAATGGGTGTTTTGCCCTTGTTTAGGTGCTCGACAAAGGCCTTGATGCCACCTTCGTAGTAGAAGATATCTTCCCGGCCGGTGGATTCTTCATGTAGACGCACCCGGATACCGGAATTCAGGAAGGAAAGTTCGCGCAGGCGCTTGGCGAGGATGTCGTAATGAAACTCGACATCGGAAAAAATCGTCGGGCTCGGCAGGAAGCGTACCTGAGTACCAGAACCGTCGGTGGGGCCGACATCCTTGAGCGGATATAGCGGTTCACCAAGCTTGTATTCCTGCACCCAGCGCCTACCAGCACGACGGATAGTCAGCTCTAGCCGCTCAGATAGCGCATTGACCACCGAAACGCCCACCCCGTGCAGACCACCGGAAACCTTATAGGAGTTCTGGTCGAACTTACCGCCGGCATGCAATACGGTCATGATGACCTCGGCAGCCGAACGGCCTTCTTCAGGGTGGATATCGACTGGAATGCCCCGGCCATTGTCGGTCACGCTGACCGAGCCATCACTATGGATGATCACATCGACCTGGGTACAGTGGCCGGCCAAGGCTTCATCGATGGCATTATCCACCACCTCGAACACCATGTGGTGTAGACCGCTGCCGTCATCGGTATCGCCGATATACATACCGGGACGCTTGCGTACCGCATCCAGTCCCTTGAGTACCTTGATGCTAGAGGAATTGTAACTGTCAGCGCTCATCGCTTTACCTGGTCGCTGTGGTCATCCCACAATATTTTTAAAAACAACTATTTTTCAATGAGTTGCATCGCAGAAATCTGCAAATGGCTCACCATAACCGGTTGATTATAACAGCTCTCTGACAAACCCCTGTTTCACGGAGAACAAGCGATCCATATCCGAAGTCAGCGCAGATGGTTCCACGGCGGTAATCAGGGCCTGGTGACCGCTGTTTTTCAGCCAGTCAACCAGGTAGTCGAAATGCTCCCGATCTAGTTCCGAGGGCAAATCGTCGAATAGCACCACAGCAATTCGGTCATAGGTTTCACGCCAGAGCACCAGAGTACCCAGTGTGAGCAGTGACACGAGTGTCTTGATCTGTCCACGTGATGCCGTGCTGTCTGCGTCGTGGCCGTTGTAGCGAATGACAAGATTGGCGCGATGTGGCCCGACCTGAGTGCTACCCAAATCCCGATCACGTTGACGGGAACGACCCAGTGCATCGGCAAAATGCATTTCCTGCCGGTAACCTGGCTGGTAGTGCAATTCAACTTCGGGGGTTTTATCCATTATTTGGGCTTGTTTTTCGACAATTTCCTGCAATTTATCGACAAACTCTCGCCGCATGCTTTCGATATGTTCAGCTGCTTCAATCAAGCCACTCTCCCATAATCGTTCGTCGTGGCGTTGTTTGAGTGCGGCATTTCGCTGTTTAAGCAGGCGCTGGTAACGTCCGAACCAGCGACCAAAAGCAGGGATTGCATGGAAGACGCCCCGATCGATGAATCGTCGACGGTGATCGGGACTACCGCTAACCAACGCATCACTGCCTGGATGCAGAGTAAGCACCGGTAGCAGGCGAATGAAATCACTGAGCCGTTCGATCTGTTCGCCATTGTGCTTGAGAAGGATTTTCTGGCGACAGCGCTGCATTCCAAGTTGCTGAATTTGCGCATCGCTAACCAATCGGGCGCTTATCAGGGCGCAATTCTCATTATGACGAATGTAGTCCTGGCTGTTATGAGTGCGAAACGAGCGTCCGGCGCCGAGCAGATGCACGGCTTCAAGTACGCTGGTCTTGCCTGCACCGTTTTCGCCGACGAATCCATTCAGCCCTGGGTGGAGTTCGAACGTACCTGTCTGCAAATTGCGAACCGCCTCGATAGTGAGGCGGTCCAGATAGAAACGGTGATCGCGCTGCACAGGATCGCGAGTTAGAGTTTCATCGGCATAAGGATATACCGATCCTTAGTAATGTCGTCGGTTTCCGGACGAATCAAAGAGCTACTTTCCGCATCACGTAGTTCGAACAAAACAGTTTCGTTGCGGATTACGCCGAGAATATCGCTCAAGTATTTGATATTGAAACCGATAGTAAAGGGCTGCCCATCAAACTCGATTGGCAATTCCTCGACTGAGGATTCCTGATCATTGTTGTGTGCCTCGATCTTCAGATGATCCTTGCCAAAACTGAAGCGGGCTCCGGGGAACTTGTCCTGTGACAGCACGGCCGCTCGGTTCAGTGCTGACTTAAGTGTCTGACGATCTAGCGGTACTAGGATGTCGCACTGGTTGGGGATCACTCGCTGGTAATCAGGGTAACGGCCATCGATCAGTTTAGTGGTGAAGCGCAGGCCATCCAGGTGGATTTGCAACTGGCGTGAATCTAGGCTGATTTCGATCTCGCTATCGCTATTTTCGTTCAGCAGTCGCGCCAGTTCCAATACAGCCTTACGAGGCACGATGAATTGTAAAGTCTGTGGTACATCGAGCGACAAAGCAAATTCACTGAAGGCCATTCGGTGGCCATCAGTGGTGACACAACGCAGCGCGTCGCTGGTCATTTCGATCAGCATGCCGTTGAGGTAATAACGGACATCCTGCTGGGCCATCGACATGGCGGTGTTGTCGATCATGCGACGAAGGGTCGATTCCGGTAAGGCGTACTTCATCGCATCGGTTGCTGGTTCCGGTGCCGCAGGGAAGTCATCGGCATTCAAGGTGGCCAGTTTGAAATGGCTACGTTCAATGTCGATGGTCAGCCATTCATTGTCCAGTGTTAAGTGGACGATGCTGTTCAGCGGTGCGCTGCGAATGATGTCATTCAGCTTGCGGGCATTGACAGTGGTACGACCTTCCGTATGGCAATCGGCATCCACTGTGCAAACCAGTTCGAGTTCGAGGTCGGTACCGGTAATGGTCAGTTGCCCCTGGCGAGCATCGAGCATCACGTTGCCGAGAATCTGCATGGTTTGCTTGTTTTCCACGCCACCGAGAACGCTCTGGAGGCTGGTTTGCAGGCTTTGTCGTGGCAATGAGACTTTCATTTGGAAGCCGATCCTTAAGAAGTAAGAAGTGTTTTAGTTCTGTTTATATTTGTGATGTTTATAGGGAAAAATTTCGGTGTGTAAGCATGTTTTCACTAAATTTTTCATGGTCTTGTAACTTTTCAAAGTTGTTGTAGAAGGCCTTTATCCTCTGTGAAAGGCTTGTGAACAATTGTGGATGAAACTATCCCTTCGTGGTTTTCCGCATCTTACCCACAAGTTGCCCGAGGCTCCAGACACCGACTTGTCCCCAGTTGCTGGCCTTAGGCATTGAGGGTGCGTAACAGATTGGTGTAGTCATCGTTAAATCGACTGTCGCTGGTACGCAGTTCGGTGACCTTTCGGCAGGCATGAATGACTGTGGTATGGTCGCGGCCGCCGAAGGCTTCTCCGATTTCCGGCAAGCTGTGGTTGGTGAGTTCCTTGGCTAGGGACATTGCAATCTGACGTGGACGGGCAATCGAGCGGTTACGACGAGCTGAGTTCAGATCTGCTACCTTGAGCTTGAAATACTCGGCCACGGTGCGCTGGATGTTATCGATGGTGACCAGCTTTTCCTGTGCCGCAATCAGATCCTTGAGTGCTTCACGGGTGGATTCGATAGTGATGGGGCGCCCGGTGAACTGGGCGGTGGCCATGACCCGACGCAGTGCGCCTTCAAGCTCACGGATGTTGGCCCGGATGCGTTTGGCGATGAAAAAAGCCACTTCGTTGGGTAGGTCGATATGTGCCTGTTCGGCTTTCTTTTGTAAGATGGCGACGCGGGTTTCCAGTTCCGGTGGTTCCACCGCCACGGTCAGGCCCCAACCGAAACGGGACTTGAGACGCTCCTCCAGCCCGTCAATTTCCTTGGGATAGCGATCACAGGACATGATGATCTGCTGGCCCTGTTCCACCAGTGCATTGAATGTATGGAAGAATTCTTCCTGGCTGCGGTCTTTGCCGGCGAAGAACTGGATATCGTCAATCAGCAGGGCATTGACCGAGCGGTAGAAGGATTTGAAGTCCTCGATAGTGTTGTTTTTGATGGCCGAGACCATTTCCTGCACGTAACGTTCGCTGTGCAGATAGATCACTTTGGCAGCAGGATTTTGTGCAAGGATATGGTTGCCAATCGCGTGCATCAGGTGAGTTTTCCCCAAACCAACGCCGCCATAGATGAACAACGGGTTGTAGCCCACGCCGGGATTCTTGGCGACCTGACGCGATGCCGCGCGGGCAAGCTGGTTTGACTTGCCTTCGACGAAGTTGTCGAACACAAAACTGGGATTCAGGTTTGAATTGCTGCGGTTTGACGCGGCCGTTGTCGATAGAGGTTCGCCCACGATGCGCGAGTCCGCGGGACTTATTGTTCTAGTAACGGGGGTCGGTGGGGCCTTGGCCGCTATCTTGGTAGCGCTGCCGACCTCGAATTGCACGGATAGCTCGGGATTTTTGGCGGTCTGGCGCGCGATTTCAATGATTCTGGCCTGGAAATTCTGACGGATCCAGTCGAGTACAAATCGGTTTGGGGCCAACAGTTTAAGGCTGTCGTCACGCTCCTCGGCCTGCAGAGGGCGGATCCAGGTGTTCAGCTGTTGATCGGTTAGTTCGCCGGCAAGCTGATTCAGGCAATTGTTCCAGAGTGACATGAATCGAGAGGGACCAGTCGGAGTGCAAAACGGTAGTTGATTCTAGCATGCTCTAGCACCTCGGTGGGAAGTTTTCCACACTTGATCCACAGGGTGCGGCAGTGACAAAAGCCGTCGTTGTGGTTGACACAACTGCTTGAATCGCGTGTAATTGCGCGCCTTTCGATGCTTGGTGGCATCACAGATCGGATATACGAGTGTCTAGTCATGAAAAGAACCTTCCAGCCCAGTAATATTCGCCGCAAGCGCACCCACGGTTTCCGTGCCCGTATGGCTACTCGTGGTGGCCGTGCGATTATCAACGCGCGTCGCGCTAAGGGCCGCAAGCGCCTGTCGGCCTAACGTCATGATGAACGCAGGNGCGGTTGATGCCCGTTTCGGACGGGAGCGGCGCCTATGTTCACAGGGCGAATTTAAGAAAGTATTCGATGCCCGGCAGCGTGTCGGGCAGTCAGGGTTGACCTTCGTGTATCGTCCCAACGAACTGGGTCGACCCCGTTTAGGCCTTGCTATAGCGAAAAAGCAGATTCGACGCGCGCATGAGCGCAACCGGATTAAGCGGATCGCTCGCGAGGCTTTTCGTGTGCGCGCTCAATTTCTGCCGCCGGTTGATCTAGTGCTGATGGTCCGCACGGAAGTCGAACAGCTGGACAATTGCAGGCTTCGAGAGGATCTGGATAAGATGCTCGATCGTGTTGTTCAGCGTCTCACTGCCGACCAAAGCTCGAAAAAGGCCGAAAACACGCTGGTATGAGTGTGTCATGAAACGGTGGTAGGCTTGTCGTTTGCTGCCGGGTCTTCGTCCGAAGTCATTTCCACCACATAGTTAGTACAGCCTTCCCATGGATAGCCGCCGCCTCATATTGATCATTTCGCTTTCCTTTGTACTGGTGCTGCTCTGGCAGGCCTGGGTGGAGGATCAGCGTAAACTCATTGCCGAAAACGCGATCGTGGATGCGCCGGATCGCCCGGCCGATGTTCCGGCGGCCGGGCCGCGTGACATTCCGACAACCGCGCAGGCGATCAATGGCGATCTGCCGCAGGCGGTGCCAGCTGAGGGTACTTTGTCAACGACGGGTTTGGTCACCGTTCGCACTGACGTGCTGGATCTACGCATTGATCCGCGTGGTGGCGTGATCGTGCAGGCCGATCTGCTTGATTATCCAATTACTTTGGATCAACCGGATACACCGGTGAGACTGTTAACGGATGGCCGTGGTCAACGCTATGTTGCCCAATCCGGTCTGCAAGCGGGGGAGGCTCCGGCGCCGGATCACTATGCCCAGTACCGCGTGGAAAGCACCGAGTATGTGCTGCATGAGGGCCAGCAGGAACTGCTGATTCCGATGGTTTGGGAGGAAAACGGCATTCGTGTCACTAAGACCTTCCGTCTTGAGGCCGGCAGCTATGTGGTGACTGTTGATCACGAAGTGGATAACCGCTCTGAGACTGCTTGGATCGGCAGTCAGTACCGGCAGTTGCAGCGCACTGAATATGGCGGTGGCATGGCGTTGGTCTACACATATACAGGTGGTGTGTATGCCGGTGACGTTCCGGGCACGGGTGATCGGCTGAACTATGAAAAGATCAGCTTTAAGGAAATGGCTAAGGCTCCGCTGTCGCAGGATCTGAGCAATGGCTGGGTGGCGATGATCCAGCATTATTTCCTGTCGGCGTGGGTGCCGGATGCTGAGGAAATCAACCACTTTTACTCGTTGACGACCCGTACGACGCCGACTCTATTTGCGCTGGGCATGGTCTCGCCGTCGAAAATCATCGAACCGGGCGCTACCGATCGTTTCGAGGCGACCCTCTATGTAGGTCCCAAAATTCAGGAGAACCTCAAGCCGTTAGCGCAGGGTTTGGAGCTGACGGTCGACTTCGGCATCCTGACATTTATCTCCAAGCCGATCTTCTGGTTGCTCAAGGTGTTTCATGACTTCGTGGGCAACTGGGGCTGGGCAATCGTCATGGTGACGGTGGTCATCAAGCTGATCTTCTGGTGGCCGTCGGCGGTGAGTTACCGCTCAATGGCGAAAATGCGCACCCTGACGCCGAAGCTGAAGTCGCTCAAGGAGCGTTATGCCGAGGATCGCCAGAAGCTGTCGCAAGAAATGATGAAGCTGTACCAGAAGGAGAAGATCAATCCGCTGGGCGGCTGCTTGCCGATCCTGATACAGATTCCGGTATTTATCGCCTTGTATTGGGTGCTGGTCGAGTCGGTCGAGTTGCGTCAGGCCGAGTGGATCTTCTGGATCAAGGATCTGTCGGCGTTAGATCCCTACTTTGTGCTGCCGGTACTGATGGGTCTGTCCATGTGGGCTCAACAGAAACTGAACCCGGCTCCGATGGATCCTATTCAGCAGAAGATCTTCACTTGGCTGCCGCTGGTGTTCACCATCTTCTTCGCCTTCTTCCCGGCGGGCCTGGTGCTGTACTGGTTGGTCAACAACATCCTATCGATTGGTCAGCAGTACCTGATCACTAAAAAGATCGAGCGCGAGAGGCAGGCCAAGAAAGCCTGAAGCCAGCACGGCGCTGAAGCAAGAAAAGGGCAGGTTTGGAAAACCTGCCCTTTTTATATGAGATGGTCGGAAGAGCCAGCTTCGTCGATTGGTTGCCAGTACACGCATCCCGCCTACAATTTAGCTATCGCTTCTCAAGAGAACCCTCCATGTCGGGACAACAAGACACCATCGCCGCCATTGCCACCGCACCGGGTCGCGGCGGGGTCGGTATCGTGCGCATTTCAGGTCACAGAGTGCAGAATCTTGCCGAGAAAATGCTGGGGCGGCTGCCCAAGGCACGTTTTGCCCATTATGGGCGATTTTTAGACGAGCGGGGCGAGGTGCTGGACGACGGCATTGCGCTGTATTTCCCGGGACCGAACTCCTATACCGGCGAGGATGTTCTGGAGTTGCAGGGACACGGCGGGCCGGTGGTGCTGGATGCGGTGCTACGGACCACCTTGAAGCTAGGTGCGAGGCTGGCGCGGCCCGGCGAATTCACTGAACGGGCGTTTCTCAACGGGCGGCTGGATCTGGCGCAGGCCGAGGCGGTGGCCGATCTGATCGATGCTGGCAGCCAGGCTGCTGCCCGGGCGGCCACTCGTGCCCTGAGTGGCGAGTTTTCCAGAAAGGTAGATTCGGTCACCGAGGCGCTGATCGAGTTGCGGATGTATATCGAGTCAGCGCTGGATTTTCCCGAGGAGGAAATCGACTTTCTGGCCGACGAACGGCTGCATGAAAAGAGCCACCAGCTACTGGCCGAGATGGACCGCCTGCTGGCCAGTACCAGTCAGGGCGTGCTGCTGCGCGAAGGGATGCGCGTGGCGATTGCCGGTCGGCCTAATGCCGGCAAGTCCAGCCTGCTCAACCGCCTAGCCGGCGAGGAGCGGGCGATCGTCACTGACATTCCGGGTACCACCCGCGATGTGCTGCGTGCCGAAATCCAGATCGATGGCCTGCCGGTACATGTGATCGATACTGCCGGTTTGCGCGAGTCCGATGATCCAGTGGAGCAGGAGGGCATCCGCCGTGCCTGGGTCGAAATCGAGCAGGCCGACGCGATTATCTTGCTGGTGGATGACCAGAAGGGTATGACTGATGAGGATGAAGCGACGTTGGAGAAGTTGCCACCCAAGCCTTTGATTCAACTGCACAACAAGATCGATTTGACCGGTCGTTCACCCGGCTGGATCAATCGTGAACAGCGGGTTTTGGCCATCAGTGCCCGACGGGATCTGGGGCTGGATCAGTTGCGCCAGACACTTAAGGATCTGGTCGGCTACCAGGTCAGCGAAGGTGGTCAGTTCATCGCGCGCCGTCGTCACTTAGATGCGCTTCATCAGGCGCGCGAGGAGATCGCCGTCGCTCTGGTCGCGCTAACCGAAATCCAGGCCGGTGAGTTGGCCGCCGAGTCGTTGCGTCGTGCTCAGCAGGCCATGGACGAGATTACGGGCAAGTTCACCGCCGATGATCTGCTTGGGAAAATATTCAGTTCGTTCTGCATCGGCAAATAAACCCTTTTATGAGCTTTCCGCCATAGTCCCCTAACTCCTTGAAGCGAGTCTGCGCCACCTAGATATTCTGGAGGTCGGCATTAATCTTGGGCGGCACCGGCTTGGGGCAGTTTGTCGAGTACGTTCGCCGTGATCCAACTTTGATCATCGGCAGGAATTTCTCAGGGTAGTTCGAACTGGCCGGCGCCCTCGCGAACAGTCAGTACATCGCAATCGGATTCGCGTAGGATGTGTTGGGCCACGCTGCCAAGCAGGACATACCGTATTCCGCTCATTCCATGGGTACCGCAAGCCACCAGGTCGCTGCCTGCCTGCCTGGCCACGTCAA
>JGI26788J51865_100089_pt1 | contig 9988 bp, 10 predicted proteins | sample WilGeytube61714_FD_51865 | JGI IMG/M metagenome (IMG submission 51865) | reverse complement strand
TCTTCACTATATAGATCCAGAAAAGATGAGGTCTGATCTGCCCCTTTTCACCGGAAGGGATTCCCCGGTCATGGCCGACTGGTCCACCTTATAGATCCAGAAAAGATGAGGTCTGATCTGCCCCTTTTCACCGGAAGGGATTCCCCGGTCATGGCCGACTGGTCCACCTCCAGCTCTCCAGATATAAGCTTCATATCTGCAGGCACAAAGTCTCCAGCCCTCAGCCTAACCACGTCGCCGGGTACCAAGGCCCTGGCGGGCAGCAATGACCATTTGCCTTCCCGCAATACCCTGGCATTTACCTGCAATTTCTCCTTCAANGCCTCTACAGCCCTGGCTGCCTTCTGTTCCTGCCAAAAACCCAGGAGGCCGTTAAAGAGGAGCAGGGCAGCTACTATGATCATGTCCAGATATTTATGCAGTATAAATGAGAGCAGTATCACCGCCTCCAGCATCCAGGCGGTGAGCCCCCAGAATTTTCGGGCCAACAAAATCCAGGGGTTTTCCCTTTTCTCCGGCACCTCGTTAGGGCCATAAATTTTGAGCCTCTCTTCAGCTTGGGAAACAGAGAGCCCTTCCGCTGGCTCCACCTGGAGCTTCCGCATCAGCTCTTCTATTCTCCAGTTCTTCTCTAGCCAAAATTTTCCCTATTTGCGACCCTCCGCTTGTAGAGCTTCCCGCTTCCAGCATACAGATTATAACACATTTTTGGGGTTGACAGGCGGTTTAGTTACATTAAAATGTTAACTAGTAAAACCTAAAATGGTTAACAATTATATGGAAAAGTTCTGGGAAGATATCTTAAAAGAGCGGGAAAGCCGCAACCTAAAACGGACCCTCAGGCGCTTTATACCCTTGGGGCCCACTCGGGGCTTCATGGGAGGGAAAAACATTTTGCTCTTTTGTACCAATAATTATCTGGGCCTTACCCACCATCCCAAGGTCATATCCGCAGTGCTGGAAGCTGCCCAAAAATGGGGGACAGGTGCCGGTTCTTCCCCCCTGATAAGCGGTTACACCCAATTGCATGAAGAGCTGTGTGAAGGCCTGGCCCGCTTTAAAGGCACAGAAGCAGCCCTCCTCTTCCCCTCCGGGTATGGCGCCAATGTGGGCCTCATATCTTCCCTGGCAGGGCCTGAAGATGTAGTATTTGCCGACCGGCTCATCCACGCCTCCCTTTTAGACGGGGTCAGGCTGAGTGGGGCTAAGCTCGTCCGTTTTCGCCACAATGATATAGACCATCTGGAAAAACTTCTTACCCACCACAAGGGAAGGAGGAGGCTTTTGGTCACCGAGGGGGTATTTTCCATGGAAGGGGATTGCGCCCCCCTGGCGCAACTGGCCGCCTTAGCCCGGGAAAAAGACCTGCTCCTGGTGGTGGACGATGCCCACGGTACAGGGGTGCTGGGACCCCAGGGGAGGGGAACTTTGGCAGACCAGAAGGTAGAGCCAGCTGGAATAGTTATTACCGGAACCCTATCTAAAGCTCTGGCCTCGGTGGGGGGATTCGTAGCTGGAGACAGGAACTTGATAAGCTTTTTGGTGAATAAATCCCGGTCCTTCATCTTCTCCACCTCCCCTCCCCCTCCAGCGGTGGCCGCAGCCCTGGCTGCCCTCAAGTTGCTGGAAGAAGACCCGCTTCCCTTGAGGCTCTTAAGGGCCAATATGGACCTCCTGGCCCGGGGGTTAAGGGACTTGGGCCTTCCATGCACAGGAGAAACCCCTATTTTTCCCATAATTTTGGGATCAGAAGAATCTGCCTTAAAGGCTTCCAGTCTTCTCTACGACCAAGGGTTTTATGTACCCGCCATAAGGCCCCCCACAGTGCCTCCAGGCACATGTCGCTTGAGGATCTCTGTAAGCGCATCCCACAGTCCGGAAGAAATAAAGGACCTGCTCAAATCCCTGAAAGGAGTTGTGAGGGAGCTGAAATGTTGAAACTGCCCTCTGTTTTTGTAACCGGTACCGACACCGGGGTGGGCAAGACAGTGGTGAGCGCGCTTTTGGGGCTCATCTACAGCCACCTGGGGGTGAAAACCGCCTACTTCAAACCCGTAGCCACTGGAGGGGATGGGGATCCCCGGTTCGTAGCCTCTATCTTAGGGTTGGCGGAACCTTTGGAACGCCTCTGCCCTTACGTCTTTACCCAGCCCTGCTCCCCCCATCTGGCGTCCAGGCTGGAGGGGAAGCCCATAGAGATGGCGGTTATCCTGGAGAGCTATACCTACCTTTCGCAAAAGTACCAGGCCATAATCGTGGAAGGGGCAGGGGGCTTGCTGGTGCCCTTAGGGTCGGGGAGATTTATAAGCCATCTGGTGCAGGACTTATCTCTCCCCCTATTGGTGGTGGCCAGGCCTGGCCTGGGGACCCTAAACCACACCCTCCTCACTTTGGCCGTGGCCGGGGTACAAGGATTAAAGGTGGCGGGAGTGATTATAAACCGCTATCCCTCCCTGCCCGATCCAGCCACGAAGGACAATCCCGGGACCATAGCTGAGCTCAGCGGCTCCCCCGTACTGGCGCTGGTCCCGGAAATGGCAGAATCAAACTTAGATATCCTGCAGCTGGAAAAGGCGGCCCAGGATATCCTCCGCTCTCACGGCCATTTAATAGAACATCTTAAAAAATTTGCCTGAAAATCTGGTCAAGGAGGTCTCATATGCTGCCCCAAACCCCCGAAGAAATAGAACAGATCAAAAAGTGGGATAAAACCCTCATCTGGCATCCCTTTACCCAGATGAAAGAATACGAACAGGAAGATGCGCCCGTAATAGCCGCAGGGGAGGGGTGCTACCTGATAGATATTCAGGGGCGCCGGTATCTGGACGGAGTAAGCTCCTTATGGGCCAACCTCCACGGACACCGGGTGCCTGCCCTGGATGAGGCCATACGGGAACAACTAAAATATATCGCCCATTCCACCCTGCTGGGTATAGGAAATGTGCCTTCCGTCAGGCTGGCGGCCCGGCTGATAGAAATGGCTCCGCCAGGGCTGACCCGGGTATTCTACTCTGATAACGGATCCACAGGGGTGGAAATAGCCCTAAAAATAGCCTTTCAGTATTGGCAGAATCTTGGAAGAAACACTAAAAAACGCTTTCTATCTTTTTATAACGCTTACCACGGGGATACCCTGGGGGCAGTGGGAGCGGGAGGGATAGATCTCTTCCATCGGATTTATGGTCCCCTGGTGGTACCTTCCCTGAAGGTCCCCAGCACCTACTGCTACCGCTGCCCCTACGGCCAAGACCCCCGCTCTTGTTCCCAGGATTGCTTCTCGGCGGTAGAAAGGATAATCAAAGAAAAACATGAAGAGCTGGCAGCGGTCATAATAGAACCGCTGGTACAGGCCGCTGCGGGAATGATCCTATGGCCCCGGGGGTTCCTTTCCCATCTTGAGAACCTGTGCCGCCGCTATTCGGTTCTCCTCATAGCGGACGAGGTGGCCACCGGCTTTGGCCGGACCGGAAAAATGTTTGCCTGTCAACATGAGGAAGTGACCCCCGACCTGATGGTTTTGGCCAAGGGTATAACCGGGGGCTATCTGCCCTTGGCAGCTACCCTGGTCAAAGAGGAAATTTACCAGGCCTTTTATGCTGATTACAAAGAAAACAAGACTTTCTATCACGGCCACACCTACACGGGAAATCCCCTGGCCTGCGCCGTGGCCCTGGCGAACCTCCGACTCTTAGAGGAAAATCGGGTATTGGAAAAATTAGGGCCGAAGATAGAACTTCTGTCCTATCTTTTGCAGGAAATCCAAAAAGAAGAACATGTGGGAGAGGTGAGGCAGGCGGGCTTCATGGTAGGTATAGAGCTGGTAAAAGATAAAGATACCAAGGAACCCTACCCCTGGGAACAGCGCCTAGGGCACAAAGTTATCCTCAAGGCCAGGGAAAAGGGGGTCATCATCCGCCCCTTGGGGGACGTGGTGGTGCTGATGCCCCCGTTAGTTATTACGGAGCAGGAGCTCGTATTCCTCTGCCAGGCGGTGAAAGAGAGCATCCAGGAGGTCACCAGCCGATGGAGTTAAAAATTAGCCGCGTGTATATGGCCGGCGCCCCGGCCCTCCAGCTCTCCCCTATCCAGGCGAAGGGCCGGGGGGCGGTATTTCACGGCTACGGCAGCCATAAAGGGGAGGTCCTGGGTTTGGCCCTTACCTTGGCCTTGGCCAGCATAGAGACCTTTGTGCCCGACTTGCCGGGGCACGGTGAAAATCTAGAGCTTCTTACTGGGGAAAACCTGATCCAATGGNGCCGAAGCCTCAGGGATATGGGAATATCCTGGGGTGTGGGACATAGTCTGGGAGGCAGGCTGGCGCTATACCTGGAAATCCCCCGGCTCTTCCTGATATCCCTCCCCACCAGGCCCTTCTTTGAGGGCTCCCGAAGGCAGATGGTGAAAATCCTCCGCCCCCGCTGGGTCAGGGAGGAAAGACCTCTAGAGGGATTGAGGGACTCTCTCGCCCTTCTCCCCTTAAAATGGCCTGCGCAGGGCACATTGCTGGTAGCCCAGGGGGATCTGCAAACCTGCAGGGAAGCGGCCAAACAGGCCAGGGAGCAGGGATGGGAGGTAAAAGAAATCAGAGCTACGGATCACCTGAATATCATCCAGGCGCCGGCCACATACCGCCATCTGGAATTTTTCTGCAGGGAGGCGCATAAACATGGTTTTTCCTTTTGAAAAATGGGCCTCGCTCTACTCCTCCCCTCTTAATGAGCAATTTTATCAGGACATTGCCGCAACCCTCCTAGGAAAAATAAAGGGTCATCCCCGCAGCATACTGGAAGTGGGAGCGGGGACCGGGGCAGCCACCGAACTCTTGCAGCGCCGCTATCCTGAAGCCTCAATTATAGCCACCGAGCCTGTAGAAGAAATGTTGAAATACTGTCAAAAGCGCGCCCTGCCCGGAGTCCGCCTTCTCCCCCTTTCTGCAGGAGAGTTAGCATTTTTGGGCAACAGGTTTGACCTCGTGTTGGGAAATATATGCTACCACTGGTTCCCCCGAGGAACTTTAAAAATTCTCAGAGATATCTTGGCCCCCCAGGGTCAGCTGGCCCTATCTATACCTATCCAAGTTCGGGAGAAGGCAGATGGCAATTTGATTCTCCTGGAGGTGGCCCGGAAGATCAAGGGGGTAAACCGACCCGGAAAATTGAAGACCTTAGCCCAGCTACGGCGAGAGTTCTCCCCCCTGTTCTCCAGCCTCTGGATAGAAGCCCATTCGGTGGAAGAAAGCCATCCCCCTGAACGCTTAACCCTGCTGCTGCGGGTGAGGGGCAGCTTTCATTTTCTCTTTGGGGAGAAGGGGGCTGAGGCTGAAAAAATGTTCCTGGAAATGGCCTCTGCCCATAAGCAGATAAATTTCAGATGGAATTTCGCCTTGGTGGTGGCCCGGCCATGAATCCATGGAGGTTCTTAGGAGAAATCTTGGATAGAATCCTTTCAGGGGGAGAACTTCAGGCCGAGGAGGCGGAAATCATTTTCTCCTTACCGGAAGAGTACACCCCCCTGATCCTGGCCTCAGCCCATTTGGTAAAATACAGGTTTCGAGGTGAAGGCGTGGGCCTCTGTTCTATCGTCAACGCCCGGGCCGGCAGATGCCCTGAAGATTGCCATTTCTGCGCCCAATCCCTTCATTACCAAACCCCTTCCCCCTCCTATCCCCTTTTATCAAAGGAAAAAATTCTGGAGAAGGCCGGGTTTGCCTATGAAAAGGGGATAAGGCGCTTCAGCCTGGTGACCAGCGGGCCCCGCCCTGGCGAGGACCTGCTCCAGATATGCCGCATCATAGAGCTTTTAAAGGAGAAACTGCCGGGTTTAAAAGTATGCGCCTCCCTGGGCCGCCTAGACAAAAAAGAAGCCCAGGCCCTGAAGGAAGCAGGCCTGGACCGCTATCACCACAATCTGGAATCTTCTCCCAGTTTCTTTCCTTGTATATGTAGCACCCATACCTTTGAGGAAAGGTGGGCTACCTGCTGCACAGCCCTGGAAGCGGGGTTGGAGCTCTGCAGCGGAGGGATAATCGGCATGGGGGAAAGCCCTGCCCAACGCTGGGAATTGGCCCTAAAGCTGAGGGAATTGCCCTTAGCCTCGGTACCGGTGAACATCCTCCATCCCATCCCCGGCACCCCCCTCGCCCAACAACCCCCTCTGCCCCCAGGAGAAATCCTCCGCACCCTGGCCATCTTCCGCCTCCTGCTCCCCCGGCCTGCCCTGCTCTACGCCGGGGGTCGGGAATTAAACCTCCGGGATACCCAGGCCCTGGGGCTGTGGGGAGGTGTGGACGGCATGATTACGGGAGATTACCTCACCACCTCGGGTCAGGCCATAGAAAAGGATCTCAGGATTATACAGGATATGGGTCTGCAGTTTTCCCCCGTTTGAGGCCAGCCCCGGACCCGACGGTGGGAGCCGGAGGCCGGTCCAGCCCAACCGGGATAGAAGAAAAAGTTGCCATTTAATCCCCTTCCCGGGATATCTCCGCGGATAGAGCTGTCAGGTCTATGGCCCTGCTGCCCAGATCCCTATCCAGGGCGAAGAGGGCCTGAGGGTGGTTCTGCACCCACTTCAGCTTTTCCACTATAGAGGTGAAATTGGCTTCCTCCTCCACCTGCTCGGTGACGAACCACTGGAGAAATATTTGGGAAGCTATATCCTTTTCTTCCATAGACAGGAGCATCAGAATGGTTTATTCTCCGGGTGACCTCCTTCTCATGCTCTAAAGCCGCTTCAAACACCTGCAAAGGGGATTCCCAGCTGGAGGGGGGAGCGGGGATTTCCCTTAGGACCACCGCGTGGCCCCTGTCGTGCAGGAAATTGTAAAATTTTAAAGCATGGGTGGTCTCTTCCACACTCTGGGCCTTCATCCACCTGGCCATACCCTCCAAAGCCCTGCCCTCCAGATAGGCAGCCATGGCCAGATAGAGATAGGCGGAATGGAATTCCCATTTGGTCTGTTCCGTAAAAGCCTCCAGCAGACGTTCCGAGAGCATAAAAACCTCCTTTCGGATTTTAAGATCCAAGGGCCATTATGCAGCACCCTGTTAAACCTTTCAAGCAAGGCACAAAAGTGGTAAAATGGAATGCAGAAAAAATTAGGAGGGAAAGGGAACCCGTTTAAACCGGGCCAGTTTGCCATGAAGGTTGTATTTCATCCCCATTTTAAAAGGGTTTACGCCGCCAACCCCGCTGCCGAGGCAGGCCGTCTGGACCTTATGGTGGAGGAGCTCTCCGCCCATTACCCCTTTGTGGAACCCCGGCCGGCTACCGACGATGAGGTGCTGCTGGTCCATACCCCTGGCCATCTGCACCGTATAAAGCTTCAGCCCGAGATATACGAAATGGCTCTCCTGGCCGCAGGCGGAGCCATAATGGCCTCGGAGCTGGCTTTCCAGGGAGAGCCGGCCTTCGGGCTGATAAGGCCTCCAGGACACCATGCCAATCCCGATCACAGCTGGGGGTTCTGCTACTTCAACAACATAGCCATCGCCATAGCCCGTCTGCGGAAGGAGAATAAAATAAACACCGCCTTGATCATAGACATAGACCTTCACTATGGAGACGGCACCGCCAACATTTTCGCTTCCACCCCTGAAGTAAAATATCATCACGCCAAAGACTCAGATCGACAAGCCTTTTTGAAGGATATAGAAGAAACGTGCTCCGGAGAGTATGATATCCTGGCCATCTCTGCTGGCTTTGACCGTCATGAAGAAGACTGGGGTGGCTGGCTCAAGACTGAAGATTACTACCGCGCCGGTGAGATAATGGGACGTTTTGCCCGCAAGAACTGCAAAGGCCGGGTATTTGCCGTGCTGGAGGGGGGCTACAACCGGAAGGTTCTGGGAAAAAACGCCCTGGCCCTATGCCAGGGCCTGGAGGCGGGGTGGCAAATGACTCTGTAAGTTTCCTGCCCGTAAACTTAAGCTTTTACCTCAGAAGATGCAGGTTACCTATCCTCACCCTCTTCAACCCCGCCCTGTAAGCAGCCTCCAGGCAGCTCTCCGCTATCCTCCTGGATAAAAGGGGAAGATCCCTCATGAGGTGCTGGGGGCAGAAGGCCAGAAGGGTATAGGGTATATCAGGATCCAGGTAGGCCAAAAAGCGGGCTATGGACTCCACCTCTTCCCTTTCCACATATCCGGGCACCATCAAGGTGCTGGCCACCAGCAGGGGAGGATCCAGCCGTTTTCTGAAGTAACGCTCGCAGAGGTATCGAAAGTTAGCCAGGGTCTGGCGGTTGCTCGCTCCGGTGAGGGCCCGGTGCAGGTTTTCATCCCAAGCCTTCAGGTCGAATTTGATGACCCCTCCGGAGTTCAGGGCTATTTCTGCCATTTCGTCTAAATAGCGGGGGTGGATGTTGCCGTTAGTTTCCCAGCAAATCCTCAAGATCCTGTTTTTCTTGTGAGATAGGGCCTGGCGGGCCACCGCCAGGGTGAAGGCCATCTGGGGGGAAGGATCCCCTCCAAAGAAGCAGATACAGGCGGTGTCCTCCTCCAGCACCCTGACCAGATCTTGGGGGGTGAGGAGAGGATCTCCGGTTAAGGCCATCTCGTAGTAAGAGCGGTTCTGGCAATAAAGGCAGTCAAAGGAACAAGCCCCCAAGAATACTGCTAAATTATAGTATCCCCGCTCAGGACCGGGACGGTAGGCATAATGGGGGTAACCCGCCCCTGTCCCTCCCGGACACACCCAATCGGCCACGCAGTTGGTGGGCAAGGAGTCGAAATAAAAAGATCCCAGGCCTCTGTGGGATGTTCCCGCCTTTATTATCATTTTTCCCTTTTCCACCCTTCGCAGCCGGCAGAAACCCTCTTGCCCCTCGCCTATCTGGCATTTATTTCCACAACCCAGACAGGCTATGCCTTCAGGATCCCTAGGGGGGAGATAAGGAGGCAGTTCCCGGCTCAGTCCATGGGCCCTCTCTATGATCTCTTCCCTGGGGGGCAACTCCCCTTTTAAGCAGTGGCCACACACGTAGTTAAGGGATCTTGTGGCCACCCGGTTACCGCATTCCTGACATAGGAACCCGTTTCTTCTCGTCATGACAACTCTCCATAGTTGTATAAAAATCAAAAAGACTCCGGAAAATATCTCCGGAGTCTGCTGGTGGGCGCGGGAGGGTTCGAACCTCCGACCTCTTGAATGTGAGTCAAGCGCTCTCCCGCTGAGCTACGCGCCCTTACTTTAAGTATAACACGTTGTGGTCAGAAATACAACTTTTAAAAATAAAGTTTGGTGGACGTGAGGGGATTCGAACCCCTGACCTCTAGAGTGCGATTCTAGCGCTCTCCCAACTGAGCTACACGCCCAGGCTAAAGATAATTATAGACTCTCCGGCCCCTCCTGTCAAGAACCCGTTGCCTGGGATACCCTATTAGGGAGACTATTCTGTGGGGAGAAGAGAGGATGTTCTACCACGACAAGATTCTCACCTGTTAAGGAATGCGGCCGGGAGTTCGTATTTACCGCCGGCTAGTAGGAATTCTTCGCCGAGAAGGGTTTCACCCATGATCCGGCCCGCTGCCCTGAATGCCGGGCGGCAAGAAAGGCCCGTCAGAACGGCCGGGGAAGCGATCGCAGCAACAGGCAGATGTATCCTGCAATATGCAGCCAGTGCGGCGCGCCCACCCAGGTGCCCTTTGAACCCAGGGGTGATAGGCCGGTGTACTGCCGGGAATGTTACAACAGCCTAAAAAACCGCAATTACAGGTAAAAAATAGCACCCCTCGAGGGTGCCATTTTTTATTGTTTCACCATCACCAACTCCAGACTCCCTTCTTTCAGACGGAGTTCCTGAAACTTGAGCCCGTGTCCAGGATCGGGCAAGACGAATTGGAGCCTTTCCTGGAGAAGCAGGAAGTTCCAAGTGGAGGGATGGAGAGGCCTGCCTGAAAATATCACCCGCCGGGGAGAAAAGGTCAAATGATGGGGGCCGGGGATCCTAAGTTCCCCCCGGACGGCAAAAGCGGGTCCCATAATGGCC
>JGI26788J51865_100087_pt1 | contig 10087 bp, 11 predicted proteins | sample WilGeytube61714_FD_51865 | JGI IMG/M metagenome (IMG submission 51865) | reverse complement strand
TGAATATGCCTTCGAAGTTTGTGTTCCTGAATATGTCCTCTTGTGTGAACCCTTCCATGCCAGCGTGCCCAAATTGGTCATATCTTCGCCTTTTTTCATCATCGGATAATACAGCATAGGCTTCGCTGATCTCTTTAAACTTTTCAGCAGCATTTGGATCATCACTAACGTCTGGATGATATTTTCTAGCCAGTCTCTTGTAGGCTCTTTTTATATCTTTTTTGCTGGCGTTCCTATCAACGCCTAGGATTTCATAGTAATCCTTTTTTGGCATAAGTTCACCAAGAAAATGTGGGGGTAAGTTAATCTTTTACTTCGTAATCTGCGTCGATTGTATCATCTGAATCTTTGCTTTCTTGTTGTACTTGTTGGTAGACTGTTGCGCCTATCTCTTGAATAGCTTTTGTGAGTTCTTCTGTCTTTGATTTTATTTTGGTTATGTCATCTCCTTTAAGCTCGTCCTTTAGTTCCTTGATTAACTTTTCGATATTTTCTTTCTTGTCGGATGGTATTTTCTCTGATAACTCATTTAGGGTTTTTTCTGCTGTGTATATCATGGAGTCTGCATTGTTTCTGATTTCAACTTCTTTTTGCCTTTTACGGTCTTCTTCGGCATACCTTTTGGCTTCTTCGATCTTCTTTTTTATTTCTTCTTCTGAGAGCTTATGTGGTGCTGTTATTTTCATGGCTTGTTCCTTTCCTGTTCCACGATCCTTTGCTGACACGTTTAATATGCCGTTGGCGTCAATGTCAAATGTTACTTCTATCTGTGGCACTCCCCTGGGTGCGGGTGGTATGCCTACTAGTTGGAATCTGCCCAGGCTTATATTGTCCTTTGCCATTGGCCTTTCGCCTTGTAGTACGTGTATGTCGACTGCTGTTTGGTTATCGGCTGCAGTTGTGAATATTTGGCTCTTTCGTGTGGGTATTGTTGTGTTTCTTTCGATTAGTTTGGTGAATATACCCCCNTGTGTTTCGATGCCAAGGGATAATGGTGTCACGTCTAATAGTACAATATCTTTTATTTCCCCTGCGAGTACGCCGCCTTGTATGGCAGCTCCCATTGCCACGCATTCCATTGGGTCGATTCCACGTTCAACTGGTTTGCCCATAAAGTCTTCGACGAATTTTTGGACGATCGGCATCCTTGTGGGCCCACCTACTAGTATTATCTTGTCAATGTCTTCTTTACCCATTTTAGCATCTTTTAGAGCTTGTTCTATTGGTCCTGCGCACTTTTGGACGATTGGATCTACTAGTTCTTCCAGTTTTGCCCTTGTTAGTGTGTGTATGAGGTGTTTGGGGCCGCTTGAATCTGCTGTTATATATGGTAGGTTTATTTCGGTTTGTACTGTTGATGATAGTTCTATCTTGGCTTTTTCAGAGGCTTCTCTCAGTCTTTGGACGGCGTTGTCGTCTTCCATTATGTCTATTCCTGTTTCTTTTTTGAATTCTTCTGCTAGGTAATTCATGATAGCGTTGTCCATGTCTGTTCCGCCGAGTTGTGTGTCTCCACTTGTGGATTGTACTTCGAAGACGCCTCCTCCGAATTCCATTATTGTTACGTCGAGGGTTCCTCCTCCGAAGTCGAATACCATTATGCCGAGTTCTTCATCCTCTTTGTCTAAGCCGTAGGCTAAGCTTGCGGCTGTTGGTTCATTAACTAGTCTAACAACGTCTAGTCCCGCGATTTTGCCGGCGTCTTTTGTTGCGGTTCTTTGGTTGTCATTGAAATAGGCTGGTACTGTTATAACTGCTTTTTCCAATTTTTCTCCTAGGAATGCTTCCGCGTCTTTTTTTATTTTCTGTAGTATGAATGCTGATATTTCTTGTGGTGTGAATTCTTTGTCTTGGATTTTTATTTTCCTGTTGGTGCCCATGCTTCTTTTTATAGCTGTGATGGTGTTTTCTGGGTTTGTTACTGCTTGTCTTCTGGCTGGTTCTCCTACTAGCATTTGTCCGTCTTCTGTGAATGCGACTATACTTGGGAATGTTTTACCATATAGTGATGCGCCTTCTGCACTTGGTATTATTGTGGGTTTACCTCCCATGAGTAGTGCTGCGGCAGAGTTGCTTGTCCCAAGGTCTATTCCTATGATTTTTTCCTTTTTCGCCATTTAATCACCCCGTTAGTCTTTTTTACATACTTTTACTAAGGATGGTTTTATTATCTTGTCTTTTAACATGTACCCTGTTGATATTTCTTCAATTATTTCACCGTTTTTGTATTTTTCATTTTTTTCTGTTTGGATGGCTTCGTGTTTGAATGGGTCAAATTTTTTTCCTGTGGTGGGTATTCTTTGTAGCCCCTCTTTTTCTAGGATATTGTTGAATTTTCTGTAGATGAGATTTAGACCATCTTTGAAGTCCTTGGGGCTGTTGCAGTTGGCTATGGCTCGTTCCATGTCCTCTAGCACGTCTACTAGTTTTAGTATGAGTTTTTCATTGGCGTATTCTATTATCTGGGTTTCTTGTTTTTCTCTTTGTTTTTTATAGTTTTCGAAGTCGGCTTGTAATCTTTGCAGGTGTGAAATGTATTCTTCTATCTCATCTTCCTTCTTTGATAACTCTTTTTGGAGTTCTTTCAATTTTCTTGTGCATTTTTCAAGTTCTTTTTTGGATTTTTCCTTTTTTGGTTTTGGCATTGAGTCACCCTATTAAAGTTACAAAGGGTTATATTAGGTTCAAAAAAGTTATAATTACAAAATGTTATATAAATCTTTCGTCAAATAGATTATAGTAATAACAAGGAATATAGATAATATGGACATGGAAGCATTATTAGATGTTATGGGATGTAGGACAAGACGTGAAATCATAAATTTGTTAAGGGAGGAGCCAAGATTCGTAAGCCAGATATCAAGGGAGTTACAAATAGGCCAGAAGGCTATAATAGAGCATTTAAAGGCTATGGAAGAAGTGGGTATACTAGATTCCTTCTTTAAGAAGATAGAACGTGGAAGGCCACGTAAATATTATAATATTTCTAATGACATCCATCTTAGCATCATAATAAACAAGAACACCTTTAGGATAGACCTTATAGAAGAAGATGAGGAATTTTTCACCAGTGAGTGGTCAAGGCTCATGAAAATAGAGACAAGAATAAAGGGGGGTGATGAAAAGGCAGTGAGGGAATTAAAGAAGTTGATAAGAGTCTATGAATCCCTCAAACGGAAAGCAGAGAAGATTCTAGAAGAAAATCTGCTATAGCCTTTTTGTGGCGATCACAGCTTGTCCAAGGGATACTGAACCATCCCCTGGACACGAATTTTTATGTTGTATAAACCTATAACCTCTATCCTCAACATAGTCCTTGATCGTGAGACTTATAGCTTCATTGTAGAATACGCCCCCTGATCCTCCGATTATATCTGTGCCAACATCTTCCGCAACCCTAACAGCTATCTCAGCCAAACCCCTTGAAATGGATCTTTGAGCAGCAGCCGCTATATCCACTATTTTTTTACCCGTATTTTTAAGCTCCATCACATTTAATAGAAGATCTGTTGTGTCAAGCACATACCTACTCTTGTACCTATATATCCTATAGGGTATATCAAGGTTATTTGAAGACTTATACGCGGCTGATTCAAGTTTCATTGCACACTCACCCTCATATGTCCTCTTGGAACATATATGAAGTGCGGTTGCGATGGAATCTAGGATCCTGCCCGTGCTTGTGGTTATGCTGACATTAATATCCCTTTCTAATTGCCTTCTCACCACTTGTATCTCTTTTTCACCATGGGGGAAATATTTCTTGTATTCCTCCTTAAAAAGTTCTTCAAGGTAATCAAGAGGATAATGATTTCCCAGAATCGAAAAGAGCATTCTGGCTGGATATATGGCGCATAAGTCTCCGCCGGGCATCTTTTGGGGAGTTAAGCTTCCAAGTCTCTTATACTGATCATCAAAGCAAGATAGTATTTCACCACCCCATGCCGTGCCATCATCTCCATATCCTACACCATCAGCAGCGATACATACAAGTTCCTTTACTCCAGAATCTGCTGCAAGGGCGGCTGCATGGGCATGATGATGTTGAACTTTGAATAATTTGGCGGAGTATTCTCTGCTTAACTCTTCTGCAAGTCTAGTTGTGAAAAATCTAGGATGCAAGTCACAAGCTACTGCATCTATCTCTTCTGTTCCTGTTATTCTCATAAGAGACTTAAGGGCATTTTCAAGGAACCTTCTAGTATCATATTTTGTAGTGTTACCAATATACTGGGAAAGATAGCATTTTCCATGGTTTAAAACAGCGAATGTAACATCTATTTCAGGGCCTAGGGCTACTATGTTGGAATTTGATGATAAATTTGAAAGGTCATAAGGTTCTGGTGTGTAGCCGCGGGATCGGCGTATGAATGCCATGTCATTTCCTCTGAAGCGAACAACAGAATCGTCACATCGATTCACTATCCTCCTGTTATGGATTAGGAAATAGTCAGCTATACCTTTAAGTTTTCCAAGTATTTCCTTGTTATTGATTATCATCGGCTCTCCAGGCTTGTTAGCGGATGTCATTACATAAGCAGGCTTTTCAGCATGTTTGAAGAGTATATGGTGTATGCCTGAATAGGGGAGCATTATAGCAATATTATGTAAGCTTGGTGCGACTGATGGGGCGAGATCATATTGGTCACTTTTTTTTAGCACGACAATAGGCCGTCTCCTTGACTTTAAAATCTTTTCTTCTTCTGTTGATACTATTGCGAAGGTTTTTATTGTTTCAATGTTGGGTGACATGCAAGCAAAGGGCTGATATGGTCTTCTCAGCCTTTCTCTCAACTTTTTAACTGTTTCATCGTTTGTGGCGTCACATGTAAGGTGTGTGCCACCTATACCTTTTATGGCGACTATATAACCTTCATCTAGTATTTTAGCGGTTTCCTTTAGCGGATCATCAACATGGATGGGTTTATCATCGTATAGTGAAAGTTTTGGCCCGCAGAACGGGCAGCATGTTGCCTCTGCATGGTATCTTCGATCTGATGGGTTTTTGTATTCCTTTTGACATTCTTCACAGAGTGGGAAGTCTTTCATACTTGTCCTTTCCCTGTCGTAGGGTAGTTCTTCGATTACAGTGAATCTTGGCCCGCAATCAGTACAGGCTGTGAATGGGTAAAGGTGTCTACGATCCATTGAGTTGTTCATATCAGAGAGGCATGCCTCACATGTTGCAACATCAGCAGGTATTACAGATGTTCCTTTAAATTTCGGGGAACTTTCCTCGATTTTGAAGCTGGTGAAACTTAAATGGTTTATTTCATTCCATTCAACCCTTATGTCTGATATTTTTGATATTGGAGGCCTTTTCGACTTCAAATCAGTTATGAATTTTTTTATGGTTTCCTTTTCCCCTTCAACGACTATTTCTACAATGTTACCAAAATTTCTAACATAGCCTTTAAGTTCGAGGTCATTCGCTAACCTGTAGACCGTTGGCCTGAAACCTACACCTTGTACTATTCCCTGGACTAAAATGTGGGCCCTGTACATTTAACACCTCACCGGTCCTTTAAAGTGTAAATATTGTAGACTTTATTATATTATCATATCGGGGGGTGGTCTCCATTGTGAGACCCATACTTAGAGATCTTAAGGATGGTAAGATTTCAATCGAAGAGGCTGAAAAGCTTATAAAGAGCCAATTTTTGGATATTAGGGAAGTGGCTAGGTTCGATGTTGGGAGAAAGTTAAGAACGGGATTTCCAGAGGCTATCCTAGCATTGGGTAAAAGTGATGATGATATTGTGCGGATTCTCTTGTCTTCCCCAACAGATCCGATGATCGTAACACGTCTAGACACTGAAAGATTTGAAAATATCTGCAAAAAGATAAGTTCGCTTGAAAAGAGAGGATTTTCGATCAAGTATTATAAGAGGGCTCATACTCTGGTTGTGAAAAGGGATGAGAAAATTTCCCTAGATTCCAAGGTGGGGATAATAACTGCTGGTACTGCTGATATAACAGTTGCAGAAGAAGCTAGGATTATTCTAGAAGAGCATGGTTGTCAGGTTATCACAGCCTATGATGTTGGCGTTGCTGGGATTCATAGGCTTGTACAACCTTTATATGATATGCTTGAAGAGGATGTTAAGATTATAATTGTGGTGGCTGGGATGGAAGGCGCCTTGCCATCGGTTGTCGCTGGTTTAGTGGATGTGCCTGTTATTGGAGTCCCAACTTCGATTGGGTATGGTGTGGGTGAAGGTGGATTTGCAGCTCTTTATTCAATGTTGCAATCTTGCTCACCTGGTATTGGGGTTGTGAATATTGATAATGGTTTTGGAGCGGCAGTTTTAGCAATTAAGATTATAAGAGCATTTGACTAACTATTGGGGTTTTCTCCTTTTTGAGAATTCATCGAGGATTTCATCGAATTTTATACCCTTATAGACCAAGAGCAAAAAAGTGTGGAATAGGAGGTCTACAGCCTCTTCTAGGATGTTTTCGTCATTTTTTGATGCTATTATGAGTTCTACTGCTTCCTCCCCAATTTTTTCATCGTCTTTCATGAGATTGGATGTGTATGAATCTATTGGTTTGTCCCTGCGTGTTTCAAGGACTTTGTAGACTTCCTCCAGTATATCATTTTTCATCTTTTTTCCTCGATTTTGCTTTTTTCATGCTTGTTGTGATCGCTATAAGGGGGTGTTGGGCGTCATCGATTATCTCAACATCATCTAAAGTGTATATTTTGTTAATATCTGCGGTTTTTTCCATTCCAAGTTTAAGGTCTTTTTTCATGTCTATTACATAGGAGTCTATTTCTTTATAGCCTAGTTTATGTGATGCTACGGCTCTGTGATGTCCATCAACTAGGATGTAACGGTCTCCGGTTTTGACAACTATTGTGGGTTCTGCAAGTCCTTTTCTGATCTCGTATATTCTCCCTTCAAGCTCATCAGCGTATATTTTACTCTGCGTGGGTCTGAGCTTTGGTATTGGTATTTTCATCCGTTTAACCTCTGGTTTAACATTGTAGAGTTGCTCTAGTGTCTTTTTGAAGTAATTGACTTTCATTGGTGTTGATCTTTCAATATGTGAGCGTATTATGTCTGTGTTGGTGATGATGCCCGCGAGTTTTCCGTTTTTGTCAATAACTGGAAGGCGTGATATTCCCATCCTGAACATGACTCTGGCAGCGTCATTTAATGGCATGTCCTGGTCTGCCACTACCACATCTGTGGACATTATTTCCTTAACGGTTTTTACCCAAGGTTTTATTAGAAGATCGAATGCTGTTATGATGCCGATAACACTATCATTATCCCTCACTGGGAACCCGTCGTGTCCTGTTTCTTTCATTAAACTGATTATCTCAGCAGTTGAAGTGTCAGGAGTTACTGAAATAACTTCTTTTGTCATGTAATCTTTTACTAGTGCCTTCTTGGCCATGTTATCCCTTTTCCACATTTTTTCCATATTAGTCTGTCCCCGCATTCTATTTTCACTATCCTATGATATGGTATGGCTGTTCCTTTTTTAAGGATCATGAATCCCTTTTCAAGTTTCTTTATATCTGTGCCTTTTATGGTTTTCAAGTTTTTATGGGCTCCTCTGTGAAGGTAGCTTATCTTACATTTTCCTATATCACCCTTTGGGTACCATATCATCAGATCAATGATTTTCCTAGCCATTGTGTGTGGGGCTCCTAGATCCTTTCTTTTATGAGTTTGAGGGTCTTTGGGGGGTCAGCTTTTCCTCGGGTTAATCGCATCACTTGTCCGACGAGGAAGTTGATCGCGGCTTCCTTTCCCTCATAGTAGTCTTTAACGGCTTGTGGGTTCTCTTTTATGGTCTTTTCAACGGCTTTTATAATATCTGATTCGTCTATGATCCCGATTAATCCGAGTTCTTCTGCTATTTTGCGGGGGTTTTTTCTTGTGTGTGGCATTTTTTCTATTATCCTTTGACCTGCCTTTACCGTGATTTCTTTGTTTTTTATCATTTTGAGTAGTTCTATGAGGTTCTTGGCGGTTATTTTACTTTCTTTGAAGCTCATTTTGTTATAGTAGAGTACTCTTTTTACTTCATCTCTCATCCATAGGGCTGCGAATTCTGGGTCTATTTCTTTGGCCACTTCCTCGAATGCGTCTGCTAGTTCTATTTCTGATGTGAGGACTCTGGCGTGTTCTTCTTCTAGGTTGTATTCTTTNATGAAACGTTTAACTCTTATATGTGGGGGTTCTGGGATTGTTTCTTTTATTTTTTCTACTAGTTTTTCTTGGAATTTCATGGATGGAAGGTCTGGGTCTGGTATGTAACGGTAATCTTCAGCTTCTTCTTTAAGCCTCATTGGGACCGTGATCATCTGAGATTCTAGGAATGCCCTTGTTTCCTGTTTAACTTCCACTCCCCTCTTTAGGAGGTTTTTTTGTCTTATCATTTCAAATTTAAGGGCCTTGTATGCTCCCTTGATGGAATTTATGTTTTTTATTTCAACTCGTTTACCTCCTGCGAGTGATATGTTAACATCGGCTCTCATAGTGCCTTCGCCCCTTGCACATTTACTGTACTCTAGTACTCTTATTAGTTCCCTGAGGAAGTTTCTGGCTTCTTCTGGGGATTTTATGTCTGGTTCTGTTACTATTTCGATGAGTGGTATTCCTGAACGGTTGAAGTCCACTACTCCCAGGTCTGGTTTGTATTGTCCTGGGTCTTCTTCGAGATGCACTTCTCTTATCCTGACATTGTTTAATTCGCCATTGTAGCCTATGGGGGCTGAAGTGCGCTGATATCCTGATGGGAGGTCTGGGTAATCATAGTGTTTACGTAGGAAATATGTTGTCTCTGGGTTTATTTTACAGTCTAGCATGAGGGCGATTTTAAGCGCCCCTTCAATAGCCTTTTCATTTGGTGGATATGGTTTAGCCCCTGGCTGATTTAGGCATACTGGGCAAATGTTTTCATTCGCTGATACTTCCTGGTAGTTTGTCGGACAATCACAAAAGAGTTTGGATTCTGTTTCGAGTTGAACGTGAATTTCGAGACCGCATTTCATCTTAATGGTTGTTCCCTCCCTTTTATCGGTGTGGGATCATTGAATTAGTGTGGTTGTTTATGATTTTTTTAGGCACATATCAATATATCTTTTTATAAAAGGTTCTAGTTTTTCCTTTGATTCTCCTTTAAGGAGCTTTTGCGTGTCTGTGAATGTGCCTTTAAGTTTTCTTCCACTCCATTTAACTTCTTCTTCAACCCTTTTACCGTATCTTGTCCCGAACATTTTAAATAATGGGAATTTGGTAAGTCCATTGGCTCCTGCGAGTATTAATGGCCCTATGTTGGCTAGTTTGTCGATCCAGGTGCCTGTGGTGATTTTAAGTTTGGGGAATTTTATTCTTGTGGCTGCAACTACACCAGCATAATATGATGGTGGTTGTGGTGCCTCCTCGAATATTGTGTCTTTGTGTGGGTTGAGTGAAGAATATTATCCGGTCCAATTTTAGGTCATTTATGAGCTTGAAAAGGTGCTCTAAATCTCTGATGGTCTCTCCAATGCCAAGTATTATTGTGATGGCCTTTTTAGATCCTATTTCTTCTGCTACTTCTAGCATTTCCACTATTTGGTTGATGGGTTTGCTTGGGCATAACTTTTCTTGTAATCTGGGGTTGGCTGTTTCTATAGCCCCTGTTATGCCTTCAACTTCGTCTCCATATTCTTCTAGGTCTTTTGTTATGCCTATGTTGAGCCAAACTGGGGACCCTGTTATATCTTTTATTGATTTGGCGATGTATTTTATTTCATTGGTGGTGAATGATTTGTAGCCTCCTGAAAGGAATTCGATGTTCCATCCTATGCGCTTGCATATTTCTGCCTCTGCGAGTATCGCATTAACATTTCTTCTTGCTTTCTTGGGATCTTTTATAAGGGGCTTTTGCGTGCTCATATAACAGNATGCACAGTTCCCCTTTTCACACCACCAAGAANGGAATATAGCCCTTTCAAGGGTTATGGTATTACCATGTTCCATTAGAGTGATCTTGTTGGCTTTTTCGAGCAAATTGAGTATTCTTTGATCTTTTAGGTACTTGATAACATTCATGTTAGATTTTCACCTCGAAAAAATATATT
>JGI26788J51865_100084_pt1 | contig 10335 bp, 4 predicted proteins | sample WilGeytube61714_FD_51865 | JGI IMG/M metagenome (IMG submission 51865) | reverse complement strand
GGCGGCCAGCAGAAAAGGGCCCGAGCCGCAGGCGGGATCGACGATCTTGAGGCCGAGCAGAGCCGCGCGGGGATCGGCGGGATGGGTTTTGACCGCCTCCGCCATGACCGGCTCCAGCGCCGACGCGATCAATTCGTTCACCAAGGTTGCCGGGGTGTAGTAGGAACCGGTGAGTTTGCGTTCCGATCCCTTGGTCTTCTCGCCGTTCGCCCCGCCGACGAAACCAAAGGTCCAGGGGGTGGCGTCCACATCGATCACGGGATGGAGCTCCAGCAGGCTCTCGTAGACCGAGCCGAGCTCCTCGGTGTCCATGTCGCGATAGTTGACGCGGGCTAGACCCGCCGCGGTGCGGAAAAAGGCCAGTGCCCGGATTGCCTCCAAAAGCCGTTCGTTGCTGACGAACCCGCCTTCCAGATACGGGCATTGCTCGGGGGCGAAAAGCCCGCCCAGGGCAGGCAACGCCAGCGCCGGCTCCCCGCTAGCCAGCGCGCGAAACACGATCTTGAGCCCCTGCCACAGATCGTGGTGTCGATCGTAGTGACGACGTTTGAGGGCGCGGTCGCGCAACCGCGCGAGGCCATAGCCCTGGGCGTAAATGGCACGTTGTTCGTCGGTGGCCCCGGGCCCGTGCAGCAGGTCACGCTCCTCGGCGGTGAACAGAAACAAGAGCCGATAAACCAGACGCAGGAGCTCCTGGAAATAGCGTTCCGCGCTCACACTTCCATCCGCCAGCGCAGCGCGCAGGGTCTCGTTCTCGGGGTGCTGCAGGAAGCCGTTGCCCAGTTGCTTGAGCGCCTCGGTGACCCCATCGCGCAGGTGGTCCAGGGCCCGTTCGCCCGTCTCATGGGCCTCGGCGCGCCAGCGTTCCAGGATGGCGTTCGACGCCTTGCCGTCCACGGGCCTGAGGCGCGAGGCGTGGGCGACGAGCCAAAGGGCCGCAAAATCCGGATAGAGCTGTTCGGTGAAGATAAGATCGAGGTCGGCCTCGATATAGGCCGGCCGGGTGAGGCTTGGGTTGTCGCGCAGCAGCCGAAGCTTTGTGCCGTTGGCGACGATGCCCCACAGCGCATCATCGCTCGCGTTCAAAAGTTCCTGCATGAGGCCATGCGGCGCGCGCCGGCGGCCTTCCTCGCCGAAGCGGGGATCGGCGCGGTCAAGGTCATACTCGTGCGTCGTGAGCAGCACCGGCACCGCCCCGCCGAAGGCCCCATGGGTGATCGGGAAGGTGCGGTCGCCGAGGGTGATGGGCCCCACAGCGGACAAGTCATCGAATCCCAGCACTTCCTTGAGGAGCGGCAGCAGCCAGTCATGGACACCGACCTTGAGCCGGTTCGCGTCCGCGCGGTCGCGGCGCTCGGCATAGGCCGTATAGAGGTCGTTGGCGATCCGCCAGTAGCGGGCGAGTTCGTCCTTGAGCGAGAGCGAGCGGGTCAAGCCGTAGTCGCCCCCCGCCTGATGCTTCGCCTGGCTGCCCGCGATGACGGCGAGAAACTCGGGCGGAAGAATGCCCCCCTCGATGCGAATGGCGGTGAAGCCGGAGCTCTTGAAGCTGCGCGCCATGCCCGAGCTCCTCACAGCTTCGCCATCGGCATCAGAACGTAGACGCCGATCTTGTCGACCGGAAGTGCAGGGGTGACGCTGTAGCGAACGCCCCGCGCGTCGCTCGCCTCACGGATGCGGCGGTGATCTGCGAGCAGTTCTTTGGCGCGGCGTCGGGCGATGGCGTCGAACGCCGGCTCGAGCTGCGGCACCATCTCCAATGCCTGGGCGATGAGGCGAGTCTNNGCCGNCTCNAGNTGCGGCCNNNTCCAATGCCTGGGCGATGAGGCGAGTCTTTTGGCCGTCTTCCATGTTGCGGTCGGGTGGAAGTTGAAGGAGTGCCAGCGCATCGCCCTCGTCGAGGACTTCCGGCGCCGCCGTGCCGCGCACGGCCACGCCCAGACATTCCTCGGCGAGCAAGGATCTCGAGAGCGCATAGCGGCCCTCGGCGTCGCGTCGTTCGACCGCGATCTGGTGGCGCAGCCGCAAGAGATAGACGGTGGTTCGGACCTCAATGCCCGAGGTGAACATGGCGCCTGCCCGTGCCGCGAGGTTTGGTTCGCCCACTTCCAGGGCGCTTTCGGCGACGTAATCGGCCAAGGCAGCAACCAGCGGATGTGCGCGATGAACGTGCAGCACGCCGCTTGGCACGGGGTGTCTGAAGGCGATTCTGACGGTGCCCTTGAGGCCTATGGCTTCCAGCCGTTCCTGCAGCGCCTTGGGCAGGTGGCCGAGGGGCAAGCGATGGTGGCCCTCCCGCTCTTCCAGGGGTGTGCCGAGCCGTTCCGCCGCCGTGCGGACAAACCGGGCGACATCCTCCTCGCCGCCCAGCACTGCGACCGCCCGGCGCCATTCCGGCAGCACCTCGTCCGGCCGCAGGCGTTTTTGGGCGAAGACGGTGCGAGTCATCTTGTCCCGCGCCGTCTCCCAGGCGGTATCCACCTCAGCCTCCGCTTCACCGAAATCGAACGTTAGCTGCGGCGTTGCCTTGGATACCTTGCCGGATTGAAGCAATACCGCTCGCATAATGGCGTCGACAACTTTTGTGTTGTCGGCCGGCAGCGGAACGGCTACACCCAGCTCCTTGCGAATCTTCTCCGCCTTGCGAAGGATAACCTTCAGCACTGCACCATCGACGGGGTTGTTTTCGCCATAGAGCATGAGCGCGCGCACGATGCTGGCGCTTTGCCCGAAGCGGTCAACGCGTCCTTCCCGTTGCTCATGGCGGGTGGGGTTCCAGGTCAGGTCGTAGTGGACGACGGCATCGAAGAAGCGCTGCAGGTTGACCCCTTCCGAAAGACAGTCGGTGGCAACCAGGATTGGTGTCACGCCGTTGTCCAAGTTGGCGAGCTCCTCGATTCGCTCCTCGCGTTGGTCGGAGGTGAGCTCACCGGTGACCGCGATTACGTGGGCCTTGCTGGCGGGGAGAGAGGTCTTGAGATGTTCCGCCACATAATGGGCGGTGGCGATGTAGCGGCAAAACACGACCGGCTTGAAACCAGCGTCCGCAAGGCCCTGGACCTCTCGCACCAGGGTCGCGAGCTTCGGGTCGCTTTTCATCCCGCGCAGCGCCTCGGCGCGGTCGATGAGCTGGCGCAGCGCGATCGCATCCTCCGGCGATTCAATCGTGCCTGCGGGGACGGTTTCGTCCAGCGTCAGTGCGTCGTCGGCCGCTCCATCCATCACCGTCTCGGCTGCGGCCTGATCGAGCTCGGCAATCTGCTGGCCTTCGGGCTCGTCTTCCACCGCGTGGAGGCGGGTGCGCAGCGCGAGCGCCGCTGCGGCCGGGCTCGACGAGACGCAGCGCAGAAGGGCAAGCGCTGCCCACCAGGACATGCGCTGCTCGAGCTTCGTCCCACCCTCGGAGCGCTTGACCATGCCTCGTGCGTAGTCCAGCACGTCGTCAAAGAGCCGGCCCCAGTCGCCTGTCAGCTTGTAGGTCGCCTCGCGACTCTCGCGCACCGGGAAGCCCGCACTGTCGCGCCACTCGGTGATGTCGCCGCGACGACGTTGCACAAAATGGTTGGCAAGCTCCTCGCGCAGGCGTCGACGCTGCTCGCCTTCGGGCAACTCAATCAGACTGGCGAAACGAGGATCGATTAGGCTCAACAGGTGGTGGAACGCGGTATCGTCGCCAGAATGTGGGGTGGCGGTGAGAAAAAGCATGTGCCGGGCGGGATTTGCCTCAGCGAGCCCCTTCACCAGCTGGTAGCGTTGGTGGCGTGTGGCGGTATTGGCCTGCACGCAGGTATGTGCCTCGTCCACGATGACCAGTTCCGGGCATGCGCGCAGGAAGTCGGCCCGGCGGCGATCCGACTTGATGTAGTCGAGCGAGACCACCGTAAATGGGTAGACCTCGAAGATCGACTCGTCGGGTCTCAACCCGCGTTCCAGGCGTGTTGCTGTCCCGGTTCGCACCACCTCCGATTCGATGTTGAACTTCGAGGCAAGCTCCTCCTGCCATTGCTCGCAGAGGTGCGGCGGACAGATCACGGCAAGGCGCTCGACCTCACCTCGATCGAGCAATTCACGGGCAATGAGTCCCGCTTCGATGGTCTTGCCGATGCCGACATCGTCGGCAATCAGGAGCCGCAGGGTATCGAGCTTGAGCGCCATCAACAGCGGCACAAGCTGGTAAGCGCGAGGCTCGACCGAGATGTTGCCAAAGCTGCGGAACGGACCAGCCCCAGCACGAAGTTTCAGGCGGAGGGCGTCGCGTAGAAGAAGCGCTGCAGCCTGCGAGCCCGGCTTGCTAGGATCGGGTAAATCGAAGCTCGCAGCGACCGGCGGCTCAGGTTCGAGCGGCAAGTAGATAAGCGTCGTATCCTCCTCGCTGCCGCCCAGAGGGCGAAGCCTCAGGAGGTCATTGCGTGTTTCCGGCAGTACCACCCATTCACGGCCTCTCGCCTTGACGAGATCGCCCGGTTTGTAATCGACCGCTACTGTCATTAATGGGAACCCTCGACATCTGTCTCGCTTGCCGCACCTGCACCGAATACCCAGCTGTACCGCGCCAGAATTTCGCCCCATGCACTCTTCTCGTTGGTAAAGCGGATCACAGTGAAGCCTGCATCTTCGAGCCTTGATGTGATCGCCGCATCCAACGTCTTCTGTGCATTACCCTCGTGATGGGGCCCGTCGATGTAGACGAGAGTCTGCTTGTCCTCGTAGGCGAAGTCGGGACACGTCCCGAAGGCTTCGAGATAGGGCTGCACCCGATCCGGCATGTGGTATCCGCCATCCTTCAGAAACCGCAGCCAATCTTTTTCCAGTGTGGAGATCGAGGCGTTCATCAGCTCGGCGAAACTGTCACCGGTACCGAGATGTCCTTCGACCATGCTTCGTGTCGCACGAGTCAGGCGACAGAGAAGGTCAAGGACCGTAGAGTTCCGTCTGTCGATATCGCCGTGTTCGGGCTGGTTGTAGTAGCTCAGGAGGCAGCGATAGCAGCCGGCCTCGCATTCTGCATCCTCATCCTTGAGGTCGCCGTGGTCCGCCCATTCGCCCGAAAGCGAGCTGTAGTGACAGATCTCCAGCGCCTTACGTGCGACGCGCCGAAGCCCTTCGGCGTCATTGGCAAGCCGGGTCAGGACGCCGGCGCCGCCTTCGGCAGCCTCGTAGAACAGGATGGTGCGCCTGTTGCCAGGCTCCGGCAACGGCTCCGCCGCGAGTTCGGCCTCTTCGAGCTGGAACTCCTGTTCGATCCCGCGCTTGAGCGCGTACTGGAGCGTGATCATCACGTCTTTGGGCAGCGCTCCCTTCGGACTCAGGATGAGCACATTGCGCGTGTCCTCGACGAACGGCGTGATGCGCTCAACCGTCCTACCCTCACGCACGGTGTCGTCCTCGGCGTCCGTGGGCGCCTGGGAATCCTTGCTCCACTCGCCGGTGTTGACGTCGATGGTGAAGCCATAGATCGATTTGTCCTGGCGGCGGCGCCAGCCGAGATTTATCCGCCAGATCGTCGCCGCCGGGCCATAGCGCAGTTCGAGAAGCGTCTCGCCGCCTTCGGAGAAGGCCGCAGCCTCGGCGCGCGGCTTGCCGTTCTCCGCCGCGAAGCGCAGTGTGGTGATCATCTCGTAGCCCTGGCGCTGGCGCTCCTCCTCGTCCGAGCTGATCCGCATCGCACGCCGGGTCGAGACCTGCTCAATCCGGTAAAGGTTGGAGATGCGACGGCCGCCATCGAGCGTGTGGCCGCAATTGACGCAGCGCTCGAACTCGCGCTGTTCCCCAAAGTGCCCATAGCCGCAGGCTGGGCATAGCCGGGCCCCTTGCAACGGGAGCTTGGCGGAAGCCGTGACGCTGCCCTCGTCGCGGATCGTCAGGATAGCGCGCTTGACCCGATAGGTGCTGCCCTCGTGGTAGATAATCGACTGGGGCCCGAACTCGCTCAAGCCGAGGAAGCGAGGCCGGCTCAGGAAAGCGTCGCGGACGACTTTTTCCTTGCGACCCGGGATAAAGGCTATGAGTGGCAGGCGCGGGAAGTTGTAGCCCGGCAGGAACCCCTCCGCAGCGAGGTAGCGGTAGATATAGAAATCGGAGTTCATTGTTGGGCGCGCGTCTAGCAGGAGGTTCTGTTGCGTGTAGGCCTCGTCGTAGCGCGCCTTGGCCTCGCGGCGGTCCTGTTCGGTCGCCGCAGCGTTGTTGAGAATGTCGTTGGCGAGCTTCATCTGGCTCGCGGTGGCCCGGTAGAGCGAGCGCCAGCGTCGGAAGGCCTCGTCGAACCGGAGCGGCGCGCCCGCCATCACATTGTCGAGCCAGGTCACCGTGTGCCAGGCAGCCCGCGCAGCGTCGAGATCGGCCTTGAGCATAGCCAGAATGCGTTTGCCGCGCGCCATTGCGGCGGCACGTACACTCGGCCTGTCGACCTCCGCTGCAATGTCCTCGCGCAGCGGCAGGCCATCCGCCTTCTCCAAGTCAAGGACGTCGCGAACCGACGAGCCGAGCTCCTTTCCCGTCTCGGCAAGCCACACCGCATGAAGGTGGCTCTTGACCAGATCCTCATTGGCAAGATCGATGGTCGGCGGATTGACCGCGCCTGCAACCATTCGTGTCGGGTCAGCAAAGAAATACTGATCGTGCGGCGACTTCGCTGCACAATAGGTAATCACTAGCGCGGGTTGCCCGCTCCGGCCCGCGCGGCCGCTGCGCTGGGCGTAGTTCGCCGGCGTCGGCGGCACGTTGCGCATGTAGACCGTGTTAAGGGTCGAGATGTCGACGCCGAGCTCCATGGTCGGAGAGCAGAACAGCACGGGTAGCCCAGCTGGCTCGACGGCACCCTCGACAATCCGCTGCGGTGCGAGACCCTTCCTGAAGCGCGCCTCGCGCTCCACGCGGATATCGGGGTCCACCTGTGCCGTGTGCTCGCGCGCCTCGAGCTGATGCAGGAAGCGATCGGAGTCCTGCAAGAGCCTCGCGACATTGTCATAGAGGGTTCGGTAGAAGATGTTGGTCGAGCCGGCTCGCTCCTCGTCGAAGCTGTCGGCGAGCCGCCATACGAGCACCGAACTGTCGATCCGGTAGCCAAGGCGGCCCCGATCGAGCTCCGTCGGCTCGACATACCCGTAGGTGGTGAGCACCCGCAAAATGTCGTCGATGACGGCGTTGTAGGTGTCTTCGTCGAATTTCCTGGGGAAATGGGGGTTGCCGGCCCAGGTGGCCTGCGCCCGCAGACGTCGCCCGAACACCGATCGCCAGGAGATATGCACGGTCCGCTCTTCCGAGCGATCGGTGCGGGGCCGCGCGCGCGGCACCATGTACGCGTGAGAGAAAAGGCGCTCGTCCTCGGACAGGCCCCATGGCTCCTTCAGCTCGTTGAAGCTGCGGTTACGGATCTGCTCCTGGAAATTGGGGTCGAGGTAGATGGTCTTGACGCAGAGCGCCTTCCGCATGCGGTCGAGCAGGTCGTGAACAACCGCATAGCGCTGCTCAGGCTTGGCTGAACCGAGCAGCGGGTGTCCCTTCTGCCATTCGGCCTCGTCCTTGCAGCACTCCCTCAGGCCCTGATAGTCGATGGCAAGCAGCTTGACCTGTTCGAGGTTGGGATTGGTGATGCGCCAGCCACGCTGAAGATCAAAATAGAGCCGGTAGCCCAGCACGTCGCGTAGTGTCTTGAGTGTGTTCTGCGCCTTGATGCCCTTGGCTTCGGGGTTGGCGGCGTAGTCGGCGGGCTCCAGATGCAGATGCTCCAAGACCTTCTGGGTGAGCACATCGTCGGTAAGCTGCTGCTCAGACTGGACGCGGATCGCCGCCAGCAGTGCACTGCGCAGCAACAGGATCTGCACGAAATCATTGAAGTGACCGGCTTGCAAGGATGCATCCTGGCGATTGTCGGTGAACCCTAGAATCTTCTTGGCCCGGTCGTCGAGGTCGGTCCCGATGACGTACCTGAGTGCGGAGATGGTGAGCACGGTGGTCGCCGAACTGCGCCCCTCGCTCGACAACCCGGAAAGCTTGGTCAGATCGCTGCGCACGCTGCCGTCATAGGCGACGCCGCAGTTGAGGCAGAACCGGAAGGAGCCGGGGATGAACCAGGCGGCGAGTCCATCACTGGCGATCTGACCATTCGGAGCAACGTGCACTTGAAGCGGTCGGTAACGCCGGTAGTTGGGTTTGAGACGCACGCCGCCGTCATCGAACTCCAGCCAGTCCTCGGGATAATGCCCCTCGAGGTCATCGGGATCGAAAATACCCTCCGTGTCGGGCATCAAATAGCCGTACTGGAGTTCCTCGTCGTCATTCGACCGCTCGGTGAGTTCTCGCGGACTGAATGCTTGCGGCTGCCTGCCCTCCATTGTCGCCCAGACTGGATGGTATTCTTGTCCACACTCGCGGCAGAAGCAGAGATTGAACAGGCTGCGTTCGCGATCGCCCGGTTTGAACTGCTGGCCGTCGAGCGTGATGAACCGGGTGCCCTTCGCCTCCAGTGTCGCATAGACGTTCCAGGCGCCGCTGACGAACTGATGCAGGCGAAAGGCGAAGAAAGGACGGCCCTTGTCGTCCCGTGTCTCGTAGGCCTTGAGCAGAAAGCCTGCGAGGTAGGACCGGCACGTTTCTCGGTCAACACCGCTCTCTTCGGCGAGCATCGCGGCCGCCTCATCGACGGTTCGCGGGCGCGAGATACGGACGAGCTTGCCGTCCCGCTCTTCGAGTCCGAGCCTCCGTTCGATCCAGGCGGCAATCGGGTGGGTGGCGAGATCGGACCAGCTCGGCGCCTGGGGCACGCCAATGGCAATCACTTGGGCAAGCGTACCCTGATCGATGGGCGTCGCGTTCGCCGTAACGGGTATGAGTGTCTCGGTGATGATGTTCTCCGGTTTGACCTCGGCGCCAAAAAGCCGGGTGGCGACCTCAGCGACGACGCGCGCCCGACTCCTCTCATCGCCCTCCGAGGCCATGGTGGCCGACGTCCCAATGCAGAGTAGCTTGTCGTTGAAGCGCTCCCGGATGCGGCGCACCAACATTGCGACGTCAGCGCCCTGCCGGCCGCGGTAGGTGTGGAGTTCGTCGAGCACCAGGAACCGCAGTCCTGCGGCATGGTTGCGGACGGCGATGTCGGTGGGCAGGAACCGCGTCATGATCAGCTCGAGCATTACGTAGTTGGTGAGCAGGATATCCGGCGGGTCTTTTGCGATCCGCTCCCGCTCCTCGCTGCTTTCCTGACCCGTGTAGCGCGCGAAGGTGACCGGCTCCTTGCCTTCGCCATAGCCAAGCCTCAGGAACTTCTCGAGTTCGTCACGCTGGCTGTTGCAGAGTGCGTTCATAGGGTAGACGACGATGGCCGTAATGCCTTTGCGCGCCTCGCCAGCACGCTTGCGCCTTAGCACGTCATCGACAATGGGAATGAAGTAACTGAGCGATTTGCCCGAGCCTGTGCCAGTCGTGAGCACATAACTCTCACCTGGACCTCGACGCGCCACCTCGATCGCATCGCGCTGGTGCTTGTGCAGCACCATCGGCTTGCCAAAGGTGTCTTCCGGCGACTTGATGCGGAAAATCCTGGCGCACTCGGCATCCAGGAGGCTGGCCTCGACCAGCTCGTCGATGGTGCCGCCTGACACGAAATTGGGGTTGATCTGGATGAGAGGCGCTGGCCAGAAGCGACCGCCACGGTAAGCTGCTTCGACCGCGTCGCGAATGTCTTCGGCGCGGATCTGGGTGAAGCTGCGCGAGAAACGCTCATAGTCCTCGATCAGCCGGTCGCGGAACTCAAAGACGTCCATACTCCCTCTCGGCGCTTATTCGTTGTTGCTCGCGGTAGTCTTTTCCCCTCCGGCTTCGACGTCGCGAACGTATTTCTCCGCCGCCTGCCGCACGACCCATGCCAACGACACCTTGTTGGCTTCGGCGATTCGCTCCAACTCCGCGTAGACGTCGGCCGGGAAGCTGATAGAGGCCCGAACGGTCTTGGTTTCGTCGCTCTTCTTGCTCACTCGCTTGGTCTTCATGGTGGCCAGCCAGATTTCACCACTTTACACCAGAGTGGTGAACAAAGGTAGGTCAAGACGATGGCATGGGCGAGTACGATTCCGAACGCGGGAATCGAACTGACGCCCAATTCGAGCCACTTGGCGGAAGCCAGCCGCGGGCAAGAGCTGATACGACAGGATTATCGGGGGGTGGGCTTCGCGACGTTCCCCAGGGGTTCGCAGCAGCCGTAAGTAACTGAGTTAGTGGAGTTTGTCACCTGCTGCCACCCCACCGAGACCCCGCAGGCGTTCGAATCTTTCCGCACGAACCCGCAGGAACCCTCACCAGCCCGCATGACCCGATGCCAGGGCATTGATTTTCATCAAA
>JGI26788J51865_100082_pt1 | contig 10472 bp, 11 predicted proteins | sample WilGeytube61714_FD_51865 | JGI IMG/M metagenome (IMG submission 51865) | reverse complement strand
CTAACAGTGTGGATGCTATAAAGATTTAGGTGTCAATCAAACTTCAATTAATAGCAAATAGATCTTTTGAAGCCACAAAAGCTAATGAAACTTTATCCTTTGGAAGTTAAGGTAGGCTACTAGATGATTAGGTGATATTATCGCAAGACCTAGTGAATTTATGGGGATTTTCATAATAGATTAAAGAAAACTTGTACGCTATCTTAACTTAAGTTTAAAAATATTTTGCTAAAGTTACATAGATAAAACAAAGAAGGACTAATGGATGAGGGGTATCATATTAGCAGGCGGAAGCGGCACAAGGCTTTATCCAATCACAAAAGGAGTAAGCAAGCAATTAATACCAATCTATGACAAACCAATGATTTATTATCCACTTTCAGTTTTGATGCTAGCAGGCATCAAAGAGGTTCTTATCATTTCAACTCCACATGATTTGCCTCGCTTTGAAAATCTTTTAGGCGATGGGAGCGAAATTGGTATGCGTTTTGAATATGTAGCACAACCCTCCCCAGATGGTTTGGCTCAAGCGTTTATTTTAGGTGAAAAGTTTATCGGCAGTGATGATGTGTGTTTAGTTTTGGGTGATAATATCTTTTATGGGCATGGGCTGACGCAGCTTCTTGCGCAAAGTGTAACAAATGTCAAAGAGGAAGATAAAGCTACCGTCTTTGGCTACTATGTAAGTGACCCGCAGCGTTATGGAGTGGCAGAGTTTGATGAAGATGGTAATGTTATATCGATAGAAGAAAAGCCAAAAACCCCTAAAAGTAACTATGCTGTAGTTGGGCTCTATTTTTATCCAAATGATGTTGTTAAAAAAGCAAAAGAGGTCAAACCAAGCGACAGAGGCGAGCTTGAAATCACAACCTTAAATGCACTTTATTTGGATGAAAACAGGCTCAAAGTTGAACTTATGGGAAGAGGCTATGCCTGGCTTGATACAGGAACTCATGAAAGCTTGCTTGAGGCAAGTACATTTATTCAAACAATTGAACACAGACAGAGTTTAAAAGTTGCCTGTATCGAAGAGATAGCATTTGAGATGGGATATATAAGTAAAGAAAAGCTTTTGGAGTTAGCTGAACCTCTGAAAAAAAATCAGTATGGACAGTATCTCATCAGTCGTGCCAATCAGCCAAGAAAGATGAAGTAATATGAATTTTATAAAAACTAAAATCCCTGAAGTAGTTATTGTTGAACCAACTGTGCATAAAGATAGTCGTGGATATTTTGTAGAAACATTTAGAGCCGATAAGCTGGAAGAGTTTGTTGGCTATAGGATTAACTTTTGTCAGGACAATGAAAGCAAATCAAGTAAAGGAGTTCTTCGAGGTCTTCACTACCAACTCCACCCATATGCTCAAACAAAGCTTGTTCGAGTCATACAAGGAAGAGTCCTTGATGTAGCTGTAGATATACGAAAAAACTCACCAACCTTTGGACAGCATGTGGCAGTTGAGTTAAGTGGCGAAAACAAAAGACAGCTTTTGGTGCCAAGAGGATTTGCGCACGGATTTGTAGTGCTTGAAGATGACACCATCTTTGCTTACAAGGTCGATAACTACTACTCCCCTCAAAATGACAGGGGTATAGCTTTTGATGATAGTAGCTTAGGAATTGACTGGATTATTCCACATAAAGAACTTAAACTCTCAGACAAAGACACCAAACAGCCTCAACTCAATCAAACTGATGATTTGTTTGAGTATGGGGTAGATTATTATAGTGTATAATTTTAAATGCTTATTTTTAATGAGGGCAAGATGAATGTACTTGTTACAGGTTCAAATGGCCAATTAGGCTCAGAATTAAAAGAGTTAATACAAAATTCACAATTCACAAATCACAATTATAAATTTTATTTTACAACTTCTAAAGATTTAGACATTATGGATTTTGAGCTAGTGAAAAAGTATATAACAAATAATGACATAAAAATCATCATCAATTGTGCAGCATATACAGCGGTTGATAAGGCAGAAAGTGAAAAAGAGCTTGCCTACAAGATAAATGCGCTAGCTGTTGAAAATTTGGCGATGATATCAAATCAATTAGGACTTAAACTTATTCATATCTCAACTGATTATGTGTTTGATGGTACCAATTTCAAACCCTATACTGAAGAGGATAGAACAAACGCTCAAGGAGTCTATGGAAAAACAAAACTTGAGGGTGAAAAAGCGATGATAAAGCTAAATCCAAAAAACTCAATCATCATAAGAACCTCTTGGGTGTATAGCTTTTATGGGAATAATTTTGTAAAAACGATGCTTAGACTGGGAAAAGAAAAAGAGAGTTTAGGCGTTGTATTTGACCAAGTTGGAACCCCTACTTATGCAAAAGATTTAGCAAGAACTATTTTAGAAATTATCCCAAAAATTCAAAACTCAAAACTCAAAATTTATCACTACAGCAACGAAGGTGCTATAAGCTGGTATGATTTTGCTACAGAGATTATGCGCATGGCAAAGCTTGATTGTAAAATTATTCCAATTGAAACCAAGGAGTATCCAACACCAGCGAAAAGACCACACTATAGTTTACTCAATAAGTCAAAAATAAAAAAAGAGTTTAATCTCGAAATACCATACTGGAAAGATGGATTAGATGATTGCTTGAAAAGATTNGGAGAGAGAAAATAATGAAGAGTATATTATTAACCGGGACAGCAGGCTTTATTGGAAGTAACTTTGTACCCTATTTTTTAGATAAATATCCAGAATATGAGCTAGTAAATTTAGACCTATTAACCTATGCGGGAAATTTGGAAAACCTCAAAGAGTGCGAGGGGAATCCTAGGTATAAATTTATCAAAGGTGATATTTGCAATCGTGAACTCGTAGAATTTATCTTTAATGAATATAATATTTCTGGAGTAATCCACTTTGCCGCAGAATCACATGTAGACAATAGCATAAAAAATCCAGAAGTATTTGTGCAGACCAATGTAAACGGCACATTTACTCTTTTGGATGTAGCGTATAAATATTGGATGGAAAAACCGTTTAAATACAATTCAAAATTCAAAATTCAAAATTCAAAATTACCACGATTTCATCATATAAGTACTGACGAAGTGTATGGAACATTAAGTGATGATTCAAAAGAACTTTTTACTGAAACTACTCCTTATGCTCCAAATTCTCCATACTCAGCTTCAAAAGCAAGCTCAGATATGATTGTGCGAAGCTATGTAGAAACTTATGGGATGGATTGTGTTATTACAAACTGCTCTAACAACTATGGACCCAAACAGCATGATGAAAAACTCATTCCAACAATTATTCGCAAAGCTTTAGCAGGTGAAAGTATTCCTATCTATGGAGATGGTAAAAATGTAAGAGATTGGCTTTTTGTGCTTGATCATTGCAAAGGGATTGATTTAGTGTATCATAACGGCAAAATGGGTGAAGTGTATAATATAGGCGGAAGGAATGAAAGAACTAATTTGCAAATAGCAAGTAAAATTTGTGAAATACTTGATAGTATTTATCCAATAAAAAACAATTCAAAATTCAAAAGCTATAAGGAACTTATAACTTTTGTGCAAGACCGTCCAGGACATGATAGACGCTATGCTATAGATGCAACAAAAATCGAAAATGAGCTTGGCTGGAGGGCAGATGAGAATTTTGAGAGTGGAATTGAGAAAACTATTAAATGGTATTTGAAAAAGTATAGACAATGATGCCAAAATGTAGTTTAATTATCTCTGTTTACAAAGATACAAAAAGTTTAGAACTTATTTTGCAGACACTTACAAGACAAACAATAATTCCAAATGAAATAATCATATCAGAAGATGGCGATAGTATAGCGATGAAAGATTTTGTAAAAACAGCAAAAGCCAAATATCCACAATTAAATCTTACACACCTTTTCCAAGAAGATTTAGGCTGGAGAAAGAATGTCGCATTAAATAAAGCTGTGGTCAACGCTGAAAATGAATATCTAATTTTTATTGATGGTGATTGTATACTTTTTGAAGATTTTATAGAAGCCCACATTTTACAAGCTCAAAAAGGAGTAGTCTTAAGTGGCAAACGAGTAGAACTTGGTAAAAAAGTAACTGAAAAAATCTATAACAAAGAAATAGATATCTCAAAACTTACAAACTATTACTTTTTATACCTTCCGCAATTACTAATTGACAATACAAAACACTTAGAAGATATAATTCATATCAGTGCAAAGTCGTGGCTGGCTCCTAAAATCAAAAGACATGTACGCTACATAATTGGTTGTAACTGGTCAGCATTTAAAGAAGATATTTATAAAATTAATGGTTTTGACGAAACATATATTTACCCATCAGTCGGTGAAGATATCGATTTAGGGTGGCGTTTTAGAGGCATGGGGATTGAGCTTAAATCTGTAAAACACAATGCAAATATGTTACATCTGTATCACAAAAAAAGATTTGATGCGAAAATACGAGAAATGAATGATACAATTTTGCAAAAAAACTTTAAACAAAACAAGTTTTTTTGCGATAATGGGATAAAAAAGGTGAAAAATGCTGATTCAAACTAAATATCACGAGAGCAACCGAAGCGAAATGCTACGATTTATAACCAATGCTCCTACAAAATCTTTAGAAGTCGGCTGCAGAGGTGCAAAACACTCTAAACTTTTAAAGCAAACTTTCACCAATCTTGAAGCATGGGGCATAGAACCTGAATCAAATGCACAAATCATCAATGAAGCAAAAAACAATTTAGATTTTTTTATTAATGATTACTTAACTCCAAACACTCCAAACATCCCTCATAATTTTTTCGATTTGATAATCTTTAATGATGTATTAGAGCATATGTATGATCCGTGGGAAGTATTAATTGCTTGTAAAAAGCTGCTTAATAAAAATGGTATTGTTGTCATTTCACTCCCAAACATTAGACACAAAAGTATAATGAAAGAACTTTTTTTAAACGATAATTTCGAATACACAGAGGAGGGGCTGCTTGATGTAAGTCATATACGATTTTTCACAAAAAGAAGTATGCAAAAGATGCTTACAGATTGTGGATACGAAATCATCAAGCTTGAGCCTTTAGTTATTGATAAACCTAAAATAAGAAGAAAAATATTTGATTTTATCACTCGTAATAAATTTGCAACTATGCGCGTTTTCCAATTTGGCATAACGGCAAAAGTCAAGGTTGATTAAATGAATATTTGTGCAACTGTAATATTTTACAATCCTACTAATGATGTGTTTGAAAATATTGCTTCATTTATAAATGGTGTCGATCATCTTATCATAGTTGATAATTCTGAAACTCCTAATGATTCCATAAATCAAAAACTTCAAAACAGCTATAACAANATTACATTGATAGAAAACNGTAAAAATCTTGGCATTGCAACGGCACTAAATATCGCTTGCGATAAAGCAATTGAGCTAAAATATGATTGGATACTTACTATGGATCAAGATAGTCGATTTATCAATTTTTCCGATTATTTAAGGTGTTTAGAAAAGTTTTATCATCAACAAGACTTAGCACTTCTTGCAGCAAATACACAATGGCACGCAAAAAATTATTTACCCAAAAATCCCACTTGTAACTATGAAGAGCGAACTTTGGTAATTACTTCGGGAAATTTTTTAAACCTTTCATTATTTAATAAAATTGGACGCTTTGAAGATAAGTTATTTATAGATATGGTTGATCATGATTACTGCTTAAAAGCAAGTTACTTAGGGTATAAAATATATTACTTTAAAGATATTATGATTGAGCATAGTTTAGGAAATTTGTTTCAAAGAAAGAACCCTTTTACAAAAAAGATTAGAAATAAAATTGAACATAGCCCCCAAAGAGCATACTATATCACAAGAAACTACATGTATACATGGAAAAAATACTCAAAAAAATTTCCAAAAGAGTTTAATTTGCTTCGTACATTAAACATTTTATTTATACATGAAGTCACAAAAATACTTATATATGAAGACCAAAAATTGAAAAAACTCTATGCAAAGTTGATGGGACTTTTTCATTTTATTATCAATAAATATGGGAAGTACGAGTTATAATGAATCCTACTATCTCAATAGTCTTAACAACCTATAATGGCGCAAAATATCTTACAAAACAACTTGAATCTTTAAAAAACCAAACTTTACAACCGACTGAGATTATTGTTCAAGATGATTGTTCAAATGATAATACAGTAGAAATTATTCAAAACTATTCTCAACTGCCCCAAATTCAACTCTATCAAAATGAAAAAAATATGGGTTTTGTCAAAAACTTTGAATCAGCAATTCAAAAAGCTAGCGGTGACTACATCGCGCTATGCGACCAAGACGATATTTGGGAGAGTACAAAACTTCAAACTTTACTTAATGCCATCAAAGATAATACTCTCGCATATAGCAACTCTGTACTTATCGATGCAGCGGACAATTCGCTAGGAATTACACTTTCTCAAAAGCTCAAAAATAATTTTATCGACTCTTGTAGTGCTTTAAATTTTATTTTTGACAATTGTGTTTCTGCTCATGCAATGATTTTTCACAGATCACTCTTAGAGCATATTGCAACCATTCCAAAAAATAGTTTTTTTGATGCATACATTGCTGCAAGTGCAGCAAGTTTAAAAGGTGTAAAGTATGTTAATTCTCCGCTTGTTTTATATAGACAACACGAAAACAATACTCTCTCACAACAAAAAAAATCTAAATGCAGCATAAAAGAGAAGATTTTACAAAAATTGGAAAAAAAATCGAGACAAAATCAAGAAATTTTAAGTACAGTAAAAGATTTTTTAACAATTTCAACACTTAGCGAAGATGAAAAAGCACTGCTTCAAACACTTCAACACTTTCTTGAAGATTTTCCAAAAAGATATTTCAACTTCAAAATGTTTTTATTTTTATATGCAAATAAAGAACTCTTTTTTGCAATTACCACACGATCAAAATTTGCACTATCATTTAAAAGAGCTATAGGCTACAAACTCTATAAGGTGGTGCCTTTTTTATGAAAAAGATAGATGTCTCAATCATTACAATTAATTACAACTCATCAGTTTACACATTAGAGCTTATACAAAGTATTGAACAAACCGCAAGTGATCAATATCTCTATGAAATCATCGTAGTTGATAATACTTCAGAACAAGAGGATTTATCCCATCTAAAAAAACATTTAATTGGCAAAAAAAATATAAAACTTGTAGAAAACAAGATTAATAGTGGCTTTGCAAGTGGAAATATGCTAGGGGTAAATTATGCTAGTGGAGAGTATCTTTACTTTTTAAATAATGATTGTAAACTTCTTAATGATGCCATAGGAATTATGAAAAGTTTTCTTGACTCTCATCTTCAAGTTTCTGCTGTTACTGGACAGATGGTAGATGAAAATCAAAACTTGATATCATCGTATAAACTTTTTCCAACTGCAACCAAACAACTTTTTGGTAATAGTTTTGCAAGAAAGTTTTCTAAGCACAGCTTTCCAAGCAATAAAATAAAGCTTTCTCAAGAAAGTGCTGTCGAGGTAATAACTGGAGCGTCGATGTTTTTTAGATCAAGTGATTTTGCTCAAATCGGTGGATTTGATACTGCTTTATTTTTATACTGCGAAGAAGAAGATATTTGCAAACGGGTTTGGGATAGTGACAAAAAAATCTATTTCTTACCAAAAGCTAAAATTTTTCACAAAGGTGGAGCAAGCAGTATGCAAAATTCAATTGATTTAGAAAAAGAGTTTTATATTTCACTTTTACATATTTTTGCTAAACACAATAACCTACTAGTTTTCTTTCTTCTTTATGTAGCACTCTTAATTAAACTTTTTTTTAGAATATTTAAAAGAAAAAATGGTCTTAAAATCTTTCTTTTTGCTCTACGAGGTTTTGCAAAAAAAGAGAGTTTACGATACAGACAGCGGTTGAAACAATGAAAAACTATAGATATAAAAAATGGAACTTACTTTTTGTAACTTTTGTTCTTTTTTTGTGTGGTAGTGTATTTGCTTTTAACTACCTGATCAATCCATATGGAGAAAGGGAAAGATTTGTTCAAAACAAATACAAACCTGTACTCAATGAACGTGCAAAAAAGTATAACTACATCTTCTACGAAAAAAATTATACAAATTATGATTCTCTTATCCTCGGGAGTTCAAGAGTGATGCAAATTATTCCTTCACATATAACTAACGGTGAAAGATTTTATAATTTTGGCGTACACATTGCAAGCAATAGCGAAAAACTATTTATCCTTAAGGAGTGGCTCAAATATAGCGATTTACAAAGTGTGATTTTTGCTATTGATTTGAATAATTTTCACAATAAAGAGAAGTTTACCCAAACAGATATTGAAAAATTCAAAAAGCCATATAAAAAAAATTATTTATCAATTTCGACTCTTAAACTTAGCATTAAATCTTTACAAAATCAAATTTCTAATAATCCACAAGTTTTTTTTGAAAAAGATGGGGAACTCAATTATTTTAGCAAAAATATCAAAATAAACAATCAAACCTATGATTTTAGCGATACGAAATATCAAAATCTTGCACTTTCTACATATAATAAAATTCAGTTTGATGAAGTTGACACAAGTAATTTTAAACTTTTTCATACCCTTAAAAAAATTGCAGAAGAAAACAATATCAAGCTATATATTATTATAACTCCTCTGCATTACGAATATTGGAGATTGATAGAAACAAATGAAGCAATTTTTTCTCAATATCAATTGATAAAAATAAAACTTCAGTCTATCTTTGGTAAAATATATAATTTTAGTTGTGATAAAGCTTTCAATAGCAATAATGAATTTTTCTATGATATTGTTCATTACAGGTCATCATTAGGTGATGAAATAATACAATCACTATTTTTTGATGGTAGCTACGGAGATAATTGCAAAATAGAGGATACAGATGTTATTCAACAGTTATGAGTTTATATTTATATTTTTACCGATAGTATTTTTTGTATATTTTTATTTAAATAGCAAACGGTTAACAACTGGAGCAAAAGCTTTTTTAGTTTTTGCTAGTTTGTTTTTTTATAGTTGGTGGAATATAGCATACTTACCACTTATATTAGTAAGTATGCTATTTAACTATGCAATTGGAACTTCACTTACAAGAAAGGAAGAGTTATTAAAAGTCAATAAAAAAACTCTTTTGACTATAGGGATTATTGGCAATCTTTCTTTACTTGGATATTTTAAATATGCAGATTTTTTTATCTCTAATGTTAATTTTATCAGTGGATTTGAGTTTTCACTTTTATATTTAGCACTTCCTTTGGCAATTAGTTTTTTTACCTTCCAACAAATAGCATATCTTGTAGATAGCTATAGAGGTGAAACTAAAGAGTATGACTTTTTAAACTATGCAGTCTTTGTAACATTTTTCCCTCAACTTATAGCAGGACCCATTGTACATCATAAAGAGATGATGCCTCAATTTGCTAGTCGCTGGAATAAAGTTAAAAATTATAAAAATATAGCTTTAGGGATGTTTATCTTTTCTATAGGATTATTTAAAAAAGTAGTGATTGCTGATGAGTTTGCTGTATGGGCAACCAACGGGTTTGATAAAGCTGAAACTTTAAACCTCATAGAAGCATGGGCAACAAGCTTAAGCTACACATTCCAGCTCTACTTTGATTTTAGTGGTTATGCAGATATGGCAATAGGAGCTGCGCTACTATTTAATATAAAACTCCCTATTAACTTTAACTCTCCCTATAAAGCACTCAATATTCAAGACTTTTGGAGAAGATGGCATATTACTCTAAGTAGATTTTTAAAAGATTATATCTATATCCCTCTAGGAGGTAATAGAAAAGGTGAATATAAAACTTATAATAATTTAATGATTACCTTTTTGCTCGGTGGCTTATGGCACGGAGCTGCCTGGACATTTGTATTTTGGGGATTTTTACATGGAGTGGCATTGGTAGTACATCGTATATGGCAAAAATTTAATATAAAGATGAATACAATCCTTGCTTGGTTTATCACTTTTAACTTTATAAACATCTCATGGGTATTTTTCCGTGCAACAAGCTGGGATGACGCTATAAAAGTACTCAAAGGTATGTTTGGAATGAGTGGTGTTGTGCTGCCCGAAAAATACTTTGGATTTTTATCAAGCTATGCAGGCAAACTCTTTGAATATGGTAATGTATATGCAAATATCTCTGGAAAAGATAAAACAACAGCATTTATCATCATTGCGTTTATCATTGTTTTATGGTTTAAAAACTCAAATGAAAAAACAAAACTATTTAAACCTACCTATTGGAACTTAGCGTTTGTGCTCGTGCTATTTTTAACAGCAGTATCGATGATGTCTAGAGTCTCTGAATTCTTATACTTCAACTTTTAATGATGATGTTTAAAAAATTTGTTCTTCTTGTCACCTGTTTTCTTATCCTCTTTGGTCTCTATCACCTTACCATTTGGCACTTTTTTACTTCGAAAGTTTATGATA
>JGI26788J51865_100081_pt1 | contig 10510 bp, 10 predicted proteins | sample WilGeytube61714_FD_51865 | JGI IMG/M metagenome (IMG submission 51865) | reverse complement strand
ATGATAGGGGCTATGATAAGCCCCGAACTCACCCAGGAACCATACGATAAGAGGAGAGACCATAAACGGTTATACTAGTATATCAGACAACAGATTACACCTGCGGACCGACATCCCTTGCCACAGCCCTTATAAACAAAAAACATGCCAATTTAACCGAGAAGATGATAGTGGATTATCTTGGCAAGAACCCTAAAGGTTACAACGCCCGCCAAATCGTCAAAGTCGCTGAAGATCTCGGATACAACGCCAGTATACAAGAAGGCCCACCAAAAAAATACGATATCATAATAATAGACGATGGCATCCTTGACATGGGATATCCATGCTATGACGAAAACCCATACCAAAACATATAGTGTGATACCAGGGTCTAATGGACATTTCACAGTATATGCTGGGATAACCCCATAGTTTCATAATCCTAGATCCATCAAATGGAATAGAATATATCAGCCCCGAAACATTCAATGGAATCTATCAGAATATAAGAATCCACATTCAATAGAGCGGATGATACAAGCCCTCCCATCCCCGGGTGGGGCGAGGAAGCCCNCCCATTGACGAGGATGTTAACAACAAGCCCCAAATTGTGACCAGCCAATTAGGGGGGCTGTGCTTTATAAAGAAGAATCACGAAGGTGTATTCTAGTTGCCCTTTTTAGAGTTCGCGACAAGGATACAAGTACCTAATCTTCCCTATAAGGACCATGAATAGCTGATTCGTCCGAATGATATGAAATGGCAGGGAATGAGGGGCACGCCTTAAAATCTCCCCATTCATGTTTTGATTTTCACCATGTTGCCGATATAATTAAATACTATTTTACTCCTATCATACTAATATGGTGAAGTGGGGTCCTGTATTTGTGGGTTTCATACTTTCTATTGTCTTTCCAACCATATTAAAGTCCTTCGTGCCAAAGGGCGCATCAGTCCTGAGATTGTTCCTAGCAGGCTTTGTAGTGGGTTTAATGGTGAAAGGGGGCGCTCTTGAAGGTTTCTGGAATGCTACGGTGGCTGGTGCGTTTGGTGGTATAATATTAACCATACTTTTAAGCATTTTCGGCGCTCTCATCGGTGGAATATTCGATTTTTTCATAGGATTCTTCAGTGGCATTATGGTAGTGATAGTCCTACTTTTAGTCTCGATGATATTCATGGGGATTGGAGGGGCCATAGGCGGTTTCCTAGCAGGGGACTGGGGATTTTTCATCCCCACACAGACGATTATTTTAAGATGAAATACTTGAAGACCCCCCCAGCCATAGCAGGTTTGGGGTAAGATGAATGTGATCAGCATGCTTGTTGGTGTTGTATCTGATACTCATGTACCTGATAGGGTGCCTGTTATCTCTGATAAGGTTTTTGAGGTTTTCAGTGGCGTAGATATGATACTTCATGCCGGGGATTTAACATCATCGGATGTTATGGAAAAGTTTAATAATTTAGCCCCTGTGAAGTGTGTTCAGGGTAACATGGACCGTTATTATGGTCTTGAACTTCCAAGGGATGAGATTTTAAAGATAAATGGTCTAGTTATAGGTTTGAATCATGGTGAGGTTTATCCTCGTGGCGATACTCAGCAGCTTAAGTATATTGCTTTGGAGATGGGTGTTGATGTTCTTATTTCAGGACATACCCATCAACCATTTATCAAGGAGGTTGATTATTACTTTTGAATCCTGGGAGTCCTACTGTGCCGCGATTAGCTTATCCTAGTGTCATGTTGGTTGAATTTTATGATAGTAAGGTTGAAACAGAGGTTGTGAGGATGGGTTCACCAATCTGTAAAATAAGGTGATTAGCTTGGGTAGAAGATGGTATCTTGAAAGGAGGAAAGACTATTATTATAGGAGTGCTAAGAAGCATAAGTATAGGTCTCGAGCGTCCTATAAGCTTTTGCAACTTGATAATAGGTTCCATATTATTGCGGAGGGTGATAAGGTTGTTGATCTCGGGGCTGCTCCTGGTGGCTGGTCACAGGTAGCCCTTGAGAAGGTGGGTGATAGCGGTCTTGTCATTGCAGTGGATACTAAGCCTATTAAGCCTTTCCCAGTGGATAATTTCCATACTATAAAAGGAGATTTTACAGATGAGAAGGTGCAGGGGAAAATAGGTGAACTTCTAGGCGGGAAAGCCGATGTTATAATATCCGACGCCTCTCATTCACTTTCAGGTATAAAAGATATTGACCAGTTAAGGTCATTAGAACTTGTTAAAAGTGTTATAAAAATTGCTGGCAGATTCCTTAAAAAGGATGGTAACCTCCTTGTTAAGGTCTTCCAAGGGCCCGGTTTCAGTGAATTATTAAAAAAATTAAAGAGATCATTTAGGAGGGTTAAAAGCACGAAACCGGCCTCTTCTAGGAAAGGCAGCCCCGAGATGTATATTGTCTGCAGAGGATTCAAGGGGTTAAATTAGGCTTTTTAGACTGGCTAGGCCATTTTTAGCCTCCTCTAATCTTAACTTCGCGGTTTGCAGTCTATTTTTAACTTCTGGTATTGGTTTGTCGGTGGAAAGGGCGCTTTCAACATCATCGAGGGTTGATTTAGCCTCCACAAGTTTGATCTCTGTGTTAATGTATTTTTCCATAAGGTCCTTGTCCCCTCTCTCATAGATCACCTTCCTTGTTGATTCATAATCGATTTTCAGATCCTGATATTCTTTTTGTAACTGTGCTAACTCATCATATAATGATCCTTTATCAACATTCATGGATATTGTTGAAGATATCCTCTCAACTCCAATATATGCTAGGACTATGACTGTTGCGATGATCATTAACACTCCAAGAACTGAAATGGTCATGGAAATGAACTTGAACAATCTTAGCCTTGATCTCCTCATTGAATCACCTCCAGCGCATGTCTTTGTAGTCTATTTTGCATTCTTTGTAAAGATTTATAAAACAATAATAATATATTTTTTATGATGAAGGTAGTAGAGAAAACAAAAACACCCACTGTTAAATTTGAAGAATTCTTTTCCACAAAAGAATATAAAGATAGGATATTCGAGNTCCTGGAGAAATACCCAAATGTAAGATCTATTGAAATAGATTATAGAGACCTTGAAATGTTCGATCCAGACCTTGCAGATCTCCTAATAGAAAAACCTGACACTATAATAAGAACGGCCCAGAGAGCCGTCCAAAACATAAACCCCGTAAGAGTGGACGCAGATCTCAACATAAGATTCAAAAATATCATTAATATTATCCCACTAAGGGATCTGAGGAGTAAATTCATAGGTAAACTAGTTGCAGTTGACGGTATCGTGAGAAAGGTTGATGAAATACGTCCGAGGATATTAAAGGCCGTATTTGAATGTAAAAGCTGCGGACACCAACAAGAGGTACCCCAATCCAATAGCAGTTTAGTCGAACCTTCATTTTGCCCAGAGTGTAGGGGTCGATCATTCAGATTATTACAAGAGGATTCCCAATTCCTCGACACCCAAACTTTAAAATTACAGGAGCCCCTGGAAAACCTCTCAGGTGGTGAGCAACCTCGACAGATAACCATAGTCTTAGAGGACGATCTCGTGGACACCCTAGCACCAGGGGATGTGGTGAGGGTCACGGGCATCCTCAGAACAATAAGAGACGATAGGACAAAACGCTTCAAAAACTTCATATATGGAAATTACGCAGAAGTCCTCGAACAAGAATTCGAAGAATTACAGACAACAGCCGAAGACGAGAAAAGAATAAAAAAACTTGCAGCAGACCATAACATCTATGATAGGATAGTGAAATCCACAATCCCATCAATCTACGGATACCGTGAAATCAAAGAAGCCATCGCACTCCAACTATTCGGGGGGACCGGGAAGGAATTAGATGATAAAACGAGACTACGCGGTGACATACACATCCTCATCGTTGGAGATCCTGGTATCGGAAAATCCCAAATGCTAAAATACGTTTCAAAACTGGCCCCAAGAGGGATATATACAAGTGGTAAAGGCACCACTGGTGTTGGTTTGTGCGTAGCTCCTGAAAGCTTAATCTTTACAGAAGAAAGAGCATTTAAGATCGGTGATTTCGTTGAAAAAAATCTCAGCAAACCCATAGAATATAAAAGAGGGGTTTATGTATCAAAGCTTAAAAAACCAATCAGAATTCAGACTATTAATCCCACGAAGATATCTTCAAAGATTTCTGATAAAGTTTGGAAGCTTAAAGCCCCGGAAAAACTGGTTAAAATAACAACACAAACTGGTAAAGAACTGATTCTAACCCCCGAAACGAAAGTTTTAAGCTTAGAAAATGGGAAATTAAAGTGGAGAGAAGCTAAAAGGCTTGAAGAAGGCGACCATGTGGCAACGACAAAAAGATTAGAATACAGGGGACAAAATCTTTTAACATTTGAACTTATCAAGGACATGGATGATGTTGTGGTCCATGGGGCAGAATCCCTAGTAAAAAAACTTATCAAGAGACTTAAAAAAGAGAAAGGCATGAAAAAAATCGTCCAAGAGCTCGGATTTGATGAACCCCCAACTAACTTGAGGATGATCTTAAAACTTGCTAAAAAGGCCAATTACAGTCTGGAAAAGTTACATGATAAAATCCAAGGATTTTCACAATATCATGAACGTCCAATAAAGCTCCCTAAATACCTAAATGAGAAATTCTTGTACTTCGCAGGCTTGATGACTGGGGATGGGAATATCAGAGTTACAACCGATAGGGTTTATTCTATAAGATTCTCAAATAGCAATAAAGAACTTAGACAAAAATTCAAATCTGTTGTCAACGAACTTTTTGGGATCGAGCCAAAAGAAAGCGTGCCAAGTCTCAGCTTCAATTCGAAGATCATCGCACACATTTTAACCAGACTCGGCATTTTAAAAACCTCCAAATCTAACAAATCAAATATTAGTGAAATCCTACTTTCTCTTCCAAATAAAGAACTCGCAGCATTTATCAGAGGATTATTCGATTCCAGCGGGATCATAAAAGATGGTTCATCTTCCATCGAATTTCACTCTACACGTGAATTAGCTAATAAACTCCAACTTGCACTTCTAAGATTTGGAATAATAGCACATTTAAGAGATTATGTCATTCGAATCTCTGGAGATGACATTANAAAATTCGNAAAGTTAATNGGATCTGAACATCCTAAGAAGAAAAATAAACTCCAAAAATTATTAAAAAAAAGAAGAAGTAGTACAACCATAGATATAATCCCCGGAATTAGAGAAATTATAAAAGAAATAACAAGTTTCTATGGAATAAACGTTAAAGAGGCCTATAACCCAAACCTTGGAAATCTGGTTGAAAAAAAGGACGGCATTTCAAAGAAAACGCTTCAAAGAGTTATCAGAAACCTAAAATCAAAAGCTTCGATTGTAAATTCAATGCTGGGGAAAGAATCGAATAAAAAAGTATGCACATCTTTAAGTGAGTTAAAAGTTCGAGAAAAGCTCCGATACCTAGAAAATTTGGCTTATTCAGACATCCTATTTGAAAAAATAAAGAAAGTTGAGATCCTCACTTCACCATATGATCATGTTTATGATCTAACAGTCAAAAAATCTCATAGCTTCATAGCAAATGGGATAGTGGTTCATAACACAGCTGCAGCAGTTCGAGACGAACTCGGTGGATGGTCACTTGAAGCCGGTGCACTAGTCNTAGGAGATCGTGGAATTGTCTGTGTTGATGAACTAGATAAGATGCGTGAGGAGGATCGTTCCGCCATACATGAGGCACTTGAGCAGCAGAGCTATCACAAGGATTTCGAGATTCTTCTCGCAGATGGGAAGAAAGTGAAGATAGGCGACCTCGTAGATGAACTCATGAAAAAAAGAAAGAATGAAATCATCCATGGAAGGGACACTGAGATCTTGATGACAGACAACCTTAAGGTAATGGCCTATGACCTGAAAAATTTGAGGATAATTCCAGTTACCGCTGATAGGATAAGCCGGCATAAAGCCCCTGATAATTTTATAAGAATAGAATTTGAAAATGGTAGGAGCATTACTGTAACACCTGAGCATCCAATTGTGACCTGGGATGGTGATGTCAAAACAGTGCGTGCAGATGAAATCAAAAAAGATACATTAGTCTTGGGAGTGGATAGTTACAAGATATCTGCAAAAGGGGATGTTGATACTGTCGATGCTAAATTTTTAGGATTTGCACTCTCAAAATACTATAATGGGGTTGAATTTACAAGTAGTGATGAAAAATTAATTGAAGAATTTAAGAGAGTATTAGAAGAACAGAAGATAGGGTATGAAGTTTCCATGAAAGAAGGTGAGGAAACCCTATATACTGTTAAGATTGACAATTTTGATAAATTTCCAGAGGTTTCATTACCATCTAATATGAGAAGGATCCCAGATAGGATTTTCATGGGTTCTGCTGATGCCCAAAGAGCATTTTTAAATGCTTATTTCAAAGTTGATGGTTTTGTAGATGATCATCAAACAGGCTATTGTACAGTTTCGCTTAAAATGGGTGAGGACATACAGGATCTGCTTTTAATATCTGGGATTTACTCTTACATCCTCAAACACGAGCGAAACTATAAGGTTATAATCAGCGAAGACAATATGCAAAGATTTGCCCAGATAATTGACGATCCAAGATTAGCGGATCCCAATGAAAGGGTGATAACCAAGAACATGATACCATCCAATGAAAAAATCCAGGACCCATTAAAAGGAGTAATATCGACCCGAGAAATCACAGTTGAAGAAGAGAACACCCCACAATCCACATGGCACCACCAAATAAAGGGTAAAAAACTACCGAAATGTTTGATGGGGGGGTTAGAGTCCAATATACGCCCTATTAAGGTTAAAAGTGTTGAAATGATTGAAAACACCGACTCAGAATGGGTTTATGATATAACTGTTGAACCATATCATCTATTTGTCTCCCATGGTCTAGTACTGCACAACACAATAAGCATAGCCAAGGCAGGTATCATGGCAACTTTAAATTCGCGTTGCGCAGTACTAGCAGCCGCAAACCCAAAATTCGGCCGATTCGATACTTACAAGTCCATAGCAGAGCAGATAGACTTGCCATCAACCATACTTTCGAGGTTCGATTTAATATTCGTCATAGAAGACAAACCACACGAAGAAAGAGACAGGGAACTTGCAAAGCACATCCTCAAAACCCACAAAGAAGATACACTACACATAGAAATCGAACCAGAATTGCTGAGAAAATATATAGCATATGCGAGAAAGAATATTCACCCCACATTAACAGACCAAGCAATGAAAGTACTCGAGGAATTCTATGTTTCAATGCGAGGCAGCGCGACAGACGAAGACTCACCAGTACCAATAACAGCACGCCAACTAGAGGCCATAATAAGATTAGCAGAGGCGAGCGCTAGAGTAAGACTCAAAAATAAGGTTGAAGCAGAAGATGCTAAAAGGGCCATAAGACTGGCGAAATCCTGCCTCAAGCAAGTAGGCTACGACCCAGAAACAGGCAAAATCGACATTGACAAAGTAGAAGGCCGAACACCAAAATCAGAAAGAGACAAATTCAACATACTAATAGAGTTAATAAAAGAACTTGAAGAAGAATATGGGGGAAAAGCACCCACCAACATCCTTAAATCAGAAATGCTAGACAGATACAATATAAGTGAAGAAAAAGTGGAAGAACTCCTAAGATTTTTACAAGAAAAAGGAATAATATTTGAACCCCAAAGAGGCTACGTAAAAGTAGTCTAGAAAAGAGGAGGCATGATAAACCTTGCAAGATTATAAAAAACTACTAGATAGGGCCATAGAACAATTACCACCAGGGGTCCTAGAAATTAAACGTTTCACCACTCCCAAGGTCTATTCCGTCATCCAGGGTAATAGGACGCTCATCCAAAATTTCAAGGAGATAGCAGCTAAACTAAACAGGGACCCTCAACATCTTCTAAGATATCTTCTAAGGGAACTTGGAACAGCAGGAAACATTGAGGATAAAAGGGCCATCCTTCAAGGAAAATTCACCCACTTCGTTATAAATGATAGGATAGAAGATTACGTGAAAAAGTTTGTATTATGCCCAGAATGCAACCGTCCAGACACTCGTATAATAAAAGAAAGCCGCATATCCCTCCTAAAATGTGAGGCTTGCGGCGCCAAAGCCCCCTTAAAGCCAGTCTAGATCAGGAGTTTTATATGGGTGGAAATTTTTGCATAAAATGCGGGCGCTCCAACGCCCAACTTTTCAAAGGGTTATGCAGAGAATGTTTCCTCAAAGAGTACAAGCTTTTAGAAGTTCCTGAAAGGATAGAAGTTGAAGTGTGCCCACACTGCAACGCACAATTAATCAATGATAAATGGACTGGGATGGGCATCTCAGAGGATGAGATAATCTATCGCGCCCTCGAAAGCAATATCATCAAGAAAGTAGAGGATATTATAATAGACCTTGAAATACTCCAGAAAAGAGGGACTATAAGTTCCTGCCTAGTAAGGGCAGAAGCAAAGATCCTAAGAGAAAAGATAACACAAGACTTCTACACAGAGGTGAGATTAAAAAAGAGGGCATGCCCATATTGCAGTAGATACAAATCAGGATATTATGAGGCAGTCATACAATTAAGAGCAGATGAAAGAGGCCTAGAATTAGAGGAGATAAAAAAGGCGGAACAGTTGATAAACAAAACCCTCCAGAAATCTTGGGGAAAAGACAAACTAGCATACCTTGCCAAGAAAACCCGGCAAAAAGAGGGCGTGGATTACTATATAGGATCATACAAGGCGGCGAAGCGAGTTATAACAGCTCTCAGAGAAGAGTTCGGGGGAATTGTGGGGGAGTCCCCCAAGCTCATGGGAAGAGACAAATCCACCGGCAAAAACATCTACAGGATATGGATCTCATTCAAACTACCCAAATTCAAAGAAGGGGACTTTATATCCTACAAGGGCCGAACTGGGCTTATAAGGGCCATGAACTCCCATGGTATACTCTTCTACGACCTCGACAGGCAGGAGATGTCAACCGTGCTCTGGCGTGAATACCAGAGAATAGAAAGGATCGCAACCCCAGCGGATATAAAGAAGACAACAGTCACGGCAATATCCCCTAGCAGAATACAAGTACTAGACCCTATAAGCTATGAGCCCATAGACCTCAAACTCAAACCTGGCATGGAAAATTTAAAAATCGGTGACCAAGTATCAGTAATCCAAATAAACAACAAAACCTACATCCTAGGGTGATAAGAGTGGATATCGAAGAAAAGATAAAAATCGCGAAGAAGGGCACCATAGAAGTGATCACTGAAGAAGAACTCAAGGAAACACTCCGAAAAAAGAAGGAGCCAGTCGCGTATATCGGCTATGAACCATCAGGGAAAATACATGTAGGTCATGCAATCACGGTAATGAAACTCCTAGACCTTCAAATGATAGGATTCAAGGTAAAAGTGCTCCTGGCAGATTATCATGCCCACCTTAATGGTAAAGGCTCCATGGAAAAAATAGAAGAAATGGCAGAATACAACAAAAGATGTTTCAAGGCCCTCGGCCTATCAGATGATACAGAGTTCATACTAGGTTCAAGTTTCCAGACCAAGGAAGAGTACACCCATAAACTCTATGAATTGTCACTTATAACGACACTGACAAGGGCTAAGAGGAGTATGGCGCAGATAACAAGAGAAGCTGAAAACCCCAAGGTCGCGGAGGTCATATATCCCCTGATGCAAGTCATTGACATGATATCCCTAGGAGTGGACCTTGCATTGGGTGGTATGGAGCAGAGAAAAATACATGTGCTCGCAAGGGAGAACCTCCCAAGGATTGGCTACAATGCACCAGTATGTATGCACACACCCCTACTCCATGGAACAGATGGTGGGGAGAAAATGTCATCTAGTAAAGAGAATTTCATAGCAGTTGACGACCCCCCAGAGGTTATCAGGGAAAAGATAAAGAAAAGCTATTGTCCAATGAGGGAGATAAAAGGCAACCCCATAATAGAAATGGCCGAATATCTTATATTACCAAGATATGGTAATATGCTGATAAAAAGGCCTAGGAAATTCGGAGGCGACCTCGAAGTTGAGCGTGAAGAACTCATAAGAGCATATTCTACCGGTAAATTACACCCCCTTGACCTTAAAAATGCTGTTAGCGAATATTTGATAGAGATTTTTGAACCCGCCAGGGCATGCCCTGGGTAGGTGGTCATATGTTATATGAGATGAGATTGCCACATGGGATAACAAGTAGTATGGTTATGAAGATCATGGAGAAATATAATGTAGAGTTGGTCCAGACAGATGAGGGACCGGTGCTACAAGGGGAACTGGAAGAGCTTGAAAAGGTTAAAGATGAGATCATAAAGTATCTTAATGAGCGCATAAAAGAACTAGAGGGTAGATAATCATTATCGGCAAATGCCAAGGCATGGTGCTATTATCCTCCTTATATCATCTTGTATGATGTTAACACCCCTGTTAGCATCCACTATGAAGAACCCGTTTTCTTCCGCTATTCCAAGGTATTTCTTCCTCAC
>JGI26788J51865_100080_pt1 | contig 10628 bp, 7 predicted proteins | sample WilGeytube61714_FD_51865 | JGI IMG/M metagenome (IMG submission 51865) | reverse complement strand
ACATCAATCATATGGGCGTCCACACCGGCGGCCTTGAGAGCCTCAAACACCATGGCGCCGCTCTTGAGCGAGATCTCGCGTTCGGCGGACTGCCCGCCCATCAAAACGGCCACTTTCCCGAACTGTTTAACGTCGATAGCATTCATCGCCGCTCCTCCGCCCAGGCCAACCGCAAGCGCGCCGGCAAGCCGCCCACATTGCCTGCCCCCAACGTCAGGAGCAGATCACCATCTTCGAGGATTCCTTCGAGCACGGTCATGACCTCGTCGGTACTTGCCGCATAGACCGGATCCACCTGCCCGCGCGCCCGGATCCCCCGCGCCAGTGCCCGACTGTCAGCACCCGGAATAGGCTCCTCACCGGCCGGGTAGACCTCCATCAGCACCAGCGCGTCAGCCTCCGACAATGCCTTGACGAAATCCTCAAACAGATCGCGCGTGCGGCTGAACCTATGTGGTTGGAATACCACCACCAGACGGCGCTCCGGCCAAGCGGCACGCACCGCGGACAGGGTGGCTTCAACCTCGCGAGGGTGGTGACCGTAGTCATCCACCAGCAGCGCCCGACCCTTGATGTGCGGCAGTTCGCCATGCCGCTCTAGGCGACGGCTAATCCCCTGAAATTCACCCAGCGCCCTGGCCATCGCCTCGGGCGGAACACCCAAATCATGAGCCACCGTGATCCCGGCCAGGGCGTTGAGCACGTTGTGACGACCAGGCATAGCCAGACGGGCGGCAAAACGACCGCCATCAGGCAACACCACGGTGAAGCGTGAGCCGAATCCGTCGGACTCGACATCCTCGGCTCGCACGTCGGCCGGCGCATCGATGCCGTATGTCAGCACCTGGCGACCGACCCGGGGCAGCATCGCCATCAGGCTGGGGTCGTCCGCGCAAAGGACCGCCAGTCCATAGAACGGCAGGTTGTGCAGGAACTCGACGAAGGAATCGACGAGCTTGCTGAAGCTGCCGCCATAGGTCTCCATGTGGTCCGCATCGATATTGGTTACCACCGCGATATGTGGCTGCAAGTGTAGGAAGGAGGCATCGGACTCGTCGGCCTCCGCAACCAGGTACTGACCCGTGCCCAGCTGCGCGTTGGTGGCGCTGGACAGAAGCTTGCCACCGATCACGTAGGTCGGATCGATCCCACCCTCCGCCAGCAGTGCGGCGGTCAGCGAGGTGGTGGTGGTCTTGCCGTGGGTACCTGCCACCGCGATACCCTGACGGAAGCGCATCAGCTCGGCCAGCATCTCGGCGCGACGCACCACCGGAATCCGGCGGGTCAACGCGGTGGTCAACTCCGGGTTGTCGGCCTTCACGGCCGTCGATGTAACCACCACATCCACATCGCGCAGGTTTTCGGCGTGATGTCCGAGATCTACCCGCACTCCAAGTCCTCGCAGATGCTGGACAGTCGGGCTTTCGACGATATCCGACCCACTGACCTCGTAGCCCAAGGTCTGCAGGACCTCGGCAATACCACTCATGCCAACACCACCAATACCGATGAAGTGCACACGGCGCACGCGACGCATGGTGATGGCCGGACTCATGACCGCACTCATGACGCATCTCCCTTTCGGGTTGCCAGACGTATCACCGATTCGCAATGGCTCACGAGTTTGTCCAACGCATCCGGATGGGCCACTTGTCGGGCCGCTTCTGCCATGTCGAGCAGCGTCTGTCGATCACTAAAACGATTGCTTAGCGTTTGAGCCAGACCCTGGGCGCTCAAATCGCGCTGCTGAATCATGATGGCGGCGCCAGCTTCGACCAACGCGGCCCCATTGACGGTCTGGTGATCGTCGACCGCATGTGGAAACGGCACCAACACGCTACCCAAACCAGCAGCAGCCAGCTCAGCCAGTGTTAGTGCGCCAGCACGAGCGATCACTAAATCAGCCCAGTCATAAGCACCCCCCATATCGTCAATGTACGGCAGCACTTCGACGACGGAGCCATNCTNNAGCGGGTGCTGGCGATAGCTTTGCTCAGCCTGAGCCAAGTTGCGCGGGCCGCACTGATGACGAACTGCTAGCGGCTGCTTATAACTCCAGTGACTCAGTGCCTCAGGCACGATTTCGTTCAGTGCCACCGCTCCCAGGCTGCCACCAAGCAACAGTACCCGCAGCGGTCCCTCGCGCCCGGCGAAACGCTCAGCCGGGGGCGCCAGCGCCGTGATCTCAGCACGCACCGGGTTGCCGACAACCTCGTGCCTTTGCTTGAAAACGCCCGTATATGCACTAAGCACACGGGTGGCAACTCGGGCCAATACCCGGTTTGTCAGCCCCGCCACGGCATTCTGTTCGTGGATGACCAGCGGCACCTGCATCAGCCAGGCCGCCAGACCGCCTGGGCCGGAGGCAAACCCACCCATGCCCACGGCCAGCACCGGTCGGCTGCCACGGATCACCGCTCGCGCCTGCAGCACGGCCTTGACCAGCCTTATCGGCGCAAACAGGCGCGTTTTCCAACCCTTGCCACGCAGACCACCGATATCAAGCCATTCGATCTCGAAGCCGGCTTCCGGCACCAGGCGCGCCTCGATACCCGTCTTGGTACCCAGCCAGAGAATCTGATAGCCACGCGAGGACATTTCCCGTGCCACCGCGAGCGCCGGCACCACATGCCCACCGGTTCCGCCTGCCATCATCAATACCGTTCCCTGGCTCATCCTTCACCTCCTGTCACGGACCGATCTCGGCGCATGACCGGCTGCAGCGAAGCCTCGTGGTAGACGCGTAGTAGCAAACCGATTGCGATCAGGCTGACGATCATTGAACTGCCGCCATAACTCATCAAAGGCAGCGTCAGGCCCTTGGTCGGCAGCAGCCCCATGTTCACGCCCATGTTCACGTAGGCTTGCACCCCAATCCACAGCGTGATCCCCCAGGCCAGCGAGGCCCCAAACACCTGCCCCTTGTCCCACGCCATTTGGGCGATTGCGAAGCCCCGCCAGATCAGCATCCCATACAGGCCGATCACGGCCAGCACGCCCATCAGGCCGAATTCCTCGGCGAGTACGGCGAAAATGAAATCGGTATGGGCCTCTGGCAGATAGAACAGCTTCTGGACGCTCTCCCCTAGACCTCGCCCGAAGAAACCGCCGCTGCCGATTGCGATTAACGAGTTACTAAGCTGATAGCCGCTGCCGAACTGGTCGGCCCAGGGGTCCACGAAGGAGGTCAAGCGCGTGATGCGATAGCTTTCCATCGTCATCACCTCGTAACCAACGAACAGACCAACCGCAGTGAGGATGAGCATCGTCCAGAGGTGGGCGCCCGCAAGCCAAGCCATCAAAAAGATGGTTATCCCCATAATCGCGGCAGTCCCGAAGTCCGGTTGCACTAGCATCATGAGTATGGCAACGCCCAGCACCAGCAACGGTGCCAACATGCCACGCATCCGGGTCTGAACCAGCTCTAGTCTGGAGGCCAGATAGCCAGCCATCCACATGATGATCAGCAGGCGCGCNACCTCCGCCACTTGCAGATTGAAAATCCCTAGAGGAATCCAGCGGGTCGCACCATTAACCGTTCGGCCGACGCCGGGGATGAGCACGGCCATCAGCATGACCAAGGCCAGCAGCAGCATCCAGGCTCGCACCTGCACATAACTTTCCAAGGGAATCCGCGTCACAATGGCGCCGCCGACAAACAGTCCCAACAATACTGCGACTCCCTGCCGGACAAGGTAGTGGTACTCATTTCCAAGTCGCTCACCCTGCACGATGGAAGCCGAGGTCAGCATCACCAATCCCCAGCCCAGAAGCGCGAAGGCGGCCAGCAACAGCCAGCGGTCGACGCGGATCGACTCTTCACGGCCACGCTCGCGTAGACCCAGGGGCATCAGCAGATCGGCAAAGCGTCCCGTCATGCGCCCCTCCCCTCGGCCATTGCCCGCACGGCGGCGGCAAAGCACTCGCCACGATGGGCATAGTCGTCAAACATGTCGAAACTCGCACAGGCTGGTGCCAGCAGNACCACGTCGCCGGGTTTTGCCAATGCNGCGGCCTGCCGAACGGCCGCTTCCATGCTCAGTGCGTAATCCGTNAGCACCGCCGGTTGCAGGGCGGACTCGATCAGCGGCGCATCCCGGCCGATCAGTACCACACCACGAGCCTTNTGGGCCAAAGGCTCGCGCAGCAGGCTGAAGTCCTGGCCCTTGCCNTCACCCCCGGCGATNAGCACCACTGGAGCCGGTATGCCGTCAATGGCAGCCAGCGCAGCGCCGACATTCGTCGCCTTGGAGTCNTCGATATAAGTCACCTCGTCGATGACCGCGACGCGGCGGCAACGGTGCGGCAGACCCTCGAAGATCAGAAGAGTCTCGATGATGTCGGCGTTCGTCAGATCCTGGTATCCCAGCGCCTGGATCAGGGCCAGGGCGGCCAGAGCGTTGGCATGATTATGACGCCCTGCGATGCTGAGCTGGGTTACCGGTACCAACAACCGGTCTCCCTGCGCCAGCCANGCGGTGCCGCTACGTTCGATAAAACCCAAGTGCTCCCCTTCCGGCACATCGAAGCCGAAGCTGATGGTCGGCACCNAAAGTGCTTTAGCGATCTGGCGACTGCAATGATCGTCTCGATTGAAGACGAACTGACCAGCATGCTCAGCGACCTTGCCCTTGACGACTGCGTAATCCTCGAAGCTGTCGTAGCGATCAAGATGGTCCTCGCTGACATTCAGCACAGTGGCAACCGCCGGGGCGAGAGAACGAACGGTTTCCAACTGAAAGCTGGAAAGCTCAAGCACGAAACAGTCGGCTGTCTGATCAGCGAGCAAGTCCAGCACCGGGGTACCGAGGTTNCCGCCCACGGCNGGNTGATGCCCCAGTGCCTTCAACAGTGCGCCCACCAGCGTGGTAACCGTGCTCTTGCCATTAGAACCGGTAATGGCCACCACCGGACGGGGATCATGGCTCTCCGCCAGGCCCTGGGCGAATAGCTCGACATCACCCAGCACGTCCACGCCATTTGCCACCGCTGCACGGACCGGCATTTGGCGCGGATCGATGCCCGGGCTCAAGACCAGCCTATCGGCATGAATGAACTGGGTATCCTCGAAAGGACCGCAATGAACTGGGGCGTCGGGGAATGCTTCTCGGAACCGTTCCAGCAGGGGTGGCGTGACCCGGGAGTCAGCCACCGCAAAGTGCTCGCCGCGAGCGGCGAGGAACCTTGCGACCGACAAGCCGGTCTGGCCCAGTCCTGCAATAACGGTCATTCCCTGCATCAGCGCACCTTCAGTGTGGCCAAACCGATCAGCACCAGGATGACGGTGATGATCCAGAAACGAACGATGACCTTGGGTTCAGGCCATCCCTTGAGCTCGAAGTGGTGATGGATCGGCGCCATGCGGAAGATCCGTTTGCCGGTCAGCTTGTAGGAGGCCACCTGCAGCATCACCGACACAGTCTCAAGCACGAAGATGCCGCCCATAATGAACAACACGATCTCCTGCTTGACCATCACCGCCACCACGCCCAATGCCGCGCCCAACGCGAGCGCGCCGACATCCCCCATGAATACCTGGGCCGGGTAGCTGTTGAACCACAAGAAGCCGAGGCCGGCGCCCACAATGGCGGCGCAGAACACCACCAGCTCACCCACCCCAGCGATATACGGGATGCCTAGATAGTTCGCGAACTCAAAATGCCCAGAGGCATAAGCGAACACACCCAGGCCGCCGGCAACCAACACCGTCGGCATGATTGCCAGGCCATCCAAGCCGTCGGTAAGGTTGACGGCATTGGAACTCCCCACGATCACGAAATACGCCAGCAGGATGTACCCGAAGCCGAGCGGAATGANCAGATCCTTGAANANCGGAATCAGCAGGCTNGTTTCCTGCGGGGTTGTCGCCATCACGTACAGAATACCCGCTGCGGTGAGGGCGGCCACCGACTGCCAGAAATACTTCATTCGGGCAGACAAGCCTTTGGAATTACCAAAGCGCAGTTTCTGGTAGTCATCAATACCGCCGATCACGCCGAAGGCCAGCGTGGTCAATAGAGAGATCCAGACATAGGGGTTCGACAACTCGCCCCACAGTAGGATGGCCACGCTGATGGCGACCAGCATCAGAGCACCGCCCATGGTCGGTGTTCCGGCCTTGGAGAGATGGCTTTGCGGCCCATCGGAACGAATAGGCTGGCCGGCCTTGATGTGCTGCAACCAGCGGATCATGCTCGGACCAACCAGCAGGGCGATGGCCAGGGCAGTGACCACTCCCAGTACGGCCCGCAGGGTCAGATAGCGGAAGACACTGAATCCGCTGTAATACTGGGAAAGATATTCAAACAGGGCAAGCAACATCAGTGCATCCCTCCGACCCGTTCGGCAGAGGCCATCACCTCAGCATGCGCCTGCAATGACTCTACGACCTGTTCCATTCGCATGAAGCGGGACCCCTTGACCAGAACGGTCAGCGGTTCCTTTTTATTTTCAATTACTTGTTGATTTAGGGCCGACTGCAGTTCGCTGATCGATACAAAATGCTCACCGCCCTCACCGAAACTTTTTGCTGCCTCACTGCTGTGCTCGCCCAGAGCGAGTAACCGCGCGACCCCTCTTTGCCGTGCGTAACGGCCAATTTCCGCATGCAGGATCGCGGCGTCCTCACCCAGTTCGCCCATGTCGCCCATGACAAACCAATGGCGTCCCGGACGGGTGACCAGCACATCAACGGCGGCCATCATCGACTCGGGGTTGGCGTTGTAGCTGTCGTCGATCACNNNGAGCGCNTCGCCAATCTCTGTCACGGCCAGACGTCCCTCGGGCGCTTGGAAGTGCTTGAGACCTTGCTCGATCGACGCAGGCGCGATACCGGCCGCCAAGGCCGCGGTCACCGCGGCAAGCAGATTCAGGCCGTTGTGCCGACCGGGCAACGGCACCGGAAGGTACAAGTTTGCCGTCGCCGTGTTTACATCCAGCCACCCCTGACCTTGGGCATCGAGCCGGTACTGGCCCTTCACATCTGCCCCGATCGCCGGGGCATCCAGCGAAAAAGTCCAGCTTCGGCCAGCGGTGTTCACGCGCTGCCAGTAATCACTACCGGCCGAGCCGAGATTAATTACCGCAGTGCCAGCCTGCCCTAAACGCTCATAGATCTCGCCCTTGGCACGCACAATCGCATCAATGCCACCAAACTCGCCCAGATGCGCCCGACCGGCAAAGGTCACCATCGCAATGTCCGGGTGGACGATGGCAGAAAGGCGTGCAATCTCACCCAAGTGATTGGCCCCCATTTCGATCACCGCATGACGATGTCTGCGCTCCAGCTGGAAAAGCGTCAGCGGCACACCGATCTCGTTATTAAGATTGCCCGCAGTCGCCAGTGTCGGACCCGCCTGTTCGAAGATCGCAGCCAGCAGCTGCTTGACCGTGGTCTTGCCCGCGCTGCCGGTAACCGCGATTACTAGCGGATTGACTTCGTCACGCCAGCGACGGGCTAGGCGGCCCAGCGCAACCAATGTGTCCTCCACTACGATTTCCGGCAGGCCGCTGTGGCAGCGGTGGTCGACCATCACGGCCACAGCCCCAGACTCGCGCGCCGCATCCAGGTACTGGTGACCGTCATGACGTTCGCCGCGCAAAGCCACGAAGAGATTGCCAGGTGCAATGGTGCGGGAGTCAGTACTGACCCCAACAAACTGTGGCATGTCCTTGCCGGCATCCATCAGCAAACCGCCGACCGCATCGATCACTTGAGGCAAGGTGAGCTGGATCATGCCGCCACCTCTCGAGCCCAGTCGCGCACTACCTGCACATCAGAGAAAGGCCATTTTTGGCTACCTATCTCCTGGTACTCCTCATGTCCCTTGCCAGCGATTAGCACAATGTCATCGCCTGCCGCCTGGCTAAGCGCAAACTCGATTGCACGGCGGCGATCGCGCTCTACCGTCACAGCATCCGGAGCGATTAGGCCACTGAGAATCTGGGCGACTATTTCGTCGCCGGACTCACCGCGCGGATTATCGTCGGTGATTACCAGCAGGTCGGCGTTGCGTTCTGCGGCCGCGCCCATCGCCGGACGCTTACCCGGGTCTCGTTCTCCACCACAACCGAACACGCACCAGACACGTCCTTTGACATGACCACGCAATGCACGCAACACCTGCTCCAATGCATCGGCCGTGTGAGCGTAGTCCACGACCACCTGCGGACGCCCCTCACCGAGAAAAATCCGCTGCATTCGTCCCGGCGGCGCATCAACCCGTGTCAACGCCGCCAAGGCTCGTTCCTGCGGCATACCCAGTGCCAACAGCGCACCCAAAGCCGCCAGAAGATTGCTGGCGTTGAAGGTGCCGAAAAGTCTGCTGCGGAATTGTGCTTCACCAAAAGGGGTATCAACATCCAGCGCCAGACCCTGCTCGGTCATCCGCACCGCGCGAGCCTGAATCAAGCGCGCCTCACCGGCCTCCCAGGGACGGTCACCCAAGCCGTAGGCCCAACAGGAAACCCGTTCGCGATAGCGATCGAGCAGTTCACGGCCATGGCGGTCATCCATATTGATCACCGCCTCTTTCAATCCCTTATGCTCGAATAGCAGGGCCTTGGCCTCGAAATAGGCTTCGAGATCGCCATGGTAGTCAAGGTGATCCCGGGTCAAGTTGGTAAACACGGCTACTTCCACCGGCACAGCTTCCAGGCGACGCTGGGTCATAGCATGGGAAGACACCTCCATGACCACATAGCGCGCACCCGCATCGCGGAATCCGGCTAGCGCCTCGAATACGCGCAGGTTCCCTGGCGTGGTATTTCTGGTCTCGGTCATCTCGCTGCGACCCTGTGCGTCAATGACACCTATCCCCAGCGTGCCAATACTGCCCACTGGCGAGGCGACCGTGGCGAGCGCCGTAGCAATAAAGCGCGCCACTGAGGTCTTGCCGTTGGTCCCAGTGACACCAATAATGCGCAGCGACTCGGCAGGATAACCGTGAAAGCGTGATGCGACGGCAGCCATCACCGCCAGCAGGTCCGAAACCGGGATGAGGCGCGGATCATCGCCGAAGCCTGCTGCCGTGGCGATTTCCATGCTGAAGTCCGGCAAGATGACAGCCACAGCCCCCTGCTCAAGTGCCTGACCGATGAAACGCACACCATCGACGTTTGCGCCGCTACGGGCAAAAAACAGGCTACCAGCTCTCACTTGGCGTGAGTCGTCCGTCAGAGCCAGCACCTCGACGGCGGGCACAACAGCATCTGCTGGAACCAGTCCTCCCAGCAGAGCCTGCAGCTGTCGATTCGCTGTTGGCTGGCTCATCATTCGCCTCCCTGCCCTCGTTCCTTCCTTTGGTTAAATGCCAACACCGCGCTGCGGCTGGCCGGCTCCACGCCCGGCATATCGTCCGGGCGAACGTTCAACATGCGCAACGCGCCCGCCATGATTTCTCGGAAGATCGGGCCGGCGACTTGTCCCGCGAAGATCGTGCCGCCTTGCGGTTCGTCGACCACAACCACTAACACCAGCTTCGGATCCGATGCCGGCGCCATGCCGGCAAACACGGTCACATAGCGATTACTGGAATAACCGCCGCCCTCGCTCTTTCGCGCCGTGCCAGTCTTGCCGGCCACAAGGTATCCCGGTACCTTGGCTCGTGAGCCGGTGCCCCCTTCCTCTGTCACGGACTGAAGCATATTTACCACTTCACGGGCGTAGCGGGCCGGCACTACCTGTTCGCCCTTCGGCGCTTGCTCCAACCGCAACAAAGATGGCCGCACTGCCCGTCCCTCATTCGCCAACGTTGCGTAGGCGGATGCCAACTGCAATGTGGTGACGCTCATGCCGTAGCCATAGGCATGAGTCGCGATGTCCGAGCTACTCCAATGACGCCAAAAGGCCAGCCTACCGCTGGCCTCTCCGGGAAAACCAGTGCCGATCGGCTTACCGAAACCAAGCGCGTCGTACAACTGCCAAAGCGACTCCCGGCCCACATCCATCGCTATCCGGATTGCGCCAACATTGCTGGATTTTTGCAGCACACCCGTGACATCCATCACCCCGTAATCGCGATGATCGCGAATGGTGAACCGATCCACCTTTATCCAGCCCGGCGAGGTATCGATCACGGTCTGCGGGGTATAGCGACCGGTTTGCAAAGCGGCCAGCATTGAAAACGGCTTCATGGCCGAACCCGGCTCGAACTGGTCGACGATCGCGCGATTTCGAGTCCGCGAAGGATCTATCGACAGGCGATTATTGGGATTGAATGAGGGTACGTTGGCCATCGCCAGCACTTCTCCAGTGCGTGCATCCATCAGTACCGCCATGCCGCCCTTGGCGTTGTGCGCCTCGACACCAGCACGCAACTCACGATACGCGAGGTACTGAAGCCGGCGATCAATCGAAAGCGCCAATGGACGACCCGGTCGTGCCTCGCGAACCACACCGAGGTTCTCGATCACCCGGCCATGCAGATCCTTAATAATGCGGCGCGAGCCGGGCTCACCAGTCAACCACTCATCGTAAGTACGCTCGATACCCTCCAGTGCATGGTCGTCGATATCCGTAAAGCCGATCAGGGTTGCACTCACCTCGCCGGAGGGATAGAAACGACGGTATTCACGGCGGGTATGGATTCCCGCAACCCGCAATGCCCTAACCTTCTCACCAATCTCTG
>JGI26788J51865_100078_pt1 | contig 10658 bp, 9 predicted proteins | sample WilGeytube61714_FD_51865 | JGI IMG/M metagenome (IMG submission 51865) | reverse complement strand
AAGATATTCATTGAACTTAGCATCAATAATTTTGCTTCTGCTATTGCTTCATCACTCAAAGGGACATGAACTGCCATTTGGTCACCATCAAAGTCAGCATTGAATGCCGAACAAACAAGCGGGTGCAATTGGATTGCTTTACCCTCAATCAACTTTGGATGAAACGCTTGGATTGAAAGTTTGTGCAGTGTTGGAGCACGGTTGAGCATTATTGGATACCCCTCAACAATCTCTTGCAAACACTCCCAAACTTCATTGGTTTGTTTATCAATCATCTTTTTAGCTTGCTTGAGCGTAGTAGCATAACCCTTGTCCTCTAGTTTAGCCATCAAGTGTGGCTTAAACAGTTCAAGTGCCATCTTTTTAGGCAAACCACACTGATCCATTCTCAAGTCTGGTCCAGAAATGATTACGCTACGACCTGAAAAGTCAACCCGTTTTCCAAGCAAGTTTTGTCTAAATCGACCCTGCTTTCCTTTAATGATTTCACTGAGGGATTTCAAAGGCCTTTTGTTTGCACCCTTTACTGCATTTCCACGACGACCATTATCAAACAATGCATCAACCGCTTCTTGCAACATTCTTTTTTCATTTCTAACAATAATCTCCGGCGCTTCAAGCTCAACAAGTCTTTTGAGTCTTTGGTTTCTATTGATTACTCTTCTGTATAGGTCATTTACATCACTTACGGCAAATTTACCACCATCAAGTGAAACCAATGGTCTTAAATCAGGCGGCATAACAGGAAGTTTTGTTAGCATCATCCACTCAGGTTTATTTCCTGAATTTAAAAAGCTCTCAATAACTTTAAGTCTTTTTACAAGAGTTTTTCTTTTTGCTTCGCTTTTTGTTGAAGCTACCTCCTCTTTTAACCTATTAAACAGATCCACCAAATCAAGCTCGCTCAATAAATTTCGGATCACTTCACCACCCATTTCAGCTTCAAACCCACTCTCTGCAAATCGTTGATTAATCTCTTGGTATTGCTCTTCATTGAGTACATCATACTTTGCAACAGGGTTTTTGCCCTCACTATCATAGCACGCTTCTCCCGGGTTGGTTACNATATACGCTTCATAATACAACACGCGCTCTAAATCTTTCATCTTAATCCCAAGAAGCGTACCTATTCTACTTGGTAAAGAACTTACATACCAAATATGAGCAACAGGGGTTACCAAATCAATATGCCCCATTCTATGTCTTCGCACTTTTGAAGAAGCGATTTCAACACCGCACTTTTCACACACAGTACCTTTGAATCGCATCTTCTTATATTTACCGCATATACATTCATAATCTCTNACNGGACCAAATATTTTTGCGCAAAAAAGTCCATCTCTTTCAGGTTTTTGTGTTCTATAATTGATTGTTTCAGGTTTTTTAACCTCCCCATAACTCCATGAAAGTATTTTTTCAGGGCTTGCTAATCCAAACTTTAGTGCTTTTACATCTTTTGGTTTTACGCTGTCACTCACTTCTACAGGTGCTAAATTTTCCAGTCTATTCATTATCGCTATCCTCTTCTCTATCATCGTAAAGTTCTACATCAATACCAAGTGCTTGCAACTCTTTTCTTAAAACAAACATTGTTTCAGGGATTCCTGGCCTTGGCACTGGTTCACCTCTTGTGATTGCTTTGTATGCTGCAACTCTACCCTCAACATCATCAGACTTGATTGTAAGCATCTCTTTAAGAGTGTTTGCCGCACCATATGCTTCAAGCGCCCAAACTTCCATTTCCCCAAATCTTTGTCCACCAAAAAGTGCTTTACCACCAACTGGCTGTTGTGTAACTAATGAGTATGGTCCCGTTGCCCTTGCGTGAACTTTTTCATCAACCAAGTGGTGCAATTTAAGCATATACATATACCCAACATTAACTCTTTCTTTGATTCTCTCACCTGTTTTGCCATCATATAGCACTGTTTTTCCGTCACTGTCAATCTTTGCCAATTCAAAAAGCTTTTTAAACTCTTCAGGGTTAACACCCTCAAATACTGGTGATGCAAAGCAAACACCCTTGCTCCAATCTTTTGCATATTTTAAGAGCGTATCATCATCCATATTCCCAATCACTTCTTTTGCGTTCATCAATTTTGCTACATCAGCAATTTCAATCATCTTTGATCGCAATTGCGCAATAAAGTCATCTCTTTTTTCTTTTAATATTTGCTCAATTTGAGCTCCGAGCTTTTTCCCTGCAAGTCCTAAGTGAACTTCCAAAATTTGCCCAATATTCATCCTTGAGGTACACCCAAAGGATTAAGCACGATATCAACAGTTGTTCCATCTTCCATATATGGCATATCTATTTCAGGAACAATATTTGATACAATACCCTTATTTCCATGTCGTCCAGCTATCTTATCGCCAACTTTCATCTCTTTTTGTTGCAATATATACCTTGACAAGTTTTGTGATTCCACTTGGCAAAATATCATCTTTTTCCAAGATATTAAGCTTTTCATCGTGCGCTTCTTTAAGCTTTCTTTTTTCACCTTGAAAGTGGCTTTTGAGTCTTTCATACTCTTTTTGCACCTCTTGGCTAAAATTTTTTACAAATGAGTTTAGGGCAAATCTATTAATCCCTTCTATAACCTCTTTAGGAACCTTTTCTCCAGCTTCAAACCTTTTTTCACCAAGCTCTACAGATTTCTCAAGTTCTGCATTTGCAAGCAGTGCCGTGATTCTTAGCATCTCTTCTCGGTCAATCATCAGTAATTGGTCATGATGTTCTAAATCAAGCTGCTGCTTTTCTTTTTCATATGATTGCAACGCTCTTAAATCTTTGTCGTACCCTTTTTTGGTAAATACTTTTACATCAACGACAATACCTTCCATCGTTGCAGGACAGTAGAGTGATTTATTGACAACATGCCCCGCTTTTTCACCAAAAATAGCTCTTAAAAGTCTTTCTTCAGGAGTTGGCTTAACATCGCCTTTTGGTGAAACTTTACCTACCAAAATCATCCCCTCTTTTACATATGTCCCTACTTTAACAATACCACTTTCATCAAGATGCACTAAATCATCTTCACGAATATTGGGGATATCTCTTGTTATCTCTTCATTTCCATGTTTTAACTCTCTTGCCTCACACTCCTTTTCATAAATATGCACCGAAGTAAAGGTGTCCTCTTTAATGAGTTTATCGCTTATTACAACAGCATCTTCGAAGTTATACCCATTCCACGGCATAAACGCAACCAAACAGTTCTTACCAAGTGCCAACTCACCCTGATCCATATTTGGACCATCTGCTATCACCTGCCCTTTGGCTACTTTGTCACCCTTTTTTACAATTGGTGATTGCGAAAAAGTGGTATTTTGGTTTGTGCGCATATTTTTTTGCATTGAGTAATGATCAATAAAGACACCATTTTCATCTTCACCCATTATAAAAATATTTTTTGCATCAACTTTTTCTACAACACCAGCTCTTTTGGCCCTAATATTTTCCCAGGCATCGCGACCAATCACTTTTTCCATACCTGTACCAACTATTGGAGCTTCCGATTGAAGTAGTGGAACTGCTTGTCGCTGCATATTTGAACCCATCAATGCACGGTTTGCATCGTTGTGCTCTAAAAATGGAATCAATGATGCTGCACCACCGACAACCATCAAAGGATTAATATCGATCAAATCAACTCTATTTTTATCAACAAGCTTAATTTCACCATCAACTCGCGCTTCAATTAAATCTTCAACAATATTCCCCTCTTCATCAAGGAGTGTACTGGCAGGAGCGATTATCTTGTTTTCCTCTTGTGTTGCTGTAATATAGACAATTTCATCGGTTACTTTTCCACCCTTAACTTTTTTATATGGTGCTTCGATAAATCCAAGTTCATTGACCTTTGCATAAGTAGAAAGCGTATTAATCAAACCAATATTTTGACCCTCTGGTGTTTCAATCGGACAAATTCTTCCATAGTGAGTAGGGTGAACATCCCGCACCTCAAAACCTGCTCGCTCTTTGACAAGTCCGCCTTCACCAAGTGCAGAAAGTCTTCTTTTGTGAGTAATTTCACTAAGTGGGTTGGTTTGATCCATAAATTGCGATAACTGCCCACTTGAGAAAAACTCCAAAATTGTATTGGTAATCATCTTTGAATTGATCAAATCATATGGCATCAACTCATCAAGATTGGTTGTAATAACTGTCATCTTATCTTTGATCGCTTTTTGCATCTTCACAAGACCATTGTGAAGCTCATTGCCAAGCAATTCACCGATTGCGCGAATTCTTCTATTTCCCAAGTGATCACGATCATCAATATGTCCAATACCATTTTTAACTTTAATCAAATACTCAACCGTTTTAATTATATCTTGAGCAGTTAAAACTGTTACATAATCTGGAACATTCAAGCCGAGCTTTTGATTCATCTTCATACGACCAACTTTTGTGAGGTCATATCTTTCTGGATCAAAAAAGAGTTGTCTAATAAACTCTTTTGCTGCTTCAACTGTTACAGGCTCACCTGGCCTCATTACTTTGTAAATTCGAATAGCACTTAAATCATTCTCATCATCAATCTCTTCAGTTTGTTTAAGAAGCTTTAAGTTTTCAAAATCTGCTTGAAATGAGTTTAATATACCTAAATCTCGACCTTCAGCGAGGTCATCAGCAATTTCGAAAGACTCTATACCGCTATCTATTATCTTTTTTAACTTTGCTTCATCCAATGGGTTTGCAGCATCATATAAAACCTCTCCACTTTCTTTATCCACAACTGCAGAAGCGAGGTATCTTTCAAGCAAAAAGTCGATTGGATACTCAACCCACTCAATACCACTATCAACATATTTTTGAATCTTTTTCTTAGTTAATCTTTTTCCAGCAGGAATAATCACATTGCCATCTAAATCTTTGACATCAAACTCTGCTCTACCTTCAAAATCATTAGCATTAAAAGGTACGATAAATCTATTATTATCAACCTTTACCGATTTTACTGGGTAGAACAATCTAATAATATCCTCTTTTGAGTAACCAAGAGCTCTAAAAAGAATTGTAACTGGTATTTTTCTTCTTTTATTGATTCTTGCATATAAAATATCTTTTTGATCATACTCAAAATAGAGCCACGATCCTCTATCAGGGATAATTTGTGCTGAATAGACTAGCTTGCTACTAGCAGTTGTTGACTCATCCTCTTTAAAAATTACACCTGGGCTTCTATGGAGCTGATTGACGATAACTCTTTCAACTCCATTGACGATAAATGATGTGCGATCAGTCATCATTGGGATATCTCTTACGAAAATATCCTGCTCTTTGATATCTTTGACACCTAGTTTTTCGCCTGTTTTTTCATCTCTTTCCCAGGTGATGAGCCTAATTTTTAATTTGAGCGATACTGAATAGGTTAAGCCTCTATCCATACATTCTCGCACTGTATACTTTGGCTTAATAATCTCTAATGAATCATATTCTAGCGTTATTCTATTTTGTTGATCACTTATGGGAAAGACCGATTTGAAAACCCTTTCAATTCCACTTTCGCCACCATTTTTATCTGCCATTAAGAAATCATGATAACTTTTTTGCTGAAGTTGCAGCAAATTGGGAACTTCAATCTCTTGTGCAGTTTTAGAAAAATCTATTCGTAGTCTATTTCCTGAATAAAGTGAATTTAACATAAGTTTATAACCTTATTTTGAGGTAAATGGTAAAAACCATTGCACACCCAATCGTTTGATTGTTGTACAATGGCTTTGCGTAGAGAAAGTTCAAAAGGGAAAATCCCCCTTGAACAGAAACTAAATTACTTTAGTTCGCACTTGGCTCCAGCTTCTTCAATTTGTTTTTTGATATCTTCTGCCTCATCCTTACTTACACCCTCTTTCAGAGTGTGCGGTAAGTTCTCAACAGCATCTTTTGCTTCTTTAAGTCCTAGACCAGTAATTGCTCTTACAACTTTAATAGTATTGATTTTTTTCTCACCTGCATCAGTAAGAACAACATCAAACTCCGTTTTTTCTTCAGCAGCTCCAGCAGCGTCACCAGCAGCTACAGCACCACCAGCTACAACAGTAGGTTGCGCTGAAACACCAAACTTCTCTTCGAATTCTTTTACAAGTTCTGAAAGCTCAAGAACTGACATATTTGAAATATACTCTATTACATCTTCTTTTGTAATTGCCATATCATATCCTTTTTTAATTTTTTTATGAATCTATGCAGATTCTTTTTTTTGTTTAATTCTCTCAAGCACAGTAACAAAGTTACTGGGCACAGCATTGAGCAGATAAGCCATATTTCTTGCAGGTGCACTCCAAGTCGAAAGCAGCATTCCAAGAAGCTCTTCTCTTCCAGGTAGTTTTGCATAGGCATCAATTTGAGCAACCGTTACTACTTCGCCTTCGATATGACCTGCTTTGATTACGAGTTTGTCATTACTTTCTTTTGCAGCTTGTGTTGCAACCTTAGCAACAGCTACCAGATCTTCACCCCATAATGCAAGATTGGTACCAGTTAAATTGATACCAGCTTTCTTTGCATTATCAAGTGCAATCATCGATAGCTTGTTGTTTAACACTCGTACTTTAACTTCGGAATTTTTTGCAAGATTTCGCAAAGATTCAAGATCTGCAACCGTCATGCCTTTATAATCAGCAATGACAATACCGTTTGCTGCGCTAAATTCCTCGGTCAATCGTTGTACAAGTTCTGCCTTTTGCGACCTAGTCATATTTCTCCTTTCCGACTTCAAACAGGGCTGTCCCAAAGGAACGCAGTTTACACCGCTCAATTTAAGTTAAAACCCCTATTTTCTTAAGTCTAAGATAAACTATGCAGCTTTTATTTTGTCTCTAATAGCTCTGCAACATTAAGTTTGATTGCAGGACTCATTGTCAATGATAGAGCTGCACTAGTAATATATCTCCCTTTTGCAGATGCAGGTTTTTTTCTATTGATCTCTTTAACCAATGCTATGATATTTTCTTTTAATGCATCTTGAGTAAAAGTTGACTTACCAACTCCTACATGAATGATACCTTTTTTATCAACACGGAAATTCACCTTTCCAGCTTTTGCTTCCTTTACAGCTTTTGCAACATCTAAAGTTACTGTTCCATTTTTAGGGTTAGGCATTAAACCCTTTGGCCCAAGAATTCTAGCTACTTTACCCACTACACCCATCATATCAGGCGTTGCAATTAATGTATCAAAATCAATTTTTCCTGTTTGAATATCTTCAATCAGGTCATCATTTCCAGCTATATCAGCTCCAGCTGCTTTTGCTTCATCAAGTTTCTCAGCTTTTGCCAAAACAGCAACTTTTACACTCTTGCCTGTACCATTTGGCAATACAACCGCACCTCTAACCATTTGATCAGCATGTCTAGGATCAACATTTAAATTAAAAGCAACTTCTACTGTCTCATCAAATTTTGCACTTTTAAGTTCTGGTACTATGGCTGTTGCTTCATCAATAGTGTATACTTTGTTAAAATCAACTTTCTCTTTTAATAATCTAATTCTTTTACTCATCTATCTCTCCGCAATTTTTTTGCTCCCACAGATGTGGTCTAGTCAACTATCTCTACACCCATACTTTTGCAGCTACCTTCAATAATTTTAGCTGCCATTGCAGGATCTTTTGTATTTAAGTCATCAATTTTTTGCTTCACAATCTCTTCAAGTTGAGCCCTTGTGATTTTCCCAACCTTGTTTTGAAGAGGGTTGTCCGTTCCCTTTTTGATTCCTGCCGCTTTTTTAATTAAATCAGTTGCAGGAGGTTGTTTTGTTTCAAAAGTAAAGCTTTTATCGGTGTATGCAGTGATAATTACAGGAATGTTAAACCCCATTTTATCTTTTGTTTTTTCATTAAAAGCCTTACAAAATTCCATAATATTAATACCTCTTTGACCAAGTGCAGGTCCAACTGGAGGTGATGGATTTGCTTGTCCAGCAGGGATCATAAGCTTAAACTTAGCTGCAATCTTCTTTGCCATCTATTTTCCTTTGCGTGAAATTATAAAATTTTTTCTACCTGGGTATATTGAATCTCAACTGGAGTATTTCTGCCAAATATTGAGACATTGAGCTTTAATTTTCCATGCTCTAAATCATACTCTTCAACCATCCCATTGAAATTAGCAAAAGGACCTTCAATGATTCGAACCATCTCCCCTTGCTCATATTCAACTTTTGGTTTTGGAGCTGATTTTTTTGTTGCTTTTTCTATAATCAAGTCGATATCAGCTTTAGACAAAGGAGTTGGCTTTTTTTGTTCGCCAATAAACCTTGATACCTTTGGCAAGGATTGAATCTTGTGCCAAATAGTCATATCTAAATCTATATTAACAAAAACATAACCAGGATATATTGATCTTTCGCTAATTCTTTTCTTTCCATCCTTGATGTCAATTACATCTTCAGTTGGAACAATAATATCACCTAACTTATCTTCAATAGCATTATCTTTTACTAATTGCACTATTGCTTTTTTTACAGCTTGTTCGCTTCCAGCATATGTTTGAATTGCATACCATTGCATTGCCATTAATCAACCTTATATAACAGTTGAAACAACTAACGACATTATAAAATCTACAAATGCCAAAAAGAGTGCTATTATTGTTACAACGATAAATACAGCCACAAAAGCTTGTCTTATCTGCTCTTTCGTTGGGAATATGACTTTTTCTAACTCTAATTTAGATGCTTTAATATATTCTATAAATTTTTCCATTTTTCACCACCTCTTATGGCAGGCCAAGAGGGACTCGAACCCCCGGCTCTCGGTTTTGGAGACCGATGCTCTACCAACTGAGCTATTGGCCTGTTGATTGATAGATTTGAAAATTCAAATCTATCAAACTTTTATAGTTTAGCTTCCTTATGCAATGTATGTTCTTTACAGAATTTGCAGTATTTTTTTAAGCTTAGTTTTTCCGTTGTATTTTTCTTGTTTTTGGTTGTGTGATAATTTCTTCTTTTGCACTTCTCACACGCCAAATGAACTGTCTCTCTCATTTCTTTCCTTTTCTTAAAAGAGGAAAATATCCTCTTTTAACTATTCTATAATTTTAGAGACAACACCAGAACCAACTGTTCTACCACCTTCTCTAATTGCAAATCTTGTTCCCTCTTCAAGAGCGATTGGACTAATAAGTGTAACTGTCATCTTTACATTATCACCAGGCATTACCATCTCTACATCTGGTGGCAATTGAACATCACCAGTAACATCTGTTGTTCTTACATAAAACTGTGGTCTATATCCAGAGAAAAATGGAGTATGTCTTCCACCCTCTTCTTTGGTTAGTACATATACTTCAGCTTCAAATTTTGTATGTGGAGTGATTGAACCAGGTTTGCAAAGAACCATGCCTCTTTCTACATCCTCTTTTTTAGTTCCTCTAAGCAATATTCCGCAGTTATCTCCAGCTTCACCCTTTTCCATCTCTTTGCGGAACATTTCAACACCAGTTACTTTAGTAGTTTGTGTCTCTCTAATTCCAACAATTTCAACATCATCACCAACTGCAACTGTACCTTTTTCAATTCTACCTGTAACAACAGTACCACGACCTGAAATTGAAAAGATATCTTCAATTGGCATCAAGAAATCTTTGTCAACTTCTCTTACTGGCTCAGGAATATAAGAATCTACTTTATCCATAAGTTCAAGTATTTTTTGAGACCACTCACCAAGCTGACCAGATTTTGCCTCTTCAAGTGCTTTAAGCGCTGATCCAGCAACTATTGGAGTATCGTCACCTGGAAAATCATACTCATTCAAAAGCTCTCTAATTTCCATTTCAACCAATTCTACTAGCTCTTCATCATCGACCATATCCATTTTGTTTAAGAAAACAACTATGTATGGTACACCAACCTGTCTTGAAAGCAAAATATGCTCTCTGGTTTGTGGCATTGGTCCATCAGCTGCAGAGCACACCAAAATAGCACCATCCATCTGTGCAGCACCTGTAATCATATTTTTAACATAGTCGGCGTGACCTGGGCAGTCAACATGCGCATAGTGTCTTTTGTCTGTTTCATACTCAATGTGAGAGGTGGCGATTGTAATCCCTCTTTCTCTTTCTTCTGGTGCATTATCGATTTGATCGTAATCCATAAAGGCACCATTATTATTTTTAGCTGCTAAAACTGCACTAATAGCTGCAGTTAGTGTCGTTTTACCATGGTCAACATGGCCGATAGTACCAATATTCACATGTGGCTTACTTCTTTCAAATTTTTCTTTAGCCATTTTTTTATTCCTCCATCGAAAATTTATCGAATGATTATATCATAATAAACTCAATTCTTTCTTAGACTCCAAAATTATAAGTTTACAAACTGAAAACTTATGATGATGGAGCCCAGAAGCGGGATTGAACCGCCGACCTCTTCCCTACCAAGGAAGTGCTCTACCACTGAGCTACCTGGGCATATTACCTATTAGTTTTAAAACATATTACCTATTAGTTTTAAAAATAGTATCTGGGATTTTTACTCATAGGAGATTATTATATTCATAGAAAAGGTAACTAGTATCTGGGATTTTTACTCATAGGAGATTATTATATTCATAGAAAAGGTAACCTCTCAGCTCCCAGATATAATGGAGCGGGAAACCGGACTCGAACCGGCGACCCTCAGCTTGGAAGGCTGACGCTCTAGCCAACTG
>JGI26788J51865_100077_pt1 | contig 10843 bp, 20 predicted proteins | sample WilGeytube61714_FD_51865 | JGI IMG/M metagenome (IMG submission 51865) | reverse complement strand
TTTTTGTCTTGGAACTCTTAAATAGAGAAGAAAGCTTTGCATGTTTTCGACAAAGGTTAAGGAACTTATATGTGGGGGTGAAACTTCCATCTACTATTACAATTGAAAATGGTCGTATTCAGGATAGATAACTCTTATATTATAGTTATTATAATATTTTTTGTGGTGTTTTTTTATGACTATACAGGTTTCATATCAGAATATCTTTTCTGCCCTTTTAAAGTCTATTTATTTTATGGGAAAAACTGACCTGGAGAATACACAAAGAAATAGGCTCTTTAGGGAAGCTTATAGCAATTTNAAGGATTTTGTGAGGGATTTGTTACCATTGATCAATAAAGAGATGGGAGTTAGTGAAATAGAAGACCTCCTGAGAAAATTGGAAGATTACCGGTTACAAGTGAAATCAAGAACTTACTTGAAATAGAGGCTAGGATAGAGTCAGTTAAAGTCAAAAGGCTAATGGATGTAACAGAAAAAAAAAACGGCGAGGATATCATAGAATTCATAACAATCCCTAGTTTAAATAGGAAAAAGATAAGAATATATGGCGATTTATATGAAAAAAGAACTTCTAAAAAAATGTGAGAATATAGACGATCCAAATATCATAAACACATATAAAGTACTCCTAGAGTTGATGGATAAAAAGAAGGTTAAAGTGGAAGAAAAAGAAGAAAGCTACCTTGAGAATAGTCGAAAAGATAAAAACCATCAGACATCCCAAGAGTGCTGGAATTCGCCCTTAAAATAAAGTAGAGATATAAAAGACCCTGAGATCAAGAATAAAGCCAGTAAAACTTATAAGAGCCATAGAAATGAGCTAAAACCGTCTACCCCTAACCTTTTTTATATCGAATATAGCAGTATCTGCCACGGCCATAACAGCCATAACACCTGCCTGTATAGGATCAGTAACTACAAGATCCGCCTTTTCTGTGACACTACCAGGCATGTTAAGGCTTATAACAATAATATCCTGCTCTTTTTTAATTTTTTCCACAACCTCGCTTATTTCACCACCCATAAGAGAACCGGCCAATACCAAAGCACCAACCCTCGGAAGCCTCCCAACAGCCAAAACAGCCTCAGCAAGTTCCTTTTCACCAACGAGTGGTATTGTGTCGACGCTTATCCTCTCACCTCTTATATTGTGCCTATCAGCTTCGCTTATAGCGCCCATGGCAACCTGTGAAACCTGCGCCCCGCCCCCAATGATTATTATACGCTTTCCATAGATATCTTCAAGTGGCCTGTGAACATCAACATTCAATACGCTTTCAAAGGATTTCAAATCCTTGATAAGCCCCTCTAAATCCTCCACATCTTCTAATTCCATGTAGATAGATCCTAATCTATCCTCTTCCACGTAAAGGTAGGCATAGCTTATATTTATACCCTTCTGGGCCATCATCTCAGTTATCTCACTGAGAACTCCCGGCCTTTCAACAGTTTTTATACTAATAGCAGTTACAACCATGATATCCTATTCTAATTTGGATTTCTCCCTCTTCCATAGGCTGAGGTAATTATCCCCATACTCTACTGGAGTTATCCTAAGTCCAAGTTTTCTGTGTTCTTCAATCCAATCCTCATCAAAGACTGGAACCTCTATTTTTATGTGTTCATCAGTCGGATTCATAACTATGAGATTCCTGTATGGGAAATCCCATTCTACTATGTATCCTCCAAGGCTTATAATATGATGAGGTCTTATAACCATCTTCATCTATACTCAACCCCCCCTTATGAATGCTGCCAAGAGCGCCACAACACNGAGTATCGTCGCCCCGAATGTCACAGGATAAAATTGCTTAAATGTGAAGATTGGAGCAAAAGCGCTGAAAGAAGCCATTAGCATTGGGAACAACACGGCCACGAGGATATTAACAAGTATGCCCCAAGTGAGTATGCTTGGTGGCACGCCCAAAAACAATACTGAAAATAGCGTGGCAAGTGTGAACATGAGAAAACCCCTCATTATATAAACTAGTGCACGCCACTTGGCAGCATACTCCATGTATGGTCCCTCAATGACATCTGCCTTCGCCTTTAAAATGACAAATGGATACTCATTAAGGAGTATCATGTATCCTATAAAAAATACTATAGCCCCAATTACACCAGCTGCTGAAAAAAGTATTGGACCATGAACCTGCTGATAAACTACTATATCCCCTAGTGATATGCTCCCACTGATAACCGCTGGGACGAACAATACGATATATAATGGGAACGACCCGAATGCTATTAATCTGAATGCTCTCATGGCACTTATATCCTCTAGGAAGCTTCTCTGCACATTAGGGTGCTTAGCACCCTTGGCGAGGTCTGGGAATGGCATCCTAAGGGACATGACAGACTTTGAAAGGGAGCCCATGAAAACATATATGACCTCTTCTATTTTCAAGAAACCCACAATTGCAACTATACTTGCAAAAGCCCCCAGCTGATAAGTTTCAGGGACTGTGAAAAGGAATATAAAAAGCACAGATAACAATCCGATAAGTGGTAATGAATTGTATAATCTTGGCAATGGTGAATATGGCCTTATGGTCTGCTTAAAAAAGAACTTCAATGGGGCCATTATACCTGGACTAGAGATAGGTGGGCCTATTCTCTGCTGAACCCGTGCATGTATCAGTTTTCTTTCAAGGCCGGGGAGCCACAAGCTAATTATGAATCCGATAATGATCGTCCCAATGACGCCTACACTAGAATACATTATGATCACCTTCTCTTTATTATTTCTATTGCACGATCTGTGCAAGCGAAGCAAGGATCGCACTGCANTATCCCAAGTTGAGCGTCTGTTATGTGATGGCCTATAAGCGCATATTGCATGGCACCTATATTAGCTATTGAAGGTGTTCTAATCACAACATTTCTAACCCTACCATCCTCGAGGGCGTAAGAATGGTATAATGTGCCCCTTGGAGCTTCAACATAACTTTTTGTTATATCAGTGTCTTGCATTTCCCAGCTTCTATCCACGACAGCCCCCTCTGGGAGGTTTTTTAGGGCCTGTTTTATTATCTTCGCGGATTCAAAGACTTCGAAGACTCTGACGAAAAGATTAGACTTCACATCACCATCATCTTGTGTGATAACATCAAATTCGAATGGATCATAGCACTCCATTTCCTTGCGCGTGTCAAATTCCACCCCAGTAGCTCTTAATGTTGGCCCTGTTACCGCTAGTCTAAGGGCGTCCTTTCTGCTGAGAGGACACACGCCAGTTATGCGTGACATTATCATGGTGTCTGATGTGAAACGATCTGCGAACTCTTTCACTTTTCCTCTTATGTAATCTATACCCTCTCTTATTTTCTGGACTTTCATCTCATCTAATTCTGCCCTTGGTCTAATCCCCCCGATGATAGGGACACCATATTGGACTCTGTTGCCTCCTATCATCCTTAGAAGTTCCATTACAGTCTCCCTTATATAAAATAATCTCATGGAGAATGTTTCATGTCCTAGGACCTCGTTACCATGGGCTAAGTATAGAAGGTGGCTATGTATCCTTTCAAGTTCAGCTACTATTATCCTTATATAACTGGCTCTTTCAGGTATTTCAACTTCCAATCCCTTTTCCGCGACTAAAACTGAATTCCACAAGTGCACACCGGAACATATCCCACATATTTTCTCTGTGAGACTATTGGCCTTCTCTACTGGGAGACCTTCCATTATACGTTCAACTCCTCTATGATTGACGCCTACTGTTATCTCAGCGTCTTTAACTATTTCATCTTCCACGAAGAGTCTGACACGGTATGGTTCTATGGCTGCTGAATGGACTGTTCCCATTGTGATCTCAGTTTCTATAACGTTTTTATCCAAATTTTGTCACCCCCATGATTATTTGGCTTCTAGGAGTTTTGGCAGTGCGGACACGGCCCTGGCTAGCACATCCTCTGGTCTCACTGCGCATCCTGGGATCTTGGCATCTACTGGTATTATTTCTTCAACTGGTCCAGCGATTTCTTCTGATGGTATGTCACCATGGATGTTCTTATAAACGCCTCCCATGAGGGCGCATGCACCAGCTGCTATGACAAGTTTTGGTTCAGGTATTGCCTTGTAAATTTCCTTTAATGGTTTTTTGTTTTGTTTGGTCACCGGTCCTGTTACTATGAGTACATCTGCTTCCCTAGGATTCCATGTTAGGAATATTTTATATTGTTCTGCATCATATTTTGGGGAGAACACTGCATTCACGATTTCTATGTCGCAGCCATTGCAGCCACCTGTATATACTAGCATTGCATGGATGGCTCTGGCCCTTGCATATGATTTGATTCCCATTCAATCCCCCACTCACTCTCTTGAAGTTTTTTCACGTTCTAGGATGCTTTTATCTGATAAGAATTGTGTTATGAATTTCAGTTTCTTATCGGGTATTTTGATGGGTTTTTCAATGGCTTCTTTAACATCAAATTCTACAATGCCCACATCGTTTGGGTGTATTGTCCCGGGTTCTCCAAATAAAGCATATGATGGGCAGAAGTCATGACAATAATAACAATAGACGCATTTTTCAGAATCTAGGACTGGTATTTGCCTTTTGATAAGGCCTTCAGCTATCTCGATTGGTTCTTCAAGATCCTTCATTTGGATTGCCTTGGTGGGACAGGCATTTGAGCATCCTCCACAACCAATACATGGAATTTCGGCTACTTTAGGTGTTGGTTCAACTTTTCCCGTGAGTATCTTCTTTCTGAGTTCCATGTCTGTGACTCTATCAGCGGCAAAGAATATTCTTTTGATGTTAGTGTAGGCGCCTTCCAATAGTATCCTTAACAAGTTTTTCATAATATTATCCTCCTTTTATTTAGAGAGGCTGAATTCTCTTTCGAATAGTATGGCCTTGGCTGGGCATATGTTGTTGCATGCTCCACAGTAGATGCACTTGTTTTCATCCACAACTATTCTATTCTCTGGTGTTTTTGTTATAGCGTCCTCTGGGCATGTTTCAATGCAGAGACCACACCTTATACATAATCTGTCATCTATTAGGGTGAATCCATCCTTTATTGTCTTTTTACGCATTGTGGTTTTTGGTATGGCGTCTGTTGGGCAATGTATTCCACATTTTTCGCATAATATGCATTTATCGAAATCTACTTCGATGGAACCCTTCTTGAGGGTTATTGCATCTTTTGGACAAACCTCTGCACAAGTGCCGCAAGATATACAATCCTCGGAGACTGTACCATCCCATTTGACTTTTTGGAAGCTGCGTGCTTCATAAATGTCACAGGATTCTACACATTTTCCACAAGATACACAGTATCCTTTCAGTCTTCCATGAGCCCCGGATCTGAGGGTGCCTACTGGGCAAACATTTAAGCATGGTTTTTCTTCGCATTCTTCACATAATGATGGATCATGGCGTATTTTACCATCCACCATTTTAAGGGCGCCGGTTTCGCATACACTTGCACATAAACCACAGTTTAGACAAGAAACTATAATTCCTTCTAGTTCTTTTTCTGGTTTCCTTATTTGGACAGTGAAATCATCAGTATAGATTGCATTGTTTGGGCATTCTTCCATGCATTTGAGGCATAGTGTGCACTTTTCAGGGTCTATGGTTGTGTCCTTTATAGCCCCAACTGGACAAACATCCTCACATACCCTGCATTCACTGCATAAACCATCTTCTTCCAAATATACAATTATAGCCCCTGTGGGACAATAATATTGGCACCTTTTACATTTGATGCATTTTTCAAGATCTGTTATCACGTTTGTCCTTCCAACCTCCTTCTTTAGGGGCTTTCGCTTTTTGGGTATTTTAACGGCAAAATCCAGGGCCTCGAGGAATTTTAATTGGCGTTCTTCTATAAGGTCGAATGCATCTATGCGTGCATTAACTGGACAAGCTTCCTCACAGAGACCGCATCTGGCGCAGATACCCTCCACGATATCATCTTCTATTTTTATACTGTTAACTGGGCATACGTATTCGCATATGCCACATAGGTTGCATTTTGCCCTGTCAACAACGAATCCACCATACTTGTTTTGTTGTATTGCCTTGTTCGGACATTCTTCGGCGCAAGTGCCACAGGTGATGCAACTGAATGCTTTTCCATCGATTAATCTTATGGCGTCTGTTGGGCACGCTTTTACACATTCACCTATCCCCTCACATTTAGCTGTTGTTATGAACATTGATACTACTCTCCATTTTAGCCTCTTATTATCCTCCCTGCTATTATGCCTATAAAGGCAGCTATGAAACCACTTGCCAATGGTAAATCCTTGTAGTACGGGAATGGGCCTAGTCGCCATGCTATTAAAATCGCGGCTATAAAGATTACAATATAAGATGATATGGGAAATCTCACCTCTTCATCTTCTTTTATCCTTGTTCCGAGGATGAAACCTATCAGGAAGCCGAAGAGGCTTGGACCAATATATAACAATTTGTTTCCCCCATTATTCTCCTTTAAATTCTAGGAAGGTTATGACAACAGCGCTCAAACCCACCAACACCTTCAATCCTATTAATATGTTCAAGTATGGTATTATACCTGCATGTACTGCGTCCGGGTAATTGAAAACACTACTCATGCCTGGTAGGAAATTATATAAGTCCACTCCTATATTGTAGAGGAAGTAACCTGAAAATAGGATGCCGGCCAATCCCAAGAGTATGTAGCCTATGGCGCCTATACTCTCTAATGCTGCCATGAACCTGTGCGTGAATTTGAAAGGCGTCTTCTCAAGCCCATAGACTATTGCACAGAATATGAATCCTGCTGCTATGATCGCACCACCCTGGAATCCTCCCCCAGGGGTTATATGGCCCCCTAGTATTGTTGAGATCCCAAGGCATATTATGAGTATTGATGCTGAGAATGCGAATATTTTAAGTATGGTGCTCATGCCCTATTTCCCTCCAAGTTCTACTTTTCCCCTTCCAAAGATGAGTAATGTTACAATAACCGCTGTAACTAATATTAAAGCTTCTCCAAGGGTATCATATCCTCTCCAGTCGAATACGACAATTGTAACCATGTTAGGGGCTATCCTTGTACCCACATAATTATATATATAACTTATACCAGGATTAAGAACCCTATGAAGGCCTATTATGGTATCAAAGAGCGTGACTCCGAAAATAGCTAATGAAAATGTTGCTATAAGACTTCTGATCCCTTCAGACATTTATATTCCCCCAGTAGAGTAATGTTATCAAAACTCCAAAGGTTAAGATGACATAAAATATCATTTTATGAAAGGAGTCAGTTTGCTCCCTGTGTAAAATGACCACAATAGGAGTCATTGAAAATAACATGAACCCTACCAATAGGAAAAGTACCATTATGTAAACATCTAGTTTCCTTACCATAAGTATCACTAGTAATATAGTGGATACAATGGTGAGTTCAGCTGTTAAAACAGCTGACACGGATATATTCGTTACCCGCGCCTCCATCCTAGTCTTTTTCTCTATCTCCCTTACCTTCCCGATTATGGCATCATATAATGTCATGATCTATCCCTCAACATTATAGCAGTCCATGGATTATGCTCCCAAATTGTGAAGTTGCAAGTTGCGGTAGGATACCGAGTATTGTGCAGATCACCAATAAGATTATCATAGAAAATATTGTAGAAGAAGGTATCCTCTCAGCTTTAACTTCAAGCCCTCTTGGCTCTGGTTTCAAATAAATTGAATAATATGCCTTCATAAAAGTCATGAATGTAACTATACTCAACAATATCATTATAATGGCAAGTTCGGGAAAACCAGCGCTTATAGCAGATTCTATAAGCATCAATTTGCTCTGGAAAACATTAAATGGTGGTATACCTGCCATTATAAAACCTGCTAAGATCATTAGCCCGGCAACACCAGGTCTATACCTTAAAAGACCCCCCAGTTTATCTATTTCACTTATTCCCGTCTGGTAGAGTATCGTCCCAAAGCCAAGGAAAAGACAAGCAGTCACCAACACCTCGTTCACAGCCTGGAAAAGACCTACTGTTATGCTCATAGTAGTCCCCAATCCCAATCCTATCCCAATATAACCTAATTCTCCAACTGCAAGGAAACCTATTAAACGTTTGAAGTCTGTTTGCATGATAGCCATGCTAATACCAAGAGCCATGCCTGCAATAGAAAATATGATAATAGCCCACCTCACAACAGGAATATAATAGAATAATCTAAGTATAATAATGCCCAAGGCTACAAGAGTGAATACTGAAAACGCTTGGATGAGGGAAGCCGCATGTGGAAGGGCCTTACTGTACAATCCTGACTTTATTGTGTGGAATGGTGGTAAACCTGACCCATATAACCAGCCAAAGATTATTAGACCCGCCGCTGTTAAAAATATTGGATTGCCCTGGNCTATGAGCCCATTCCTCATGGCGAATACCATATCTGATATGTTAACATTCCCTATAACACCCAATAACAGGGCCACNCCCAANAGTAACATTGGAGCCGCAACACCCCCAAGGAAAAGATACCTTAAAGCCATTTTATAACTTCCCTTGATATTGGAAGAGAGTATGATACCNGCTTGTGAAATAGTAGCTATCTCAAAAAAGACATACAAGTTGAACATGTCATCTGTCAGTAAAATAGCTGTGACAGCTGCTGTGGCCATGAACATTAGGAAAGAGTAAACTCCAGATGGTTTTTTAACCTCGTTTAGTGATGTGAAGATCGCGAAGAACGCTATAATACCCAGTATAAAAATGAATATTCTCTGAGCGCTGGTGAATATGTATGTTATTGCAGGATGGAATTTGACCAAATAAGATCCAGTAATATATGCTGGCAGATACTTTGCTATGGTAGGATTCTCTGCGATTGGTGGGTACCCCCCAAAATAGTAGGCTCCATAACTTGCAATCAATGGGATTATCGGTAATATTATTGCAACGGTCAAAGCCAATATTTTAATCGTTTTATCCTTTTTATGGAGTAAATTCAAAAGTAGACCGCACAAGATTGGCAGTATCACCATCAGGGCAATAAGGGATTTCATATGTTAATCCTCTCCTATCTTTTTAGTCTTCAAGTATCTTTGATGAAAGACTACCATGTCTATGATATAGTATGATTATTATGGCTAACATGACTGCGAGGGTGCTTGCACCGATAACTATACTCGTAAGTACAAGGGCAAATGGCAGGGGATAAGATGCGTTCTGTGCAAACCATGAACTTGACATCCCAGGCATGTAAATATATACTATGCCACCAGGCTTGTAGCCTAGCGTCACCAGGAAAAGGTTAACACCGTCACTTATAAATGAGAGGGCTATCACCTTCTTTATGAGGTTGTCAATGAAGAAGACGCCTATAATCCCGATTAGGATCAGCGCTGCTGCTGTGAAGAATGATGCTAATTGTACTGGTATCATTCCTCCATCCTCCTAGTCTTATAGACTGCGAGTGCAAAGAATACTGGTATTATCGCCGATCCCACGATCGCCTGTGTCAAGGCAACATCAGGGGCTAGTAAAAACTGGTAAAGGAACGCCATGGACGCTCCTGGGACACCTGTTAATATAGCCGCCTTTAGAAGGTCTCTTTGGACTAGTGCCAGTATAGCACCCAATATTATTATGATCATTATCAAGTATTCAATCATGGTTCTCCTCCCCATAATAGTATGCGTTTGCGATTGCATGGGCTGCAAATGGCGCTAATATGAAGTATGTGACTGCGAGAAGCGGCTCATATAATGTTAAAAGTGCGATAATGCATGCGATATCGGCCACGCCGAAGATATGTATCCTCGCATATAAGACCCTAGGTATATCATCCTTAAATCTTAGAATCCCAGCCGCACTTATCAGTAATAGTATTGACGAGATTAATAGAATGGCTGATCTTATTATTATGATAGGATCCAATCTATTCACCCCTTCAGAACCTTTGCAAATGCTATTGTACCTACTGGTCCGAGTAGTACTAGTGCATAGGCGATGTCTCGGCAAAATCCTATACCATGGATTTTATTTATGAGGATGAGTATTGTTGCCACTACAATACTTAATGCTGAAATTCCTACAAGNCCCATTGCTATTGTTTTCCTTGTGGCGATTCTGANTGCTGCGATGATGAATATTGAGAGGGATGCGAGAAAGATATACTCTGATATTAACAGTAGATCCATTTTGGTTCCCCCTATTCGAGCATCTTTTTGATGTAGGGTTCGAATGGTATTATTTCTTCTTTTTCTTTGGGTATTATCGTGGCAACTTTTAATAGTCTTTTTTTTGAGTCGAGGTCTATTGAGAGTGTTCCGGGTGTTAGGGTTATGCTATTTGCGAGTATGGTCTGTGATATTGGACGCTCTAATATTGTTTCAATTTCAACTACTACAGGTTCTATGTTCCCTGTTAAGACCATCTTAGCCACATTTAGAGCTGATTTGAGGATGTTGTATATTAATATGATGAAGTAGGCAATTCCATAANCGATTCTTGCTATGGACATTGTCTTTACTCCTAATTAATCCGATAATTAACATGATTATTTATGATAATATAAATTTTTCTATATATCATCTAACAAAAGAATTTTTAAGGGATGAATTTTCCCCCAACATCCTATGAACTCCACTATATATAATCTGAAAAATTCTATGCATCGTATCACCTACATAACTGACATCACACTCCCCATCATCTATTGGAAAATTTATAGACTTTTTCCACGATCCTTATATGGATGTTTAAAAAATCATGGATAACATGATATTCCCCACTATCCCACGGAAATATAATAATCATCAAAGAAAGTGTAAATCCACCAACCAAGGTGATTGTATCAACAGATTATCTTTTCCCTTTTGATACT
>JGI26788J51865_100072_pt1 | contig 11218 bp, 12 predicted proteins | sample WilGeytube61714_FD_51865 | JGI IMG/M metagenome (IMG submission 51865) | reverse complement strand
AGGGTAGGAGGGCTTGAATCCTCCTGGGCTTTTTCTTTATTTACAATTACATAATGTAAAAGGAAATTTTTTCCCTAAAAGTTTTCAGGAGGAAAAAGATGGAGATCATCGCCCTCATAGGCCCCAGCGGAACCGGCAAAAGCCATAGAGCTCAAGTCATAGCCAAAGAGTGGGGAGCAGAAGCCATAATCGACGATGGCCTTTTAATCCAGGGCAGCCGCATTTTGGCCGGCATATCCGCCAAGGAGCAGCCCACCAGGGTGGGGGCCATCAGGGCTGCCCTATTCAACCATCCTGCCCATGCCCAGGAGGTCAAAGAAAAGATAAAGGAGCTAGCCCCTCGCCGGCTCCTCATATTGGGAACTTCTAGAGAGATGGTACAAAAAATAGCAGCCCGCTTGGAGCTGCCCGAACCTTCGGAGTATATAGAAATAGAAAAAGTGGCCTCCCCCAGGGAAATAGCCCAGGCCAAGAGGATCCGAGCCCAACTGGGGAAACACGTCATACCCGTGCCCACGGTGGAGGTGAAGCCCCGATTCAATCTCCCCTTCGTGGAACCCTTAAGGGCCCTTTTCCACCGGCAACCCTCCGGGAGGAGAAAGGTCCACTGGGTAGACCAGACTGCCGTGAGGCCCACCTTCAGCTATCTGGGGCGATTTTATATCGACCCTCGGGTGGTGGCCAGCATAGCCTCTTACCTGGCCCGGAGCCATGGGATAGAAACCCATAGATGTCAAGCGGAAAACAGGGATGGCAGCCTGATCCTGGATCTGGAGGTGAGCGTCCCCTACGGCGAGCCCTGGCCTCCCCTCCTGCGATCACTCCAGAGGAAGCTGAAGAACACTTTGGCCTATATGACGGCTCTGGAAATACAGGCGATAAACGTCCACGTGGTGGGAATATGTCTTCCCCCGAGGAAGGCCGAAAAGAAATAGATTACTTGACCGCCGCTTCCTTCAAAGAGAGCTTGCGATCCACGAATCTCTCCATCCTATTCAAGGCTTCCATGAGTTCTGACAGGGAAGCGGCATAGGAGCAGCGGATAAAGCCTTCTCCACAATCCCCAAAGGCAGATCCAGGTACCACCGCCACCTTTTCCTCTTTGAGGAGCTCTTCGGCAAACTGGAGGGAAGTCATGCCGGTTATCTCAATGGAGGGAAAGACATAAAAGGCACCCTGGGGTTCCAAGCACTTCAGCCCCATACCCTGCAGCCGGCTCACCACCAAGCGCCGCCGCCGATCGTATTCTTCCTTCATCTTCTCCATTTCGGGCCCGCCGTTTCTTATGGCCTCCAGAGCCGCCATCTGGCTCATTATGGGGGCACAGAGGATGGTGTACTGGTGGATCTTCACCATGGCAGCCATTATTTCCGGATGGGCTGCCACATAACCCACCCTCCAGCCGGTCATGGCGAAGGCCTTGGAAAAACCGCTCACCAAGATGGTCCTCTCCTGCATACCTGGAAGGCTGGCAAAGGATCGGGGTGGTCCGTCATAGCGCAGTTCCGCATAGATCTCATCGCTGAGCACCAGCAGGTTATATTTCTTCACCAGGAGGGCTATATCTTCCATATCCTCGTCGGATAGGACCATCCCGGTGGGATTATTGGGGTAACACAAGATTAAAAGCTTGGTGCGGGGAGTTATATGTTTTTCCAAATCTTCAGCCGTAAGGCGAAAACCTTTTTCCCAAGATGTGGGAATGATTACCGGCACTCCTCCCGCCAGCCGGGTGAGGGGCTTGTAGGAAACATAATTGGGTTCGGGTATGAGGACCTCGTCTCCCGGCTCCAACACCGTTCTCAAGGCCAAATCCACTGCTTCGCTGGCCCCTATAGTTATGAGGATCTGATGTTGGTAATCGTACTCCAGACCAAACCGCTCCTTTAGATAACGGGCCACCTCCCTCCTCAGCTCCGGAAGACCCCAGTTAGAAGTGTACATGGTGTATCCCTGTTCCAGGGAGCGGATGCAGGCCTCCCGGATGTGCCAGGGGGTCACAAAATCCGGTTCCCCCACCCCTAAGGAGATAACCCCTTTGGTGTTGGCCACCAGATCGAAAAAGCGCCTGATGCCCGAAGGGGGGAGGCTTTTAACCCGGAAGCTGATAAAACGCTGGGGTTCAAACCCGCAGCTTATGGTCATGGCTGTAACACCTGCCTTTTATCTGATCCTTGTTCCTCGAAAAACACGATTCCGCTATCTTTATATTTCTTAAGGATAAAATGGGTTACTGTGCTCTGGACCTGCTCCAGGGGGGCCAGTTTATGAGCTACAAAATTGGCCACCTCCTTAAGGCTTTTCCCCACCACCAAGACGGCGAAATCATAGGTGCCTGACAGGAGAAAGAGGGATTTCACCTCAGGATAACTGCAAATGCGGCGGGCCAGGTGATCGTATCCCACGTCCTGCTCGGGTGTAGCTTTGACTTCTATCAGGGCCGCCACCTCCTCTACCCCTGCCTTCTCCCAGTCGATCAGGGTGGAGTAGCTGAGGATGATCCTTTCTTCCTCCATCTCCTCCATTGCTCTGCTCACCTCTTGAACAGGGAGACCCAACATTACGGCGATCTCCTTGGGGCTTATCCTGCTGTTATGCTCCAGCAATTCCAAAATTTTCTTTTTCATCTTCAACGACCCCCAATAAGCTGAAAAACCTCTCTTCCCTTGAAAAGGGACGAGAGGTCGCTCCCGCGGTACCACCCTTTTTGGCCCATCCCTGGCGGATGGGCCCACCTCTTGGGCCTCTAACGGGGCCAGCGTCCAGCCTTCGGGTTTCCCCTTCCGGCGGCAGCTCCAGGGCGGCCTTCGGCAGGGGTGCTGCTGGGCTTCCACCCTCCCCAGCTCGCTGGGTTAGCACTTTCCTGCCTACTCTCCCCTTCATAGCCTTTAGCTTATCCCGCTTTTATTCAATTTTAATGTAATTATCCGGGGAAGTCAACCTTCCCGCTTCAGCTTTCTGGCCAAATAGGTGGGATTGGCCAGTTCTTCTGCTTTTACCCGCCTCAACCTTATTCCCTCCTGGCGGCAGTAGAATTCCTGGCGCCAGTCTTTAAGGGGGGATTCCAGCTCAAAACCCAGCCTCAACCTGGGCAGGTAAAAAGAGATCCTCCCTACCCGGGTGGGGTAGCCGGCTATGATCTCTTCTCCGGGATAGGCCTGGACCAGCGCCACCTTCAGGGCCTCCAGGGAAGCCTCGAAACCCCTGCGCGTCCCCTCTTCCCCGGATTCTTCTGGAAGCGGGAGGTCTGGTTCTGCCGGAACCCCTTCTGGGTTTTCACCTGATGAGGGGGCTTGGAGTTCAGCTTCACCTTGCTTTAAACTGCCCAGATAAAGCTCTATCCCCTCTTCTATAACGGCTTCCAGATGCTCGGGGAAACTTCCGAAACTCGCCAAAACACTTTTATCCGGTATCCTCTGGGCGATCAACTGCTTCAGCAGGGGTTTTAGGTGCCCTTCGCCCTTTCCTTCCAGGATCACCATCAGGAGATCCCCTAATTCTGCCACTGCTTCCAGACACCGCCGCTTGTTTTCCTGGAAAGACTCTTCCCCCGCCCTTCCCAGTTCTGTTACCTCTTCGATGAGCCTATCCACCCGCTCCAGGATGTCTTTTTCCAGTCGGGAATTGGACAATTTCAACCCACCTCCTGGCAGCTCTTCCTCCCTTCAGTATATGCATTCTGGCTGCCCAGGAGAACTTCCTTCACTTTGGGACGGGGAAAGAGGCCCGCCTCCCGTACTATGGTAGGTATTATCTCTTCCCACATGACCGTCATTATATGGATGCCTGCTATGCCCTCTACTTTCTTTAAATGCTCTATCATCTCTATGGAGANGGATATGCCCTCTTCCTCAGGACAGGAAGCCCTCTCCATGCGGAGGACCACCTCTTCAGGCACCCTCATTCCGGGGACAGAGGTCTGCAGGTATCTGGCGCTCTTGGCCGATTTCAGGGGCATCACCCCGGCGATTATATAGGCCCTCTTGTGGATCTGCCGCTCCCTCACCAGATCCATGAAAAGATCGAAATATTCTTTATCAAAAACACACTGGGTCTGGATGAACTGGGCTCCTGCCTCCACCTTTTTTTCCAGACGCTCTACCTCCTGATTCAAAGAACCCATAAAGGGATTGGTGACCGCTCCTATAAAAAACCTGGGTTCCTGCCCCTTTATCTCTTCGCCGCAAGCGAATCGCTTTTCATCCCGCATTTTTTTGGCGATGCGGATAAGCCCTACGACATCCACGTCCTTTACCATGGTGGCGGTGGGATGATTGCCCACAGAGGGGTGATCACCGGTGAGGCAGAGGAGATTCTTTATGCCCAAACTGTAGGCTCCCAAAAGGTCACTCTGAAGCCCGATGATGTTCCTGTCTCTGACCGTCATCTGGATTATAGGCTCGCTTCCTGCCCTCAGCACATGGACAGCTGCGGCTATGCTGGAAAGGCGCACCACCGCTTTATGGTTATCGGTGAGATTGATGGCATCCACAAAGTCCTTCAACATCAGGGTCTTTTCCACAAGCCGCTCAGGGCAGGCATGTTTAGGAGGGCCTATTTCGCCGCATACGACAAAATGACCGCTGTCCAGAAGCCGCTTCAGTTTGCTCTCCGTCTTCATCCCCCTATTTCCTTTCCCTAATTATTTTGAATTAATCCTGCCGTTACGTTGANTAACATCATAACGGCAGGAAGGGCTGGTGTCAATAGGTATTACCCCTGGGAGGGCCCCTTTAACTTGGCTTCCAGTTCTTCGATTCTCCTTTCCAAGGCTGCCAGTTCGTTTTTGGTAACCAGCCCCAGCTCTCCCCTCAGCCGCTCCACCTCTCCTCTTATCGTTTTTTTAAGCTTTTCCTGTTCTTGTTTGCCCCGCTCCACCAGCTGCTCTACAAATTTTTTTAGCTCCTCCTGTTTAAACTCTCCTCGTTTTATCAATTCCTTACCTATCTCTTCCGCCTTTTCCTTGGTTATAAACAGGGCTCCCAACCCCGCCAGGTATAGCTTGCGTGCAAAATCCAGCATATCCTTATCCCCCTTTTTTGGCCTTCTGGGTTGTATTATATCATAAAGCCTAATTTTTCTCTCACATCTAAGGGCAATTCCGTGTTAAAATCCCAGTATAAAGAGGAGGTGCAGCCCTTATACCCATGTGGGATCCTGCTCAATCGGTATCCCAACCCCATCCCCAGCGCTGGGCAATCTTGGCCGCAGTGATGGGGATAACCCTTTTAGGACCTGTGGACAGCAGCGTCGTAAATGTGGCCCTGCCCACCATCGCCTCGGTATTTCGAGCTGATTTGGGCTCGGCAGCCTGGATTTCCATAATCTATCTTCTGATCCTGGGGAGCTCTATACTCACCTACGGCCGCTTGGGGGACATATACGGTTTCCGCAGGATTTTTTTAACCGGGGTCTCTATATTCACCCTGGCTTCCCTTCTATGCTCCTTGTCCTTTAACCTGTGGTTCCTCATAGGCTTCCGGGCCCTGCAGGCCTTGGGAGCAGGGATGTTCATGTCTGTGGGACCTGCCATTATAACTCAAGTATTCCCATCCCAGGAACGGGGTAAGGCTTTAGGGTTTAATGCCACGGCAGTGGCCTTGGGGTTAGCCCTGGGCCCCCCTCTGGGGGGGTTCCTATTACAATCGCTGGGCTGGCGGTCCATCTTTTGGATAAACCTGCCCATAGGTATTCTCGGTTACGGGATCTGCAGCCGCATCCTGCCGGAGGGGCACCAGCCTGTAAAGCAAACCTTCGACTTATGGGGAGCCCTGCTGGCCTTTTTTACCCTGGGCTCGGCCATCTTGGCCAGCAATCGGGCTGCCCAGATGGGGAAGGCCGATGGATGGGTCTTCGCTCTGGTCATATCTTTTCTGGCAGGGCTGTGCCTTTTCATATTCCAGGAGCGCAGGGTCGCTGAGCCCATGCTGGATATAACTTTATTCAAAAACCCCATTTTTTCTGCCGCCAATCTAGCTGCTTTGCTCAATTACGCCGCCCAGAACGCTATGATATTCCTATTGCCCTTTTATCTGCAGGGGGTACTGGGTTGTCCTCCTTCTCAGGTAGGCCTTTTGCTGACCGCCTCCCCGCTGGTAACCCTCTTGGTGGCCCCCGCAAGCGGAGCCCTTTCCGATCGTTGGGGCACCCGCTGGCTGGCCTTCAGCGGTCAGATGTTGATATCCATTACCCTTTTTTCCCTGCTATGGCTGAGTCCCCAAACCAAGCCCAGGGAGATGATCTGGAGGCTATGTGTTTTCGGCCTTGGGTCTGGACTTTTTCAGTCCCCCAATAACAGCGCAGTGATGGGCAGCGTCCCGCCCCACCGTTTGGGCATAGGTTCAGGGGTTCTGGCGACCGTCCGCAACCTGGGGATGGTCACAGGGGTGGCGGTGAGCAGCAGCATCTTTACCTGGCAAAAAAATCTCCAGCTGGCCCTCTTGGGCCCTTCCCAGGGGCTACAGGCCGATATGGCGGGATTAAAAGCAGCTTTTATGGCTGCCGCCTTGCTGGCCTCTTTAGGGGCCTTAGCCTCCCTGGGGCGCTCAGATATATCCCAGCCATAAACCACCCCTTTATGTCATAAAAATAGATCAGCCTTATATTCAGGGGTGAGGGATATGAACAATTATGGCGATTTTTTGTTGGTGATGGGGGCTATATGCGCGCGGCCTCCAAGAGCTTGACGGACCTGATAAAGGCCCGTTGGACCTGGCTGGGGCAGCCCCGGCTCCATCCCCAGGAAGAGAAGCTCCGCCAGAGGGCCATTGTATTTATAAGCGCGGCCATAGCTGCCCTCCTGGCCACCTTCGCTTCCGTAGACGTGTTTGGCCTGCTGGGGCTGGAGGCTCTGGCCGGCCTCAGGGCCTCTTTACCATGGCTTTACACTTTGCTGAACATGATATGCGTGGCTCTGCTGGCCAGCTTGGGGGCCCCCTTCTTACACGAAGTCCTCTCCATACTTGATAGAATTCAGGCGGAACATCTCCTCCGCAACCTCCGCAACCAGATGATCCAGTGGCAGCTTCTGGAGTCCGATCCCTCCAAGGACAGGTAGCAGGCCCGCTCCAGCTCCGACCCTTGTAATACCGGAGGAAGCGTGGTAGAATTAGTGGTAGAAGTATGGCAGAAGTATGGTAGAAGTAGTGGTAAAATTATTAGGAACGGGATGTAGCTCAGCTTGGCTAGAGCACCTGCTTTGGGAGCAGGGGGTCGCAGGTTCAAATCCTGTCATCCCGACCACGGGCCAACGTAGCTCAGCTGGCAGAGCAACTGACTTGTAATCAGTGGGTCGGGGGTTCGAGTCCCCCCGTTGGCTCCAGTAAAATCGAGCCCCCTGGGGAGGGCAGCATTTCCCAGGGGCTTTTTTACTCAACCTTGCTGCAACCACAAAAGAAGACCACCGGCAACCCGGTGGGTTTCCAAGCAAGGGGCTTCTATACCGTGGAAATAAGATCTGGCCGCACCCGGATGGGTTTTAAAATTGTCTCTTTAGGGGGAAAAGAAGAGGTGCTGGCCCACGTGGATTTTTGCTCTAAATAATAAAGTGGGGAAATACAAGGTGTTGCCCGAAAGGATGGGCTTTGCCCTGGAAGAAATCAAAGGGGCCCTTTCAAGCCCCCAGCCTTTCTGTCTCCTTATAGACGAGATCGGCAAGATGGAGCTCTTCCACCCGGAGTTTCAACAGGTGGTGGAAGCCGCCTTAAATTCCGCCCTGCCGGTGGCGGCCACTGTCATGGCCCAAGCCCACCCCTGGGTGGATAGGATCAAGAACCGGGCGGACGCGGAAGTCATCCCCGTAACCCCTGAGAATCGGGATAGGCTGCCCCAGGAGCTTTATCATAGGGTAATGGCTTTACTGGGCCATCATACTGCTCAATTCTAAGATTATCTCCGCCATCAAATGGGGTCGATGTTTTAAAAAGAATTTCTGGCATTCGATCTGTAAAGCCCTGTCTAAAAGACCTTCTGTTAATTTTTCCTTTAATTTCAATAGCCTGGCGGTATGCCTGCCGGAAAAAATCTGATTGACCGATAGGGGTTCTATGTTAAAAGAGACGAGGGCTTTTTCCACCTTTTCTCTGAACTCTTCCATGGTATGGGCCGAAATCGCCTGTCCCTGTCCTCCCAGCCATCGGATCAATTTGTCCAGATAAAGTTTATCCTCGGTGGAAACCAGCTTCTCCGGGACCAGCGTCCCCTTTCTCTTTATTATGTCCTCTAAAATCCATAGTATCCGGTTAAGGGCGTCTTCTTTATACTCCGGGGCCATCTCCCTGATGGCCTTCCTGTATTTATGGTTTAGCTTTTCAGCCATTTCCTGCAACTCCCCTTCCTGCCATATCCCAAAATCGCCCAGGTCCATGGCTGCCCCTATAAAACCGTTGGAATGGATAGAAAACATGATCTTTCCCTCCCCCTTATCCTGCAGAGCGCAAAGGGAGGCTATCCTGGCTGTATAGGCGTCCAGCTTGAGCCGAGGCACAGAGATGATGGGATCCGGAGATCTGGTGATGTCGCCGCAATGGGGCGCCACGTAGACCTTCTTAGAAGGAGGAGCAAAGACGTGAAAGTAAAACTCCTTCCAGGCCCGGGTCTTTTCCCAAAACTCCGCCTCTGAACGGGCGGCAAAAGCCAAGTTTCTGCTATACTTTATTTCTTCTAAGGAATAGGGCAAGCGAGACCCATAGTCCAGGGCTTCTTCCAAGCTGGGGCGTCTGCGATGAAAATCTATGCCCTCATCGGCCAGACGGGAGCACCGGGCCAGGATCAGGCGACAATACCTGCCCTCGAAGACGTGGAAGCAGGGGTGTTCTTTTTTTAAAGGCATCTCTTTCAGAAGCTCTTCTTCAGGTCCCATATAGGCTCCCCAAGGGGTTTCCTTTACCGGCATACCCATTTAACCCCCTTTTCATAAGATTTTACCCGGATCCCAGGGGGATTTCCATAGGGATTATGGAAAAGGGATTTCCGGGGAATAATATAACAATTTTTTATATAAAGCATAAAGGAAAGGGGCTATAAAAAAAGAAACTGATAAGGAAGGAGGAGTGATGGCATGTATACCTTGGGTTTAGATGTGGGTTCCACCTCCACCAAAGGGGTGCTGTATGACGGGGAGAAAATCGTAGCCCATGTGATAATCCCCACAGGATGGAGCCCCAAGGAGGCGGCCCGGGAAGCCCTAGAGAGGCTGTGGGAAAGGGCCCAGATAGACGAGGAAAGGCTCGTGTATAAAGTGGGGACAGGATATGGCCGCCTTTCCCTGAAGGATATGGTGGACCTGGCCGTCACCGAAATCACCTGCCACGCCCGCGGCATCTTCCACCTGGTGAGGGAGGCCTGCACCGTGATAGATATCGGAGGCCAGGATACCAAGGTGATCACCATCAACCAATCGGGGCTGGTGGTGGATTTTGTAATGAACGACAAGTGCGCCGCAGGAACGGGCCGATTTTTAGAGGTGATGGCCCACGCCCTGGGGCTGGACATCACCGATTTCAGCCGTATGGGGTTGGGAGCGGAACCGGTAGAGATAAACAGCATGTGCACCGTATTTGCTGAAAGCGAGGTCATAAGCCTTTTGGCTTCGGGCACTCCCAGGGAAAACATCATCGCGGGACTGCACCGCTCCATCGCCAAGAAGGTCAAGGGGATGCTGAAAGGCCTCCCCCAAGGGAGAATCGTGTTCACCGGAGGTGGGGCCAAAAACGAGGGCCTGAGGCGGGCCCTGGGAGNGGAGCTCGGCAGGCCCCTATGGGTTCCGGAAGAGCCCCGGATTACCGGTGCCCTGGGAGCGGCCCTTATAGCCTGGGAAAGGGCCCGGGGAATGGAGGAGGCGAGGAGGGGTAGGGTTGGAGAAGGAGGACAGGGAAGGCCTGATCAGGCTGCTACAGCAGGAAGCTGATCTGGCGGTGGGATGTACCGAGGCGGTCATGGTGGCCTTGGGAGCGGCCAAAATAAAAGAAGTGTTGGGGGGCCTCCCCCAATATATGGAAATTTCCGTAAGCCCAGCAGTGTGGAAAAGCGGCCGCAGGGTCGGGCTTCCCGGAACCAAGGAAAGGGGCTTAAACATGGCAGCAGCCCTGGGGCTCTTCGCTCCGTTGGAGAAAGGGCAGCAGCTGCTAGGCCATCTGGAGCCCCAGGCCCTGGAGAGGGCCAAAGGGATGGTGGAAAGGGGAACCATCAAGACCAACGTGCTATTAAACAAAGAAGGCCTGTACGTGAGCATATGGGCCTGGGCCGGCGCCGACGAGGCCAAGGTGGAGATGGAGCACAGCCATACCCGTTTCAGCAAGGTATGGAAAAACGAAAAGCTCATCTTCCGGGAAAACAGGGATCATCCAGACATATCCTCCCTTCTGGCTTGGGATCTGATGGAGCTTTGGGACAAGGTGCTGGCCCTTCCGGTTTACAGGATAACCTTTCTCCGGGATAAAGCCTTAGTTATGTGGGAATTCGTGAGGGATATAGCCGGGGGTAAGGTGGAACCCCTATCCCCTTTAACCCGATTTTTCCTCCAGGAGATGGGGGAAAGTTTCGCAGAAAAAGTGGTTCCTTTAACCGGGATGGCCGTGGCCGAGAGGATGGCCGGAGCCCCCTATCCGGTGCTTACCAGCGCCGGAAGCGGCAACCAGGGGATATTGATATCCCTCCCCCTGCTGCTGTGGGAAAAGGAGTGGGAGGAGTCTCCGGGTCGTCTCTCTCAAGCCTTGGCCTTGGCCCATTTCACCAACATGTATCTTCGGGCCCACTTCGGCAAAACTTCCACCCTCTGCGGGGTAGTGCTCTCCGGAGCGAGCTTGGCTGCGGCCGTATGCTGGCTGCTGGGCGGCAGCCGAAGGCATATGCTCCACGGCGTTCAGATGTTTCTGGGCAACTCCAGCTGTCTCCTCTGCGACGGGGCTAAAGAGGCCTGCTCCCTGAAGGTGGCCCTGGCAGCCCATACGGCTATAATAATAGGCAAAATGGCCTTTCAAGGCTTGAAACCCGAGCCAGAAGCGGGGATAATAGGAGACACCCTCCAGGAAACCCTTTCCCTGATGAAAAAGATCATGGAAATAGGCATGGAGGAAATAGACTTTTACCTGGCAAAGATCAACTATCTTAAAGGGGGGAGCTACTGACCCATTCCCCTGTTTTCCCCCGGGTTGAGGGAAAATCCTTCCAGCAGCTCCTCTAAGGTGGAACAGGTGACCTGCCGGTACTGAATGCCGGC
>JGI26788J51865_100071_pt1 | contig 11360 bp, 10 predicted proteins | sample WilGeytube61714_FD_51865 | JGI IMG/M metagenome (IMG submission 51865) | reverse complement strand
ATAGTAAAGCTAAAAAGTGAAACGAAAGTGCTTAAACAAAGAAATAGTCAATACCGAATTGAAAATGAAAAACTACGAAAAAAGATCAAAGATTTAGAGGGAAGGATTGAAGCATTGCTATAAGGAGTCAAGATGAGTCAAGAGATAGAGTTGATAAGAAAAAGCATCAGAGATATTCAAGATTTTCCAAAACCTGGGATTGTATTTAAAGATATAACAACACTTTTAAATGATGCAAAGGCTTTTAAGGTCTTGATGAACCTACTTTTTGAGCGCTATAGGGAGTATGATTTAGATTTTGTAGCGGGGATTGATGCAAGAGGTTTTATCTTTGGTGCAGCTTTGGCTCAAATGCTTGAAATTGGTTTTGTACCTGTGCGAAAAAAAGGAAAACTTCCCTCAACCACGATGAGTCAAAAGTATTCACTCGAGTATGGCTTTGATGAAGTAGAGATCCATATCGATGCATTTCGAGGTAAAAAAAATGCACAAGTGCTGCTTATAGATGATTTAATAGCAACAGGTGGCACCGCAAAAGCAGCGGTAGATTTGATAAATCAAACTGAAGCTTTGTGTATAGAGTGCTGTTTTATTATAAACATAGAAGCATTAGGTGGTGTAGAAAAATTAGAAACACCTTGTTTTAGTGTGGTAAAGGTGTAGTATGTATATTCCAAAAAGTAGCCGTTTTGATCCTGACAAGTTGGGACATTTTGGTATTTTTGGTGGAAGGTTTGTGCCTGAAACACTAATGCCAATACTGCTTGAACTTGAAAATGAGTATAAAAAATACCGCTTTGATAAAGAGTTTTGGGCTGAAGTAAATACCTATTATAAAGATTATGTAGGACGCCCGTCACCTTTGTATTTTGCAAAAAATATCAGTAAGCAACTTGGTGCAAAGATCTATTTCAAAAGAGAGGATTTAAACCATACAGGAGCGCATAAAGTTAATAATGTAATCGCTCAAGGTTTGCTTGCAAAGAGGATGGGCAAAAAAAAGATTATCGCTGAAACGGGAGCAGGTCAACATGGTGTGGCTACAGCTACTATTGCTGCACTTTTGGGGCTAGAGTGTACAATCTTTATGGGTGCAAAAGATGTGGCTAGGCAGGAGTTGAATGTTTTTCGTATGAAGCTACTAGGTGCAAAAGTAGAAGCGGTAGAAAGTGGGAGCAAAACTCTTAAGGATGCAATGAATGATGCCATTAGGCATTGGGTGACAAATGCTAAGGATACCTACTATGTTATTGGAACTGTAGCTGGTCCACATCCCTATCCTTTGATGGTGAGAGATTTTCAAGCAATTATTGGCTGGGAGGCAAGAGAGCAAATTTTGCAACAAGAGGGAAAACTTCCAGATTATGTGATAGCTTGTATTGGTGGCGGAAGTAATGCTATAGGAATTTTTTCACACTTTTTGGATGATAGCAAGGTGCGATGCATTGGTATTGAAGCGGGTGGACTTGGAATTGAAACAGATAAACATGGAGCAAGCTTAGCCAAAGGAAGGCCAGGAGTGCTGCATGGGCAGATGAGTTATTTGCTCCAAGATAGCGAGGGGCAAGTGGTTGAAGCACACTCTATTTCAGCGGGGCTTGATTATCCTGGTATTGGGCCTGAACACGCATTTTTAAAAGATAAAAAGGTGGTTACCTATGAGAGTGTTACGGATGATGAGGCATTGGATGCTTTTGTATGGGTAAGCCAAACTGAAGGGATAATTCCAGCGTTTGAAACCTCGCACGCTTTAGCGTATTTGAAAAAAATGAAAAATATTACAGGAAAAGTAGCGATTGTCAACATCTCAGGTCGCGGAGATAAAGATATGGGACAAGCTAAAGAGATTTTGAAATTTGATTAAAGTAGGTAAGTAGCGTGTGGATTATCAAAGATCATCCAGGAAAATTGATAGCATTTTTTGTTTTTTTGTTCCTCGGGTTTTTGGGGTATAACCTTTATTATGCACCTGTAGAGGGGATTGAAGCAAAGTTTATCTATCTGCTTCGAGAACATGGCTATGTGATACTTTTTGCATGGAGCGTTCTAGAGGGTGAATTGGGGCTTATTATGGGTGGCTTGCTGTGCCACACTGGAGATATGGTAGTTCCAATAGCAATATTTGTTGCGGGTATTGGTGCATTTATGGGTGATATGGTTGCTTTTTTGACGGGTCGTTACAACAAAGCATTGATCCAAAAAAAACTGGTTAGCCAAAGGCGAAAATTTGCCCTAGCGCATCTACTACTTAAAAGGTATGGATGGCCCATAATTTTTGCGCAACGCTATATGTATGGTATGCGGACCATTATTCCTCTATCAATCGGGATAACAAGATATAGTGCAAAAAAATTTGCATTAATCAATATCATTAGCGCATGGATATGGGCTTCAGTGACAATTATTCCAGTATGGTATTTTGGTGAAGAGATATTAAATGTTGTAGATTGGGCAAGATCGCATTGGTATTTAGCGCTTCCTTTAGTATTTATTTTTATTGGGAGTGTATTTTATTATTTTCACGCAGCTACGCAAAAATTTGAGAAGAAGATAATGAAGGAGAGTTGATGGAGTTTATTTTCAAAGAGAAAAAAACAGATTTAGAGGTAATCTTTTGCTCTAAAAGTGATAAAAACCTACAAAAATATGGCTTTGAAGCAAAGCTTGAACAAACCTTTTTATCGCCTGAAAAGGGTTTGCTTTATGTTGGAATTGAAAAGAGATCTAATGAAAATTTAAAAATTGCTGCTGCAAGTGCCGTTAGGGCGCTACAAGATAAAAAGATCGAATCAGTTACGATAAAACTTCAAGATAAAAAAGAAAGTTTGCCTGTAGCGATGGGATTGATGCTAGGAGGTTATAGTTTTGATAAATATAAAAGCAAAAAAAGTTCATCCATTAAGGAGGTTGTTCTTCTTGGTGCAGATGCAAAAATGGTAAGTGAAGCAAAGATAGTTGCTAGCAGTGTTAACTATACAAGAGATATTATTAATACGCCACCAAATGATGCTACCCCTAAAACGCTAGCAAACTTATGTGCTGAACTTGCAAAAAGCAATGGATTACATTGCACCATTTTGGATGAGAAAGCGATGCAAGAAGAGGGGATGCATATGCTTTTGGCAGTGGGTCGCGCAAGTGTTCATAAGCCAAGAACAATTCATCTAAGCTACACCCCAAAAGAGGCAAAGAAAAAAGTTGTCATTGTTGGAAAGGGGCTAACTTATGATAGTGGTGGATTGAGTTTAAAACCCAGTGAGTTTATGAATACGATGAAGAGTGATAAAAGCGGTGCGTGTGTTGCAATGGGGATTATCAAAGCGGTGAGTGAACTAAAGCTGCCTGTTGAAGTGCATGTATTTATTGGGGCAGTTGAGAATATGATAGGCGGAAATGCATATAAACCTGATGATATCCTCAAATCAAAAAATGGTAAAACTGTTGAGATTAAAAATACTGATGCTGAGGGAAGACTTGTGCTTGCTGATTGTTTAACATATGCGCAACAAGAGGTAAAAGAGATTGATTACTTGCTTGATTTTGCTACACTTACTGGAGCTTGTGTAGTGGGAGTTGGCGAATACACTAGCGGATTGATGACACACTCAAAAAAGATGGTAAAAAAACTTTTAAAAGCGAGCAAAAGAAGTGGTGAAAATATTGCTTATCTACCCTTTAATAGGTATCTAAAAAAACTTATTAAAAGTGAAATTGCTGATGTATGTCACATTGCTAGCAGTAGATATGGTGGTGCGATAACTGCAGCTTTGTTTTTGGATGAGTTTATTGATGAAGAAAATAAACAAAAGTGGGCGCATATCGATATTGCTGGTCCAGCATATGTAGAAAAAGAGTGGGGTTATAACCCATATGGAGCAAGTGGTGCAGGCGTGCAGCTAGCGGTTGAGTTTATAAAAGGAATCAAATAGATGGGACTAAGTGTTGGAATTGTAGGACTTCCCAATGTTGGAAAATCAACAACATTTAATGCGTTAACAAAAGCACAAAATGCAGAAGCGCAAAACTTTCCCTTTTGCACGATTGAGCCAAACAAAGCAGTGGTGCCAGTGCCAGATAGCAGGCTTGATGCCCTGGCCAAAATTGTAAACCCCCAAAAGATTCAACACTCTACAATTGATTTTGTAGATATCGCTGGACTTGTAAAGGGTGCAAGTGCAGGTGAGGGGCTTGGGAATAAATTTTTGACAAATATTAAAGAAACTGATGTGATTTTGCATATGGTGCGATGCTTTGAGGATGAAAATATTACCCATGTTGAAGGTAGTATTGACCCGGTGCGAGATATTGAAATCATTGAAACGGAGCTTTTACTTGCAGATATGCAAACGCTTGAAAATAAAATCCAACGATTAACAAAGCTTGCAAAGTCAAATAAAGATGCAAAAGGGATGCTTGAAGTAGCCAAAGAGTTGCTTAGGCATATGGAGGATTCGCAGCCAGTAAAAACATTTCAAAATAAAAATGATTATTTTGTGCAACTAGATAGGGATTTGAGATTTTTAACCAACAAAGAGATTATGTATGGTGCAAATGTCGATGAAGAGAGTTTACAAGAGGATAATCAATATGTAAAAAAAGTCAAAGAGTATGCTGCAAAAACAAATAGTGATGTTATTAAGCTTTGTGCAAAAGTTGAAGAGGAGATGATAGAATTTAATCAAGAGGAGAAAGAGGAGTTTTTAAGTGAACTTGGTGTTACTGAATCGGGACTAGATCAAATTATACGACTTGGTTTTGCAAAGCTTGGGTTGATTAGCTATTTTACTGCGGGAGTCAAAGAGGTTCGAGCTTGGACCATAACAAAGGGAACCAAAGCACCAAAAGCTGCCGCAGCGATTCATAGCGATTTTGAAAAAGGCTTCATTCGAGCTGAAGTGATAAGTTATGAGGATTTTATAGCCTACAAAGGTGAGCAGGGTGCCAAAGAGGCAGGGAAAATGAGACTAGAGGGCAAAGAGTATGTTGTTCATGATGGTGATGTGATACATTTTAGGTTTAATGTGTAAAGTAGCTTCCTATAGATCTTCTTTAAAAGAGGATCTAAGAGTTTGCAATTTGCAGTGTTATGATACTATCTTGGATACCGCTTAGGTTTGTGTTTTCACCGCTTTTTAAGTAGTGCAAAAATGCTTCATGTTCCTTTTTTAAAGGCTCATCCTTTTTAACAAAACAATTTCTTACGACATAGGTATTATTGGTGTGGTAGTGGGAGTACTCTATTAAATCTTGGGTAATCAAATCAGCTTCATAGTAAGCTTCCTTGCAGGCTACTTCAATCTTTCGTTTTTTAAAGGGTGTAAGCCAATTGGTGGTGATACTTGCGATTACCTCATCTTCAAGTTGAAACGATAAAACAGCATTATCCTCATAGTGGTTGTGTATCTTTTTTGATTTAAAGATAGATTGTTTAAGAATCTCTTTGGAGCTAATAAAACGAATTAGATCTATATCATGCACAGAAAGATCGGTTAAAACACCAACATCAGCTATTCTAGGTGGAAATGGACCTACTCGTGTGATAGAGATACTATATACCTCTTTATCTTTTAACTCCTCTTTTAAGCTTAGCACCACTGGGTTAAATCTCTCAACATGTCCAATCACGCATTTAACATTATTTTTTTTTACCGCATCTAGTATCTTTAGAGCATCTGCTTCATTGGATGCGACTGGTTTTTCAATGAGCAAATCTATCTTTTTTTCAATAAGCATAAGCGCTATATCTTTGTGTAAAAAAGTTGGTACAGCCACTATTGCTGCATCAATGGATTCATTTTCTAGCATTTTGTTTATATCGGTATAAAATGGTTGTGAATACTCTTTACTTTTGACAATATCACAAAGTGCGACAATATTTACCTCTTTGTTTTCACTTAAAACCCTATAGTGGTTTTTACCCATTACACCCAGCCCAATTATGGCAATATTGATCACTTCATCCCCTTTATTGAGTTAATAATAAACTCTTGCTCCTTGCTGCTTAAATATGCACTCATTGGAATTGATAAAACTTTTTTTGCAACCTGTTCACTGATTGGAAAATCACCCTCTTTATAGTTTAAATACTCAAATACCTCTTGAAGGTGTAGGGGTTTAAGGTAATGAATAGCTGTAGGAATACCTGCATTATTAAGTGCAGTTTGTATTTTATCTCTTTCTTCACAAAGCAAGGTAAATTGTGCAAAAACACTCCTTCTATCCTGCTTTATTATAGGCACACGAATACCTTTTATATCCTTTAAGCTATTAATATACCGCCTAGCAATTTCATCTCTTTTTTTGAGCTCATCTTCAAAATGTTTGAGTTTTACATCTAAAATAGCAGCTTGGATCGCATCGAGTCGTCCATTGATTCCAATATATTTATGATTGTATCGTTTACTTTGCCCATGGTTAAGCAAAGATCGTATCTTTTGAGCAAGTGCATCATCATTGCAAAAGATAGCGCCACCATCACCATATGCGCCCAAAGGTTTAGAAGGAAAAAAACTGGTACACCCAATGTTGCTTAAATTGCAAGATTTTTTACCCTTATATGTTGCACCAAAGCTTTGGCATCCATCTTCAATAACAATGAGGTTATGCTTGGCTGCAATAGCATTTATTTGATCCATGTCTGCAACTTGTCCATAGAGTGAAACGGGAATAATCGCTTTAGTTTTTGCAGTTATAGCAGCTTCTATTTTGGTAGCATCGATGTTGTAACTTTCCTCTTCAATATCAACAAAGACAGGTTTTGCACCAAGGAGAGCTATTACTTCAGCTGTGGATATAAAGGTAAATGGAGTTGTGATCACTTCATCGCCAGGTTCTATATCTATCGCCATTAAAGCAAGTAAAAGTGCATCTGTTCCACTACTGCACCCTATAGCGTGCTTTGAGCCAACATAATGTTTGAGGTTGTTTTCAAATGTTTCAAGTTTAACACCGCCAATAAATTGTGAACTTTCTAAAACCTTTGCAATTTCACTATCAATTTCACTTTTATAGTTTTTATATTGCCTTTTTAAATCGATAAAGTTAATCTTCATTGAGTTCCTTTTAGTCTACTCCCAAACTTTTTAGTTCCGCTTCCACTTTAGCAAGCTTCTCTTTTGCTGTTTTGAGTGCAGTTTTATGTTCAGCTACCACTGATTCTGGAGCATTTGTTATAAATTTTTCATTACTAAGCATCCTATTGAGTTTTTCTACCTCTTTTTGAAGCTTCTCTTTTTGTTTTGTAAGCTTATTGATAATTGGGTTTAAATCTATCTCACCTGTTGGAATATATACTTCCAAATTATCACTTACATCAGTTATCGCGTTCATTACTTTTGTATCAACAAACTCAACTGCTTCAACTCTTGCAAGCTTTTCGATGAATGGTTGAGCTAGTTTTGTATCAATATTGGTGTTTAATTTGATAAACGCTTTTGCGATTTTACTATTACCCATATCGATCACCGCTTTTGCTCGTCTAATAGCAATAATTGCTTCTTGGATGATAGCAAAGTTTCTTTCAGCCTCACCATCTTTTGCAATATCTTTTGGAAAGCTCATCACCATTACCGAATTACCATCTTCAAGTGTTGTGCCACTTAGTTTATGGTATAGGTATTCAGAAATAAAGGGCATAAATGGACTTACCATTTTGAGTGTTTCCTTAAAGATTGCTCCAAGTTCTGCGATACTCTCTTTAGCTGCTTTGCTATACTCAATCCCCCAATCGCAAAACTCATTCCATACAAAGCGATAAAGAATGCTTGCTGCTTCATTAAATTTATAGCTATCAAGACTCTCTCGCACCCCTTCTACCGCACGAGCGAGGCGACTTTGCATATATTTTCCAAGAGGAGTTACTACCTTAATCTCCTTTAAATCTTTAAAAGTATCCCCATTGAGTTGCAAAAAGTTACCTGCATTATAAAGCTTGTTTGTAAAATTTCTAAATTGCTCTAAATTTTTGGCACCCAGTTTTATATCTCTTCCTTGGATAGCTAAGTATGCAAGTGTAAAGCGAACGATATCGGCACTATACTCTTCAACCATATCAAGTGGATCGATGACATTACCTTTGCTTTTGCTCATCTTTGCACCAAATTCATCCCTTACAAGAGCGTGCAAATAGATATCTTTAAAGGGTAGCTGTCCTAAAAAGTGATCTCCCATCATCATCATCCGTGCAACCCAAAAAAAGATAATATCAAAGCCCGTAATCAACAGTGAATTTGGATAAAAATTTTTTAAATCATCTTTGTTGTATTTTTGACTCATTTGACCATTGTTTCCCCACCCAAGTGTTGAAAATGGCCAAAGAGCTGAACTAAACCATGTATCAAGCACATCAGGGTCTTGATGGAAGTTTTTACTTGCACAATTTGGACAAGCGGCAGGTTTGTCAGCTTTGTCAGCCCACTGGTGCGAGCAGTCATCACAATAAAAGACAGGAATCCGATGCCCCCACCAAAGTTGCCTAGATATGCACCAATCTCTTAATTCATTCATCCAAGCACGGTATGAGTTGAGCCAGTGTGGTGGATGAAACTTTGCATTACCTGCATAAGTTTTTTGGATCGATTTTTTGGCGATCTCACTTCGCACAAACCACTGTTTTGAGATATAGGGCTCTACAATATTTTTGCATCTGTAGCAGTGTCCAACCTGGTGGGTGTACTCTTCAATTTTAACAATATAACCCTCCTTTTGCAGCTTTTGAACGATAAGCTCTCTTGCTTGGAGGCGCTCTAAGCCTGCAAATTCACCACAATGCTCATTTAAAATCCCCTTTTCATCAAATACAGTGATAAATTCTAAATTGTGTCGTTTGCCTACCTCATAGTCATTTTGATCGTGTGCTGGTGTTACTTTTACTGCTCCCGTTCCAAATTCACTATCAACATAACGATCAGCAATAACCTTTATCTTTCGATTAGTAAGAGGTAAGAGAACCTCTTTGCCAATGATATCGGTGTATCGGCTATCATCTGGATGCACCATAATAGCAGTGTCTCCAAAGTATGTTTCAGGTCTAGTAGTAGCTACTTGCACCTCACCGCTTCCATCGGCAAACTTGTAAATCATATGGTAAAGCTTTCCATTTACTTCATCATATTCAACTTCAATATCACTAAGCGCTCCATCATGTGTGCACCAATTGACCATATAGTCATTTTGAACAATTAACCCCTCATTATAAAGCTCTACAAATGCTTCTTTGACCGCTTCTTGAAGCCCCTCATCCATCGTAAAGCGCTCTCGACTCCACGCAGGAGTGATGCCAAGTTTTCGCATTTGATGCACTATTGTATTGCCGCTAAACTCTTTCCACTTCCATACTTTTTCAAGAAACTTCTCTCTACCAAGCTCCTCTTTGGTAGTGCCCTTTGCTAGCAGCTGCTTTTCTACGACATTTTGTGTAGCAATCCCTGCATGATCAGTGCCTGGCTGCCATAGCGTTTTGTAACCATCCATTCTTTTATATCTAATAATAATATCTTGAAGGGTAAAGGTAAGTGCGTGTCCAATATGCAAGCTTCCTGTGACATTGGGAGGAGGCATCATAAGTGCAAAGTTTTTACCTTCCTGTTGAATCTCTTTGTTGCCATCTATTTCAAAGTAGCCTCTCTCTTCCCAAATTTTGTAGTATTTATCCTCTACCTCTTTGGGATTGTATAGATTCTTTGCCATTGATCGATCCTAGTGCAAAATTTTTGCAAATTATACCTAATAGAGAGTAAAAGCTTAATGAATTAATTTTTTTTTAAGTCTGAAGTGATATTTTATTTTTTGTGTTATAATTCTGAATTCAATTAATAGAAAGGATTTTAATATGATTAAAGAGGTGAGAATCTATATCGATGAAGATATGGATAAGTTTATGAGTGGTGTTTTAGTGTGCGGTTCAATAGTTTCGATAAATGAAGATTCAACTTGCACTCAGCATGATGAATTGATTGATAAAAAGGAGTATCACTCTGCAGAGGAGCTTATTGAAGATATCGCTTCAAAACTAAATGTGGATCCAAGTATTGTAGAGATTGATAGTTAGATTAAGAAATTTTTCTTTATTTCTATAAAAAAAGTCAATAAGAAAAATCTCCTTCAACATTACACTTAGAAGTAAAAATGGCGTTATTAAAATATAAGATGGATACTCCTTTTTAGTATGGAAATAATATTTCAATCAAAAATGTTTGCTGCGTGTGCCAATCTTTTTTTGAGGAAAAAGATAGCAATGTTTGTAAAGATAGGGATGTAGAAGCTTTTACTATAAATTAAAAAGTTCAATAGGTTGTAGCAGAGGTTTTTGATTGAATTGCTATTTCAATTATTTTTAAATTAACTTTTTAGCTTCTTTTTTATCACCAGCAAGATTTTGTTTTAGCTATTGCACCTTGTTAGCTAAATCAAAAATATCAAGCTATGCAACATTTTTTAACACTATTTTAAAGTTTGATGCTCAATCTTTGTATATTACACTTATCAAGCCTTTTGTAAACCCTTTAAGCTTTGAAGTGCACCACTAATATCATCTTGACGCATAAAATGCTCTCCAACTAAAAAAGCATCAACACCAATGGAGCTTAGGTGCTTTACTTGCTCATGTTCACATATTCCACTTTCAGCAACAATAATTTTACCTTTTGGAATTAGTGGGACCAATTTCTCACAAAGTGTCATATCCATCTCAAATGATTGTAAATCTCTATGGTTGATTCCAATAATATCTGCTCCAGCAAAAATTGCCTTGGTAAGCTCTGTTTTATTATGAATTTCTACAAGTGCATCAAGTCCCAAGTGTCTTGCAAAATGAAGCAGATCTTTTAATTCCTTTTTGCTTAGTGCAGCTGCAATTAAAAGTATAAAATCAGCCCCATAGACCAAAGCTTCAAGAATTTGATAGCGATCGATGATAAAATCTTTTCGAAGTAGTGGCATAGGAACATAGCGTCTAATTGCGGTTAAATACTCAATATTTCCTTGAAAATAGTGCGGTTCAGTCAAGACAGAAAGTGCATCCGCTCCACCTGCCTCATACTCTTTAGCAATTGGAAGCGGATCAAAATCTTGGCGAATCACTCCTTTGCTTGGACTAGCTTTTTTTACTTCAGCAATCACTCTATAAGGGTTTTTTGGGGTTGATTGCAAAGCTTTTTTGACATCTCTGGGTTGGAAGGGATTGTATGCTAATGACCTCCCTAGCAAATCAATAGGGATCTCTTTCTTTTTTTGCTCTAAATCTTGTTTTGTTTTTTTAATTATTTCATCAAGTATCACTCTTTACACCTTTGTATCTTTCTGATGTGCTCTTGAATCTCTTCATTTTGATCATGCTCAATAAGAGGGATTAACTCTTTGGC
>JGI26788J51865_100069_pt1 | contig 11468 bp, 12 predicted proteins | sample WilGeytube61714_FD_51865 | JGI IMG/M metagenome (IMG submission 51865) | reverse complement strand
TGTGATATTATAAGAGAATTAAAACAAAGCTGAATTTCTGCTACTCAATATCTTACTGTAGATAAAACAAGTCCAAACTTTTTATCTAAAAGAGACCTATCAATTATAGCTAATATTTTTAGTGAAATATGACTTGTAAATACTACTTCTTATTCTAAAAGTCCGGTACATATGACAGAAACAGAATTTTTTCATAAAATTTTAATTNTAAATGATGAAAACAAAAAAGATATATTTACAAAAGACTGAGCTATAGCAAATATTGATGACTTTTCTAAGTTTTTAGCTTCAAATTTTAATAAGTAATATAAAAAAATGACAAATAAAGATATTCTTAATAATGATATAATAGATAAGATAAAATCAACTCAAAAAAATGACACAAAAGACTCAAAATCATCTAGATTTATAGAGCTTGAAAATTCTGTAAAATCTTTACTTAAAATTAAAGACTGAGATAGAGCTTTAAAGGTTTTAACTCTATGAGCTTTAAAACTTTGAACCTCTGATGTTCATTTTGATACTACTCTAGATGGTTGTATTATGAGATTTAGAATTGATTGAATACTTTTAGATATAACTAATTTTACAAAAAAAGAATACCAAATACTTATAGAGAGAATTAAATATTCATCTAGTCTTAAAATAAATATAGATAATCTTCCTCAAGATTGAAAATTTTCTATAAATGAATGAGATCATAAAATAGATATAAGAGTTTCTACTCTGCCTACTAATTATTGAGAAAATGTTGTTTTTAGAATACTTGATTCTAAAAAAGCTATTATTGATTTTGATAGTTTGTGATTTATATGAAAAACTAAAGAATATATAGAAAAAACTATTAAAAAAAATAATTGACTTATTTTAGTTACTTGACCTACAGGTTCTTGAAAAACAACAACACTATATACAATTTTATCAAAATTAAATACTAGAGATAAAAAATTAGTAACTTTAGAAGATCCTATAGAATACAAACTCGAATGAATAATTCAATCAGAAGTAAATGAAAAGAAATGATATACTTATGAAGTATGATTAAAAGCACTACTTAGACAAGATCCAGATATTATAATGATATGAGAAATAAGAGATTATTCAACTTTAAATATAGCTACTCAAGCATCTCTTACATGACATCTTGTATTATCAACACTTCATACTAAAAGTGCATGAGAAACAATAGATCGTATTATCAATATGTGATTAAAACCATATATTTTATCATCTAGTGTTGATTGTATAATAGCTCAAAGACTTGTAAGAAAAATTTGTCCTCATTGTAAAACCGAGGTAGAACCAACACTTGAAGAAAGAATTATTATAGAGTGATTGCTTTGATATGATAAGTCAAAAAAAGATTTGAAAAAATTTAAAGAAAAAATAAAATTATATAAATGAAAATGATGTAATCATTGTAATCACACAGGTTATAAATGAAGAATTTGAGTATATGAAATATTGTTATTAGAACCTAAAATAAAAGAATTAATAAGGGAATGATGAAGTAGCGAAGAAATTATTGATCTAGCTCAAAAGTTAGGTATGATTAATATGAGAGACGATTGAATATTTAAAGCATTAAAGTGATATACAACTATTACTGAAATTTTAAGAGTATTATAATTATAAAAATGAATAAAAAAATTATATCTTTTTTTGTATTATTTTTTGTAAGTTTTAATATGACTTACTCTAGTAGCGATAAAGTTACTTGGAGTGAGTTTTATATTGATTATATTTGAAAAAATAAAGCAAATCCTATAGAAGATCCAGATAGTCCTTTAAAAAGATCAGCTATTTGTTGAGAACGAATTTATAAAAATTCAGAGTACTCAGACTCGACTACTGTATATATTAAAAAAACAAAAGATTATCCAGATCCGTATGATAAATGAGATGAAAGATTAAAAATAAATTTTCTTTCAGATTCTTATAGAATTTATGAAGAAAATATGAATGACATATATAAATGTTCTATTATAAATATTCAAAAAAATGCTATTTCTAAATACTTACTTAATATAAAAAATATATGACTTGTTAATAATATACCTATTTTTACAGATAGGGTAACTATGCAAGATAGATTAGAGAGAATATGAAACAGCTTGCTTAGATCTATAGAAAGAGAAGAAGCAAAACTTGAATGTCAAAATTTATCTAATATAAAAATAAAATGAGAATATATTTGAGATCAAATATCAGAGTTAGTTTTAGCTAGAGTTACAAATGAAACATGTATTTATAACTTTTATCTAGAATATCTAAAAGAATATTATAAAGATGCAGAAAATTTGTTTCTTATGCATAAAGGAAGTGATGAATCTTGAGTTCAATTTGATGATCTTTTAGTTACTTCTGAAAAAATATTAAGAGAAATAGATATAATTAAAAATAGAGTTAATAGAGCTTTTCCTATCGCTTTTCAATCTTATCTTGATTATGAAACTTACTTCTGAGTACATTTATTGCTTAGAGTTATTAGAGAAGATTACATAGTTATGAGAAATAAAATGTATGAATCACTAAGTCCTATAAATCAAGTTGTATACAAAATATTTAATGCTATGAAGGCTCCATAAATAAAAAGAGAAGATTTAAATATCTTCTCTTTTTATTAATCAAGTTGAAAATATAGGATGTTTATTGCAAAATATCTGTATTTCAAATTCATCAATATATTCTATATCAAAAATACATATATTTTCTTTAAAAGCTCATAATACACAAGTTTCAATTGTATCTCCCATATTATCTAATAAAACAATTTTTGATATATAATGATTAGAATTTGAATCATGATTTAATGATACACTTAATTTTTCTCAATTTAGTTTTAGCTTAGGATAGTGTTCTTTTTCTATATTTGAAAGTTTATTTTTATCAAAGTATATAATTTCTTTTTTTAAAGTTATAAAATTTTCTTTATTATTTCAACAAACAGGACAGCAAAAATAACTTGGTAATTCATCAAAAGTGCCATAAATTCACTCAGCTTCGTCTCAAAATTCTTCATCATAATAATAATGGCAACTTGAACAATAATATTTCATTCTATATATTTTAATATATAAATTTGTAAAAATTATATTAATAATATAATAAAAGTAAATATAATAATTTTTAATCTTTTTTTATGCTTCTTAGAAAACTTATAACTGAATTAGAAAAAAATGAATATAAAAAAGATATACTTGAATATTCTTGAATTAAAGTTGATTGAAATTTCAAAAAAGAAGATTATTATATAGAATATCTTAAAAAAATACCTAAAAAAAACTATTTTATATCTGACCTTGATGGTACTTTTTATAGGTGAATGTTATCTAAAGAAACATTTAGCACTTTTATAAAATATATTAGAAAACAAAATTTTTTAAATCTAGATCAATCATTATATAAAGAATTTGTTGAAGATATATTTGAATTTAATCAATTAGAAATAAGAGCTTATAATAAAGATATAAAATATTCTTATTATATTGATGCTTGAACTTTTTTGTTATTTAANTATAAAANACTTATAAATTGGGATAATTTTTTAGTTTTTTTAGAAAATTCNTTTAGGGAAAAACAAAAAGTTAATCCATATAGATTTTCTATGAGTAAANTNAAAGAAGTTTTAAATTCTTGANATGGATTTTTATTTGTTTCATGAGCTCCTCATTTTACTCTAAATATATATTTAAAATTGTTAAAAGAATATTTGAAAAAATATGTTGATAAAAAACTTATAGAAAACATATATGGTTTTTGATCTTATATAAATGTAAAATCTAATTATTCAGTTTTGATGTTTTCAAAAGAACATAAAAATGAATTTATTAGTTATGCTATATCTAATTGATATATAAATAAAGCAATATGATGAATGTGAGATTCTAAAGCTGATTTTTGAATAAGCTATAACTTGGATTATAATTCAAAATTTTATTTTGTTAATCCAGAAAAATCAGTAATTAATAATTTTTGTGAGCTAAGTAAAGAATGAATCGATTATGAATTAATATATGAAAGAAAAGATTTGATTTTTAAAGTAGATTATAAAGATATAAAAATATTAAATTAATATGCAAAAATTTAATCAAGAATATCATCAAAAATTTTGTAATTATTTTCAGATAAAAGATAAGCCTTCTACTAACGATATTAAATTGATTGAAAAAACATATAAATATATAAAATATATAAAATATATTCCTTGAATTTGTTTTGTTGGTGTATGAAATAGTGTTTCTATGAATTGTTCCACTAAAAATAGTGATATTGATTTGTTTATAATTACAAAAGAAAAAAGATTATGGTTAGTAAGGTTTTTAGTAACTCTTATTTTTACTTTGTTAAATCAAAGAAAAACAAAAAACAAACATTCTGAAAAATTTTGTCTTAGTTTTTTTTGTACTAATAAATCAATGGATTTTTCTAGTATTGCTATAGATAATGATATATATTTGTATTTTTGGATAATATATCTAAAACCTATTTTGGATGTAAATAATACTTATGAAAATTTTATAAAATCTCAAACTTGGTGTGATTTAAGTGAATATAAATATAAAATATTAGAAAATAAAAAATATATAAAATATTCATATAAATCTAGTTATGATTTTGGTTTTTTTGACTTTTTTGAAATTTTAATAAAAAGTATTTTTATAAAAAAAACTAATAGAAGCTATAAAAAGCTAGATAATAAATTTTGAGTAATAATTAATGATAATATGTTAAAATTTCATAATTGAGATAAAAGAAAAGAAATTTCTAATTTTATATTTAAAAAAAATATTGATTCTTAAAATAAGATTAAATTATTAAATTAATAAAACAATTTTGGCGGATTTGATATTAGACTTGGGTTATATTCTATTATTAGATGTTCATCATATTTACAAATTTCTATAGTGTTTCAATCTGCATCAGTAGTATTTTCTTTTTCTAAACATTCTTTATTGCCATTTCTTAGGTAATTTAGATCATAAATTCTTGCTAGATTAAAATCTTTTGTTTCTCATCATCACGGAAGTTTATGTTTTCATTTATCTACTTTTGCTCATCATATAGTATTTCTAGTTATTAGACTTCATTTTATATGAAGTTGTTTATCACTATCAGTATCTTTTAAAATAGCTCCATCAGAGTATATCAAAGCATTAATTTGTTTCACATTTTCATCTATAAATATATTTCATTTTCAATTATATCAGTTTTCTATATTGTATCCATCTTTTAAAACTATTATTCCTAAAGGCTTATTATTGGTATTTAGGTCTCAAGATATTGTTAGATTACCGTTAGTTATTACAAGAGTTTCATATCATATGTCATTTCAATATATACTATAATCTCAATCAATATATTTTACTCATCATACTACATCTCATGAATTTAGTTTATCTATATATGTATAAGCTTTTTGTCTTATCTGAGTTCTAGAATTATTTATTATAGTATTTTGAAAATCAACATCTATATCGTCTCCAGATTGTCATATTATTTTAACATTTATAATTGTATTGTCTTCTGGATTATTTTCTATTATTAAAGGAGAATCAGTAAAATAATTACTTTCAGGTGATAGTCTATATTTTATAGTAGATCATGATAAAAAGTAGCTTACAAAAACTTCAGATTTATCATCTCACAAACTTATTCAAGCATATTTAGTTATGCTTCAGGAATTAGTTTTTTCAATAGTTGTTTTGAATTTTTTATTTATTTTATTAAAAAAGGTTGTTCATGTTAGATATGTTTCAGGATTTAAAGGAGTTATTTTATTTATATCAAATTCTATATTTAAATCACTTTTATTAATATTATTAGTATTTAGCTTTATTTTATAATTAATATTTTCTCATATTTCTGGTAAATAGTCCCATGTTAAGTTGTTAATTGATGCAAGTAGTTCTCCCCATACTGGTTTTTTAAAATAATTAGTTGAATTATTTAAAACTATTGCATTTATATCTCACTCTAATTCAATTTTAAATCTTTGAGTAAAAAATCAAGGAGCTAAAGATTTAACTTTAAAAGTAAGTTGAGAGTTATTATCAACTTTCTCAGAAATTTCAAAAATATGTATTGCATCATTACTATTTTCATCTTCAGAGTTAGTATTTATTTTTTTTCAATTTGTATAATTTTCTATATAGTGAGTAATATTTTCAATTTTTACATCTTTTACATAATTTCAGTAACTATCACTTATCGAAGCTTTATATTCATAATAATCAATATTGTTTCAATATTTTTCTCATAAATCATTATTTACAAGATTTAGTTGTCCAAATATAGTATTACTAAAATCTACAAAATACATAGAATTTAAAACTGTTTTATTTCAGTCATAATCATTTAGTTCTACAGTTATTCTATATTTTCATGTTTCAGTAAAAATATTGTTTTTATTTTCTATGCTTATCTCTTTTTTAGTTATGTTATCTCAAAAATCTTCATTATAATTATATCTATTTTCCAGTGAGTTATTTTCAAGTATTTTTGAAATTTTTATACTTATATTTTTTAGATAATTTCAAGTAGAATTATTATCTATTTTTATTATAATTTTATTATCATGATGAGCTTTAAAAGCTATATTTTCTGCCAAATTGTATCTGATTTGTCACTCTATATCTATTCAATCATATTTTCTTCATATATAATCAACTAAATATTCTCTATAATCATTATTAAAGTCAGGCATATCTATTTGACTTCAAGTAAGGTTTAAATTAATATTACAACAAATATTATTATCAGCTTTTGCACTTAAAATTCAAAATAAATAAAAAATATTTATGGTAATAAACATTAATATTTTAAACATATTTTAATAATTAATGTTATAACAACAAAATTGTATCACAAAAAAAAGAACAAGTCAAATTTGACTTGTTCTTTTTTTTGTATGTGATTATTTTAATTCAACAGTTGCACCAGCTTCTTCTAATTTAGCTTTAATTTCTTCAGCCTCATCTTTAGAAACATTTTCTTTAACAGTTCAACCATTATCAGCAAGAGCTTTACCTTCTTTTAATCCAAGACCAGTAACTTCTCTAATAACTTTAATAACAGCTATTTTATTAGCTCAAGCAGAAGTTAATTCAACATTAAATGATGTTTTTTCTTCTGCTTCACCGCCAGCAGAACCACCAGCAGCAACCATAACAGGTGCAGCGGCACTAACTCCAAATTCTTCTTCCATAGCTTTAACTAAATCATTTAATTCAACTATACTTAGCTCTTTTACTAAGTCCATAATTTTTTGTGCATTTTTACTTAATTCAGGCATAATATTATATTTTTAAAAAATAAAATTTATTAATATATTTGTTGCTCTAGCAATTAATAGCTAGTCTATTTTCTGGAGTTAACTCCAGAAAATAAGACTAAATATTAATTTATTCAGAGTCTTTATTATTTTTTAATTCTCAAACTTTAGTTTTTCATTGATTTTCAATTTCTTTAGCAGCAGCATCAAGAAATCTTGCCATAGAAGATAAAGGAGACATCATAGATCAAACAAGTCTTGATAATAATGTATCTTTTGAAGGCATATTTGCAATAATTTTTGTATCTTCAATACCTTTAATCTCACCTTCAAATACACTAAGCACCCATTCTATTTTTTGATTTTCTGCTTTTTTATCTTCTTTATCTTTAATAAAAGCATTAGCTTTACTTAATCAAGCTATAGGATCTTTTTTAGAACAAATAACTGAAATTTGTCAAGGAAGTAAACTTAGATCTAAATCCAAATCTAAAGCCTCTTTTAAAGCTTTTTTTATAAGAGTTTTTTTAGACATTATGTATACAGCATCTACTTCTCTTAACATTCATCTTAATTCTTCAGTTTCACTTACAGTTAATCAAAATGTTTTTGTAAAACCTATAGAAGAACTATTTTTAAAATTTTCTATTAAGTTATTTAAAACTTCACTTTTTCTAGTTTTACTTAAAGCCATGTTATTTATTATTACAATACAAAATAAAAATACCTTTTGTTTTGAAATACAAAGACAAAAGGCATAGTTTTCTTTTATAACTATTTACCTTATCTCGGTAGGGCTTATTTTATGCCTACTGTCTTCGATTAAGTAATATTTATTATAATTAATTTATTTTAAAGTCAATTATTTTTTAAGATTTTTTGTTTTTTCCATTCTGGCATAGAATTTATCAATAGCTCAAGTTTTAATTAATTTTTGTTCTCCAGTATAAAAAGGATGATTATTACTAGAAATTTCAACTCTTACCTCATCATCTTTTAATGTTGACATAGCTTCCAAAACATATCATGAAGAACAAACAAATTTTACTATTTTTGATTCTGGATGTATTCACTTTTTCATAAATTTTAATGTTTATTTGTTAAATGTATCGCTAATATACGATTACATAATGTAAAAATGGTGCCGAGAGAGAGAATCGAACTCTCACGCGATTAAGCACTGGCTTCTAAGGCCAGCGTGTCTACCAGTTCCACCATCTCGGCTTTTAAATTTTTATGGTGGGCAGAGAGGGATTCGAACCCCCGAAGGCATAGCCAGTGGATTTACAGTCCACCCCATTTGACCGCTCTGGTATCTGCCCATTATTTATAATAAAATGGAGCCACCAATCGGACTTGAACCGATGACCGTTCGCTTACAAGGCGAATGCTCTACCAACTGAGCTATGGTGGCCTTTCTATAAAGCACGACATATATTATTAAAAATATTTAATAAGTCAAAATTTTTTTTATTTTTTATTTTTGTTTGTTCTAAATTCATATTATTTTACTATTTTAAAGATTATTCTTTAATAATAAAATTATTTTTTATTAAAAACTTGAAATAATATTTTTTATTAATATACTTTTGTCGTCTTTAAAAAATGGCGCCTTGGCAGAGTGGTTTATGCAGGGGTCTGCAACACCCCGTACAGCGGTTCGATTCCGCTAGGTGCCTCCATTAAGAAAATAAAAAAAATAGCTTTTCTTAAAAAGAAAAGCTATTTTTTTCTTTTTATCATCTTAAACTTTTTCTTTCATACTTGTAATAATACATACTTATCTTTACTAAGCTCTATAATAGTTTTTGGATCATTTTCAATTTTATTGTTTACTTTAACTCAGTTTGAAGATAATGCATTTCTTGCTTCAGTAGAGTTATTTACCATTCAAGCAACTCTTATTAGAGTAACTAAAGGTAGACTATCTTCTTCTAATTCTATTTTTTCTATATCTTTTTCATCAGGAACTAGTCAATCTTTTAAAACTTTTTCAAAATAATTATGTGCTTCTGTTGCTTTTTTTTCTCAATGATATAGTTTCACTATTTCTTTAGCTAGTTCTATTTTTACATCTCTAGGAGATACTCATGACTCAAGTCTTTTTTTGTATTCTTCTACTTCATCTAGGTATAAGGTAGTACAATGTTCGAAGTATTTTATAATCAATTCATCTTTTATTTCCATAATTTTTACAAACATAGTATTTGCATCAAAATCAAGTCATATAAAATTATTATATGTTTTACTCATTTTTCTTCCATCAGTTCATTCTATAAGATTAAAAGTCATTATATCTTGTTTTTCTTTAGAAAAAGCACCTTGCAATGTTCTTCAAGCTAGAAGATTAAAATACTGGTCATTTCAACCAATTTCCACATCAGCATTTACCATAACACTATCATATCATTGCATAATAGGATATAAAAATTCTTGTAATGAAATTCTAACTCATTTTTTATATCTTTTAGAAAAATTATCTCTATCAAGCATTTCAGCAACCGAAAAGTTTTTTGCTAGTTCTCAAACAGTATTAAAACTTGTTTTGTCCATCCATTCACTATTATATCTTACTTCTACTTTATCTATATCAAGTATTTTTGAGAATTGATTTAAATAATCTTTTGCATTTTGTCTTGTTTCATCTCTTGTAAGCATTGGTCTTTCAGATGTTTTATCACTAGTATCTCAAATTTGAGCTGTTGCATCTCAAATAATTAAAACTACTTGGTGTCATAGTTTTTGAAATTCTCTTAATTTTAAAATAGGTACAGCATGACCTATATGTACCTGACTTCAAGTTGGATCTATTCAGAATTTTATTCTTAATACTTTTCAAGATTTTAGCTTTTTTTCAAGATTTTCTTTATTTATTATATTAGAAACTCATTTATTTAAGAGATTTAGTATTATTTTATTTTTATCCATTAATTTTATTTTAAAATATATTAGAGCTAGAAGTTGTTAAATCATACACTTCATTATCTATCGTGGTAAAATTTCAAGATATAATATTAATATTTGTATGTTCAGAAGTATTTTTTTCTATTAAAAGTTTCAATATTTCACTATCTTTTTTAATTTTATTTTCTCAAGTTATATTTATTGTATAAGTTGTTATTCAATTGCTATTTCATATTTCTAGGACTTCATTTTCATTTTCTAGATTTTTTAATATATTTACATGTTCATTATCATATACTAAGGAAAAAGTTATATTTTTTACATCTAGTAAATCTATATTATTTTTTATTGAAACCATATAATTTAATCAAACTTTTTCTACATTAACACTAAGATTTGCAATATCTTGGTCTTCTATATTTCTATTTATTAAACTACTTTTAATATTAGATCAAAAATCACTATTTGAAAATATAAAATTAGCTCAAATAGCTAGAAATAAAGCACTAAAAACTATTAGAAAGTTTTTTTTCCTTTGCTTTTTTTTATATTTTTTTATTATATCTTCCATAGAATTTTTTTAAAAAACTAAATTTTCATTAAATCAGCTTCTTTCTTCTTTGTTAATTCATCAACTTTTTTATTGGCTTCATCAACTATCTTTTGTAAATCTTTCTCAAGCTTAATTAAATCATCTTTTGTTATTTCTTTATTTTCTTCAGCTTTTTTTATTTCTTTTAATCAATCTTGTCTAACATTTCTTATAGATATTTTTGCTTCTTCAGCTTCTTTCTTAGCTATTTTTACTAATTCTTTTCTTCTTTCAAGAGTTGTTTCAGGAACCTTTATAATAACACTATCAGCCATTGTTTTAGGATTTAATCCTATTCAAGCATCAGTTATTGCTTTAGCTATGTTATGAATTATTGATTTATCCCAAGGTTTTATACTTAAAGTTTGATTGTCTATATTTGTTATACTAGCTAAATTTTTAATTACTTGTAAGTTTCAATATGCATCAACTTTTATGTCTTCTACCATAGAAGGAGTAGCTCTTCATGCTTGTATTTTTGAAAATTCTAACTCTAGATGTCTAATAGCTTTATCCATTCATTTTTTTGTATTTTCTAGCATTTATTTTATGTTAATTATAAAATAATTTTTAATTTATGTTGATTTTAAATTTTTAAAAAGTATATGATTTTTTTTTTAAAATTCAAGCTTGATTTTATAAAAAAATAATTATTATGAATATAAAATATTTATATAAAAGTATATTTATAAAATGAGT
>JGI26788J51865_100068_pt1 | contig 11548 bp, 9 predicted proteins | sample WilGeytube61714_FD_51865 | JGI IMG/M metagenome (IMG submission 51865) | reverse complement strand
CGGAGCCTGCTGGAGGGTTCTCACCAGGATGTCTTCTATCAGCTCCTTATCCGCCAAGCCGTCTATAAAATAGAATATGGCTGCCTTTAAGGTCTGGCCAAAGTAAAAATCCCGGGCTACAAAATCAGAAGACTTAGAAAAGATCTCCTGAAGCTGTTCCATATTGAGCCTCAGATCAGGGGTGAGTCTGTATCTATCCAGCGGAGGAAAAGGGGCCTTCTCCCCTTCACCCCTTGTCCGGGGGTCAGGGGAAGCCCCTGTATCCCTTTCCTTGGCCCGGGAAGAGAAAAGGGCCGACCAAAGGGAAACCCCCCTTCCTGAGAATTTCTCCCTTTAGCTTTTACCCCTGGGGAGAAGTTTTATGCATGGGGTAAAAGACGCAGGGCCCGGTAGCCTATATCCCGCCGGTAGTACATTCCCTGAAAGCGTATCTTTTCAATGGCCCCATATACCTTATCCAGGGCCTCCCTCAGATTTTTTCCCCGGGAGGTGACGCACAGGACCCTCCCCCCGGCAGTGATCAGGCGGCCTTCCTGGAGCTGGGTGCCGGCATGAAACACCACTACATCTTCAGGAACTTCTTCCAATCCATGGATAGGATGGCCTTTTTCATATTCTCCAGGATAGCCCCGGGAGGCCAGGACCACCCCGGCAGCGGCCCCTCCGTGCCATTCCAGAGATTTTCCCTCCAAATTGCCTTCCACGACGGCCAGAAGGATCTCCAGCAAATCGCTCTTTAAAAGCAGCATCAAAGGCTGGGTTTCGGGGTCCCCAAAGCGGCAGTTGAACTCCAGGACCTTAGGACCTTCTTCCGTCAGCATGAGGCCTGCATAGAGCACCCCCCGATAGGGGCATCCCCTCCTGTTCAGGGCCCTGACCACAGGTTTTAGAATTTTTTCTTCCACCTCATGGGCTATCTCCTGGGTGAAGAAGGGCACAGGGGCATAAGCCCCCATCCCCCCTGTATTGGGACCCGTATCCCCTTCCCCCAGACGTTTGTGGTCCTGGGAAGCCAGGAGAGGCATCACCCTCTCTCCATCGCAAAAGGCCAGGACGCTGACCTCTTCCCCCTGGAGGAATTCTTCTATCAGCACCTTGGCCCCGGCCCCTTTGAAGCGGCCTCGGAATAATTCCTGGATTGCCCGGCGGCTCTCCTCCAGGGTAAAGGCTACGGTCACCCCTTTGCCCCCGGCCAGCCCGTCCGCCTTTACCACCACCGGGGGACGGAGATCCTCCAGATAAGCCAGGGCCTCTTCCTCCCGGCAAAACACCCTGTAGGAAGCCGTGGGCACCCCGGCTTCGGCCATGATCTCTTTGGCGAAGGATTTACTCCCCTCTATGAGGGCGGCCTGGGCCCTGGGCCCGAAAATTTTCAGCCCCTCCTGCATAAAGGCGTCGGCTATGCCCGCCACCAGCGGGGCTTCCGGTCCCACCACAGTGAGGTCTATCCGGTTATCCCGGGCCCAAGAGACCAGCCCCTGAATATCTTCCGCGGGGATGGGGAGGCACGTGGCTATCTGTGCTATACCTCCATTCCCGGGAGCGCAGAATACCTCTTTAACCTCTGGGCTCTGGGCTATCTTCCAGACCAGGGCATGCTCCCTGCCTCCGCTGCCCACCACCAAAACCTTCATCCCTACTACCCCCTTAGTGCCGGAAATACCTCCTGCCGGTGAATACCATGGAAATGCCGGCAGCCTCGGCTATCCGTATGCATTCTTCGTCCCTTATGGAGCCCCCAGGTTGGACGATGGCCCGTATCCCTGCGGCAGCGGCCAGGTGCACCGTATCCGGAAAAGGTATGAACCCGTCAGAGGCCAGCACCGCTCCTTTAGCCCTTCTGCCTGCCTGTTCCAGAGCCATCCGAGCAGCTCCCACCCTGCTGGTGCAGCCCACCCCTATCCCTAAGGTCACCTTATCCTTGGCCACCACCACTGCATTGGAGGCCCCGTGCTTTACCACCCGCCAGGCGAAGGCCAGATCCTCCTCTTCCTCCGGGCTCAAGGGATGGGAGGTCACCAAGGTAAAATTGTCTTTTCCTTCTGGAGCATCCCTTTCCTGGATTAAAAAGCCCCCGTCCACAGAACGGATCTGGTAGCCTGGCTGCCCTCCCGGCCAGCCAACTTCCATCAACCTGAGGCTGGCTTTTTTCTCTAAAGTTTCCCGGGCCTCAGGGGTAAAAGCCGGAGCTATGGCTGCTTCTATATATTTCCCCTCTAGAGCCCGGGCTGTGCTTCCGTCCACCTCCATATTGAAGGCTACCACCCCCCCATAAGCGGACAGGGGATCGGCTTCCCAGGCCCTGAGGAAGGCTTCCCTGAGGCTAGGGGCAGAGGCCACCCCGCAGGGGTTGGTATGCTTGATTACAGCGCAGGAGGGCTCGGCGAACTCCTGTACCAGGCTCCAGCCCGCCTCTAAATCCAGGATGTTGTTGTAGGACAGCTCCTTTCCCTGCAACAGGCGCCCTTGGGCTAGGGTGCCGGCGGAAGGGAAGGGGAGGGCATAAAAGGCAGCCCGCTGATGGGGATTTTCCCCATAGCGCAGATCCCGAATCTTCCATCCGGAGCAGCTGTACCACTCGGGGAAAGGCTGGGAAAGAAAAGGGGCGAAATAGGCAGCTATGGCCCCCTCGTAAGCGGCCGTATAGGCGAAGGCCTTGGCGGCCAGCCTCAGCCTGGCCTCCAGGGAAATGTCCCCCTTTTCCCGGAACTCCCTCAAAACCCAAGAATAATCCTCGGGGGAGACCAGGACCACCACCCGGGAAAAATTTTTCGCCCCCGCCCTTATCAGGGATACCCCGCCTATATCTATGTATTCCACCGCCTCCTCCAGGGGCTTACCCTGAGTGGCTTTTTCTCGAAAGGGGTAGAGGTTTACCGCCACCAGATGTATGGGCCGTATACCGTAACGGCTCAGGAGCTCCCCTTCCCTTTCCGGATCCTCCACCAGGAGGGCTCCATGGATCTTGGGATGGAGGGTCTTCACCTTACCCCCCAATATTTCCGGAAAGCCGGTCTCCTCTTCCACCAGGGTAACGGCTATCCCCGCTTCCTTCAGGAAGGAAGCCGTGCCTCCTGTGGAGAGGATATCCCAGCCCAGCTCCCTCAACCCCCGGGCCAGCTCCACTATCCCTTCTTTACAGGACACGCTCAACAGGGCCCGCCTTTTCAATCTATCTCCCCCTTTATTATTCTCACCCTTCTGCCTTCTAATTTTACCCTGCCCTCTGCCAGCCACCTTATAACCTGAGGATAGAGGCGATGTTCCTCCACCAGGATCCTCTCCGCCAGGGTTTCAGGGGTATCATGGTCCAAGACTGGGACCACTGCCTGGGCGATAATGGGGCCGGTATCCACCCCCTTATCCACAAAGTGGACCGTACATCCTGAATATTTGACCCCGTACTCCCAAGCCTGCCTCTGGGCGTTGAGACCGGGAAAGGCGGGCAAGAGGGAAGGGTGAATATTGATGACCCGAAGGGGGAACTTCTCCAGGAAGGCCGGGGTCAGGATCCTCATAAATCCTGCCAGCACCACCAGCTCCACCCCTTCCTGGAGGCAGAGCTGGGCCAGGGCCAGGTCGTATTCCTCCCGGGTAGAGAAATCGCGGGGGTTCAAAAAAAAGGTTTTAAGGCCTCTCTTCCTGGCCCTCTCCAGAGCCTGAGCCTCTGCTCGGTCGCTTATCACTATATTGATGCGGGCGGGGAGTTCTCCTTTCTCTATGGCCTCTGCTATGGCCTCCATGTTGCTCCCCCTGCCGGACACCAATATGCCTAAAGGGAGCACCTTTTCTCTACTCCTCCAGAGGTGGGACAAATTCTACCCCTCCCNGGCCCGGGATCAGTTCCCCCACCACGAAAACCTTTTCCCCGGCTGCCTCCAGGGATTCCTTTACCCGATCTAGATCCGGAGGATCCACCACCACCAACATGCCGAGGCCCATGTTGAAGGTACGTAACATTTCCCTTTCGGAGAGGCCACCCCTTTTCTTTATAAGGGAGAAGATAGGAGGTTGGGGCCAAGACCTTCTATCTAAACGCATGGTCAGGTGCTCAGGCAAAATGCGGGGAGGATTCTCCACCAGACCTCCACCGGTGACATGCACCAGGCCCCTGATCTTTTTCTCTCTGATTAGGGGAAGCAGGGCGGGTACATATATCCTGGTGGGCACCAGGAGCTCCTCCCCCAGGGTTTTCCCCAGCTCGGGGTAATACTTTTCCAGTTCCTTTCCCCCGGAGGACAGGAAAATCTTCCTCACCAGGGAGTAGCCGTTGGAGTGGAGACCGGAGGAGGCCAGGCCTAATACCAGCTGCCCTGAAGCCAGAAGATTTTTATCCAAGAGGGCCTCCCTCTCCACCACCCCTACGGCAAAACCTGCCAGGTCATATTCCCCCTCAGGATAAAACCCCGGCATTTCGGCCGTCTCCCCTCCTATAAGGGCACAGCGGGCCTGGGCACAGCCTTCGGCTATGCCGGCTACGATTTGGGCCACCTTTTCCGGCAACAGCTTTCCCATGGCTATATAGTCTAAAAAAAACAGGGGTTCAGCCCCGGGCACCAGGATATCGTTTACACACATGGCTACCAGATCAATGCCTACGGTCCGGTGGCTGTCCAGCATAAAGGCTATCTTCAGCTTGGTCCCCACCCCATCTGTTCCGGCCACCAGCACCGGCTGACGGTAGGCCTGGAGATCCAAGGCGAAAAGGCCAGCAAACCCGCCCACCTCACCTAAAACCTCGGGCCTCCAGGTGCCCTTTGCCAGGGCTTTGATCCTCTCCACCGCTTGGGAAGCGGCCTCTATATCCACCCCTGCCTCTTTGTAGGATAACCTTCTTTCCTCCACCTTCCATCCCCCTCAATCCTCAGGATGCCGGATAGCGGCCGTCGAAGCAGGCAGTGCACAGATCCCCAGGGGAAAGCCGGTGGAAGGCCCTCCCCAGCCCCTCCAGGCTCAGATAATACAGGCTATCCGCCCCCACGTATTCCCTTATCTCCTCCGGAGAGAGGCGGGCGGCGATCAGCTCCTGGGGATCGCCGGTATTTATGCCATAGGGGCAGGGATATTTTACCGGAGGGGAGGCCAGCAAGAGATGGACCTCCTTCACCCCCGCCTGCCGCAGCATGGACACCAGATTGCGGCTGGTGGTTCCCCTCACCAGGGAATCGTCCACCAGGATCACCCTTTTGTTCTTTACTATAGAAGCTATGGGATTGAGCTTTAACCGCACGCTCAGATCCCTCATATCTTGGCTGGGCTGGATGAAAGTCCTCCCTACGTAGCGATTTTTCATGAGACCTTCGATAAAGGGCAGTCCAGCCTCTTCCGCGTAACCTGCGGCCGCGGCAATGCCCGAGTCGGGTACCGGCAGGACCAAGTCCGCCTCAGGGCGATATTCCCGAGCCAACTCCTGACCCGAGCGCCTCCTTACCCAGATGACGCTCTCCCCGTCCAGAATGCTGTCGGGCCGGGCAAAATAGATATACTCGAAGGCGCAATGGGCCCGGCGGCAGATTTCCCCCTTCATGAAAGAGGGGCCTTTATGGCCTATCACCACCACTTCCCCGGGTTCCACATCCCTCCAGAATTCCGCTCCTACCGTGTCCAGGGCGCAGGATTCAGAGGCTAAAACCCAGCCCTGGCCTATCCTGCCCAGGCACAGGGGACGAAAGCCGAAGGGATCCCTCATGGCAGCCAATTCCCGTTCCGTCATGACCAAAAGGGAATAGCCCCCCTTTAAAACCTTCTGGCAGGCCAGNAGGGCCTCCCCCAAAGGCCGCTGATTATGCNTGGCTATAAAATTGGCGATCAATTCGCTGTCGGTGGTGGTCTGGAATATCACCCCGGACCGCCCCAGCTCTTGCCGTAGTTGGGTGCTGTTGAGCAGGCGGCCGTTATGGGCGATGGCCATCATCCCATGAAGATAGCGGAAGACGAGGGGTTGGGTGTTCATGGGGATATTTTCCTCTTTAGGGGCATAGCGGGTATGGCCCACGGCTATATGTCCCTGTAGCGATTCTAAGCTTTCCCGGTTAAATACTTCGGCCACCCATCCCATCCCCTTTTCCACCCGGATGGATTGGCCGTCGGCCACGGCTATACCTGCGCTCTCCTGCCCCCGGTGCTGGAGGGCGAAAAGGCCGTAGTAGGTCAAACGGGCCACCGGTTGGCCGGGACCATAAAGGCCGAAGAGGCCGCAGGCCTCCTGCCAGGCCTTGGATCCAGACCCTTTTAAATCTCCATAAGGCAAGGCAAAGCTTCCCTCCATGCCCTCTCCATCTCCTCGAAGGACAGTTCCAGTAGAGCCCTGCGGGCAGTCCAGATGGCCAGATTTTTGCCTCCGGTGGAGCCCAGGATATTCACCTCTACCCCCTGGTGCCGGGCCAGCCGCATCACCTCTTCCACCCTGACCGGCTCCACAGCCAGAAGAACCCGGGATTGGCTTTCGCCGAAGAGGAAGGCGTCCGGCCGGACGGCCTCGGGCAATTCCACCCGCGCTCCCCATCCTCCCAGGAGCACCCCTTCCGCCAGGGCCAGGGCCAAACCTCCCTCAGAGCAGTCTTGGGCCCACTTCACCCATCCGCGTCTTATCATCTCCCTCACCGTTTCCTGGAGGATCTTCTCCTTGGTCAAATCCAGTTGGGGAGGAGGGCCACCCACCATCCCGTGGACCACTTTTACATACTCGCTTCCCCCCAACTCTGGCAGGGTTTCCCCCAGGAGGATGATTACCCAATCAGGGGCCGTAAATCCGGGGGAAGGGATTTTCCCCTCATCCTCCACCAGGCCCACCATTCCCACTATGGGTGTGGGATATACCGCCCCCTGGGGGCTCTCATTATAAAAGCTTACATTACCGCCGGTTACGGGGATGTCCAGAACCCGGCAGGCCTGGCTCATACCCAAAATCACGTGGTAAAACTGCCAGGCGGTTTCCGGTTTCTCCGGGTTACCGAAGTTGAGGCAATTGGTCAAACCCAGGGGTTTAGCCCCTACACAGGCCAGGTTGCGGGCGGCCTCTGCCACCGCTATAGCCCCTCCCCTTTCGGGATCCAAATAACAGTAAAGGCTGTTTCCGTCCACCGTGACGGCCAAGGCCCTCTGGCCCTTGAGCTTTATGAGGCCTGGCCCTGCTCCAGGACCCCTGAGGACCCAGGGATTTTCCCAGTTAAAGTGCCTGTAGAGCCATTCCCGGCTGGCCAAGTTGGGGGAAGCCAGGAGCTTTAAAAACGCCTCTCGGTAATCCTGGGGTTCGGGAAGGGAGGCGAGGCTCACCTGGGGGATCTGTTTTAAATAACCGGGAGCCTCCCTTTCCACTTGGTAAACAGGGCACTGTTCGGTCAAGGCCTTTACCGGCACTTCCGCCAGGATTTTCTCCCCCTCTTTCACCCTCAGAAGGCCGTCGGGGGTAATCCTTCCCACGACGGCTGCCGATAAATTCCATCGGCGGCAGATCTTTAAAACTTCTCCTTCCTTCCCCCTTTGGGGCACCACCAGCATCCGCTCCTGGCTTTCGGAGAGCATGATCTCATAGGGGGTCATGTTCTCTTCCTTCAGAGGTACTTGGGAAATATCCACCTCAGCTCCGCTACCTCCCCGGGCGGCCATTTCTGCCGCTGCGCTGGTAAGCCCAGCTGCCCCCAGATCCTGAACAGCCTCCAGCAGGCCTTTTTCCGCCAGCTCCAAACAAGCCCCCATAAGCAGTTTGCCCTTTACTGCATCTCCCTGGGGTGTGGCCCCTTCTCCCATAACACCTTCCCCCAATTCCTGGGAGGCAAAGGCTGCCCCCTGCACTCCCTCCCTGCCGGTCTTGGCCCCGATCAGAACCAAAGAGGCCCCTGGAGTTCTGGCCCTGCCCCTCTGGATTTTCTCCGGGGAGAGGAGGCCTACGGCCATGGCGTTGACCAAGGGGTTTCCCTGGTAGCAGGGTTCAAAATATATTTCTCCTCCTAAGGAAGGTATGCCGGCGCAATTGCCGTAGTAAGCCAGACCAGCCACGACGTTTTCCAAAAGATGGCGATTGCGGGGATTGTCCAGAGGACCCAGCCTTAAGGAATTAAACAGGGCCACAGGCCGGGCCCCCATGGCCAGGATGTCCCTTATGATGCCTCCTACTCCGGTGGCTGCCCCTTGGAAGGGGGAGACGGCCGAAGGATGATTGTGGCTCTCTATCTTGAAAGCCACCGCCTCCCCTTGACCCAGATCTATTACCCCGGCGTTTTCCCCCGGACCCTGCAATACCCAGGGGGCTTCAGTGGGAAACATTTTGAGGTAAGGCCGGGAGTGCTTATAACCGCAGTGTTCCGACCAGAGGGCAGCGAACATGCCCAACTCCAAAAGATTGGGTTCCCGGCCCAATAGGCCTTTTATCGATCTATATTCTTCTTCCTCCAGGCCCAGTTCCCGATAAACCGGAGAATCCATTTTTCTTATCCTCCCATCTATGTACCGGCCTTCTTTTCTTCTAGATAATTTTTCCAGCCCACTTCTTTTAAATGAGCGTCCTTCTTCAGTAGCCCTCTCCTCATGTCTTCCCGGTACTCCTTCAACCTGGCCCGGAGCCGTTCCTCCTGTAAGGCCAAAATNTCCACCGCCAGGAGGGCGGCATTGGCAGCCCCATCTACAGCCACTGTGGCCACGGGGATTCCCCGGGGCATCTGGACTATAGAGTAGAGGGCGTCTACCCCATGGAGGGGAGAGGTGGACAGAGGGACCCCGATGACCGGAAGCGGGGTACAGGCGGCCAGGACCCCGGGGAGATGGGCCGCCCCTCCGGCACCCGCTATGATCACCTTTATGTCCTGGGAAGCCGCCTTCCGGGCATATTCCTCTACTGCCTCCAGAGCCCGGTGGGCAGAGAGGATCCTCATCTCGTAGGGGACTTGAAAATCTTCCAGCACAGATGCAGCCTGGGCCATAATCTTAAGATCCGTATCGCTGCCCATGATTATGGCTACCTTGGCCATGACCTACCCCCTCGCAATTAAATAAACCCAGGATACGGCCCAAACAAACCTCGCCCTGGGTTCTTCCCTTATCGCCCTTTCCTGAAGTACAATTCAATCTTATCAGAGGGGGCTCCCCCTGTCAACAAATCCCGGAATCTTGTGATCTCCAGGATAATAATCTATACTCAAAGGGAGATACAGGAAGGAAGGGCTACCAGCAGTTGAAAATATAATTGACCTAAAATATTTCCATGAAACTCAGCCAATGGGCTAAGCGGCGGAAGAAGGCATTCCCTTCCTCGGAAGCGAAAACCAAGCTCCGGGAAGCGAGAAATGCAAAGGCCAACCGCACGACCGAGACATAAATGCTGCAAAGAATCTGCTCAAATTCGCCTTGGCCGCGGGCTGATGCGGCCCTACCGCGAGTTTTTGCGGGAAGTTACGCCTGTGGAGATGGGCTCTGCGGCGGAACGGGGAAACCCGGTCTACGAGCACCCCGTCGAAGAAGCAGGAAGCAACCGGACAGTACCCTTAAGGGATATTTGTCTATGAGTTGCGGAACGGCATCACCCTGTGGTTCCCCTTCCTAGTAGGTTTTCTGGCCCTCCACCGCTTTCGGGCCATTTCTTAGCAACCCTCCCTCTAACCCCTAAAGGAAAAACGCCTGGGCTGTTTTATATTTAAAAAAACACCTTCTTGGGGGAGATAAAATGAGGGGAAAAATAATCTGCGGTGGGCTGGCCTTAATCCTTCTGGCCTTCTGTTTGGGCCTCGCCTCCTCAGCCCAGGCCCGGACATACTCGGTGCAGCCCGGAGATACCCTATGGAGCATTTCCAGAAGGTTCGAAACCACCGTGGAAGCCATTAAAAAGCATAACGGCTTGCAGGGGGATCTTATCTATCCGGGACAAGCTCTGAATATTCCTGAACCCTACCAGGACCTGAAAGAGGAAATCGAGGCTTACTTATCAGAACAGCCGGGAACCTACGGAGTATTTTTCCAGGATCTGGTTTCAGGAAAATCCTTCGGCATCAACGATGAGGTACCCCTGCCCGCAGCCAGCACCGTAAAGCTACCGGCAGTGCTCTTCATCAACCAGTTGGTGTACGAGGGGAAATTAGATTGGGATGAAAAAATCGCCTACAACGCCTCCCGGGATTATCAAGGGGGGAGCGGTATCCTCCAGTTCACCCTTCAAGATGGGGACAAGCTCACCTTAAGAACCCTCACCACCCTGGCCATCACCTTGAGCGACAATATCGCCTACAACATGCTGAGAAACTTCGTGGGCAAAGAGACCTTGGCCGCCTATATGAAGGGTCTAGGAGGGAAAACGGTTTTCCCCGGAGGACAAAACCTCAGCACCGCAAGGGATATGGGCCTCTACCTCAAAGCTGCCTTGGACTTTGCCCAAAAATCTCCCGACGGCCGCCGGTTCTTGGACGACCTGGCCCATACCATATATAACGAGGGCATACCCCGGGGAGTGCCGGAAAGGGTAACCGTGGTCCATAAGGAAGGTTTTATCTGGGGCAGCCCGGCAGACGTGGGGGCAGTCTTTGGTTCCCGCCCCTTCCTCCTAGCTGTGCTCTCCAGGGAAGTACCCGATCCGGATAGGGGATTTAACACCAATAGCCCATATAGCTGAGCTGATCTACAATTACCAGGAAAATTCGGTTGGAAAATGATCAAGAAATCAAGCCCCGGTAGACGGGATGGCGCAGGCGGCTTTCCGGGGTCTTCTCCCGGTAATCTACCCTACAGGAAAGAAGAGGTTTAACCCAGCGGGGATCCCTGAGGCTCTCTATTTTTTCTCCGGGGAAAGGCGAGGAAGGGGTTTCCAGGGGCCTCAGGCATTCAAGAAGCCTCCTTTCCTCCGTCAGGGTAAAACCCGTGCCCACCTTACCCCTGTACTCCCACCTTTCCCCCACCTTCTCCGCCAGGATGAGGGAACCCAGGAGGCGCCTTCCCCGACCCGGTTCATACCCTACGATAAAGAACTCTCCCTGATAAAAAGCCCGGATCTTGCGCCAGTGGCGGGAACGGAGACCAGGAAGATAGGGGCTCTCTTTGGCCTTGGCCATGATCCCTTCCAAACCCTGGACTCTGCAGGCTTCCCAAAAGGCCTTACCTTCCCCCTCTATGAACTCCGAAAGCAAAAGCCTCTCCCCGGGAGTTACCGCTTCCTGCAGCAGGCGCTTCCTTTCCAGCAAGGGCCAGGCCATGATGTCTTGGCCCTTGTGATAAAGGATATCAAAGGCCACGAACAACAAAGGCGCGTCGGGTCTGGGAGCCCTAAGCCCCCCTGGGTTTGGAGCAGGCTGAAGGAGGGTTTTCCCTCGCGATCCACCGCTATTCTCTCTCCGTCCAGCACCGCCGGCTGACCTTCCACCTGGAGGTGCAGTCTCCCCATTTCAGGGAAAAGGGGGGGTTATGTCCATGAGATTGTGGGATTGCAGACGGGTCTTTCCATCTAAGAAGGCTAAAGCACGATAACCGTCCCACTTCACCTCATAGATGAAGCGGGGGGAATCGAAGGGAGGACTGGAAACCGCCAACATGGGGCGCAGCTTTAAAAAGGGGAGCTCGATGCCTTCCA
>JGI26788J51865_100064_pt1 | contig 11772 bp, 12 predicted proteins | sample WilGeytube61714_FD_51865 | JGI IMG/M metagenome (IMG submission 51865) | reverse complement strand
ATCAAGAGGTTGCTTGAGTGCTTCACACTTGTAACGCAGCCTATGTGGCGTTTGATGTACAAGTGAAAAACTATTTGCCATAGAAGCTATACCTCTTTTTGGGCTTCTAATTCAGCTTTGGCATCCTCAAACCGTTCCTTTAACTCTTCAATCCCCGCACTCAAAAGCTCTCCAGTTTTTATCACACTTTTAAAGAGCGTCTTTTGTGCCTCCTCATTTGTCAAAAGATACACTCCAACCGCTCCAACAGCAACACCAACTAAAAATTTTTGCGTATCAAAGGAGTCAAAGAGCAAACTATTTTGACTCAATGGATTTTGTTGATTGATATAGGGATTTCTATTTTGAAGCCCAATGTTTGTATTTGAGCTTTGCGTATCTGTGTTGATATATGGATTTTTTTGCATCTTTTACTCTCCGTTGTTTTGTGTTTCTTTCTTATTTATTAAACTCTCACTCATCGTCTCTACGAGATATACGCCTATCGCACCAAGCGAAACAGTAGTTAACATCCCAAAAATATTGCCACTGCCTAAGTGATTTGCTGCAGCAATTGAGCTTCCTGTAGCAATTCCTCCTTGTATGGTGCGCTTGAGTGAATTGCTAAGTGCTTCCTTTTTTGAAATTTCACTCTTTAAGTAACGGTTATAATTCACAGCTCCAGCAACTATAGCTGAAGCAAAAGCGCCACTAATGACATGCCCAGATACACTTCGTGGCACTCCTGTGTCAATGAAAAAGTTACTTTGCATCTGTTTCCTTTACATCATTTTCATCCTTGGCAGTTTCCTTCTCTTTGCCTTTTGATTTTATACACTCTACCTTTTCACTAACAGTTGCTTTGATTTCACTTGCAAACTCTTTCGATTTTTCATACCCTTTTTCAGCGTAATCTTGCACCTTTTTAGCACCATCNCTCACTGCTTTTTTTATCTTTTTGTTGTTATTGATTGCTATCACCACAGCTGCACCCGTAGCAACTCCTGCAATAAATGGTAACATCATCCTCTCCTTAACTTTTTTTATTCTTTTTGAGCAAATAACTCAACCCCGCACCGATAATAACTCCAACAACAAAGGGGATTAGTGGCATCTTACTCCTTTTCATTTGCTTTTGACCCTTTTTGCATTTGTGAAAATATCATCGCTCCCACTGCTCCAAGCAATGCTCCACCAATAAAAGATAGGTTTGTGCTACCAAGCAGTTTTATTATCTCCTCTTGACTTAATTGCCCATTTGCAAGCTTTTGTGCCATTTGACCAATCTCTTCTATCTTTTTTATACCCTCTTCTTGGTCACTTGTATGAGCTGAAAATTGTTCATAGATGGTTTTTAGATCTACATTTTCATTTGAATACTTTGCAACACTTTGGCGAAGGGCGGGCAGATGGTTGTTGTATGAAGCCGCTTGCAAACGCTGCATCAGATCAAGCACATCTGGATACTCTTTGGCATATTCGATCAACCTATCATACATCCTTATATTATCTATCTCTGCGGCAACTCCCACCTCACTGGCTTCAAGAAGTGAGCTAGGAGCTTCTATCTTGCCCTCCCAATCATTCACTGGTAAAGGAACTTCATACTTCTTTGCTAACTGCGACAGTGCTTCAAAGTGACTGATCTCTGCTTGCATAATATTTACAAAAGGCTGCACCGGCCCAAATGTCTCAACTACTTTTTTGTATGTCTCATATGCATGATACTCATCATAGACCGCAATCCTAATGATTTGATGAAGCACTGGCATCTTGTTATTTTCATCGACACGAAATGATATAAGCATCTCCCTATCATCATTTGTTTGCATCTATACCACCTCCTTTACTAATGAGTTTAACAGTGATGAGATCTTTTCACTATTTCTTTGCTGCAATAAATCTTCCCACAACTCGTAAGGAAGCACAGCATTATCATAAGTGATGGTGAGCGATCCAATCGTTTTGTTAAATTTTATCCTTTTTATCCCATCAACTTTTTGAGCTAAGCTTTCAATATCACTCAAAGCGATGTGTGATGACTTTTCTTTAATCTTTGGATTTACTCTTAGTCGTATCCTTCCTTTGACATGGTGTATCTTTGTCAGATAGGATGCCAACTCCATTATCATTTGCGCTGATACCATCTTCTCTCCTAAGCCCTTATTGTAACATAAAAACTTTTTTTCTAAAATCAATTCATATTTTACTATCAACCATACGCCAAGCGGGATGAGTTTGCCATGATACCAACTGTATGACCAATATGTATCGCTCCAGCTGCTATGGGGCTGAGTTTGCCAATGGCTGCTAGTGCAACACCTGCTAAGTTTGTGCCAGTACCCAAATAGTAATTTTGATTGATAACTCGGAGAGTTTTTTGGCTTAACTCATACAAAAACACCACATCCTTAGGATATGAATGGGTTATGGCGATATCTGAAACTGCGATCGCTGCCTCGCTGCCCCCTGCCGCAAAGGAGATTGAGAGATCAGCTTTGCTCATCGCATAGGTATCATTGACCCCATCTCCTACCATCACCACTTTATCAAAGCGCTCCTTAAGCATTTCGATGATGGCTGCTTTATCTTGGGGTGATTGGCTTGCATAGATTGCATCAAAATCAAACTCTTTTGCAAAACTGTGTGCGACCTTTTCCTCATCTCCTGTCAAAAGCACAAGGTGTTTAACCCCTTTTTCGCGAAGAGCTGCAATCATCTGCTTAGTTCCTGCTCTTGCTTCATGCACAAATGCCATCATCGCTATGACGCTTTTATTTTTTGCTATAAATATGACGGTTTTACCCTCATCCAAAAACTTTTCATATAATTTTTGATAGTTGTTGAGTGAAATATTATGCCTACTAAAAAGCTTAGTGTTGCCAATCAAATAACTATCTTCACCAATAATCGCCTCTACACCATATCCAGGTATGATGCCACTAAGTGTGCACTGATCGATTTTTAAACCTCTGCTTTTTGCATAATCTACGATTGATTTTGCAATTGGATGAGGATTTCTATACTCCACTTGAGCAACGCAGCTTATTACTTCATCTTCACTCATATTATCAAAAACTACAATATCACTCACGACAGGTTTACCCGTAGTGAGCGTTCCAGTTTTATCAAAACAGTAAACTTCTGCTTGTGAAACACTCTCTAGTGCCGCTGCGCCTTTGATGAAAACACCATTTTTTGCACCCTTAAAAATCCCAGCACTAATAGCAGTCGATGCCGCTAGCACCGTAGCACACGGACAAGACATCACTATCATCACAGCAAAAGCATTAGCAAAGGAGCCTGTTGCTACAAATGTAGCTACGGTTAAAAAGCTACCCAGTTTTAAAAGTTTAGATGCCAATTTATCAGCTTCAACCTGGCTTGGAGATTTGTTTGCTAAACTTTGTTGCACTTGCTGCATCGTTCTAAAAACATAAGTATCACTACCAACACCTTGCACCTCAATGAGTATGCGCCCCTTTTGACAGATGGTTCCTGCAAAAACTTTATCACCAATTGTTTTAAAACTTGGTTCACTTCTACCATTGATGATTGCTTCATCAATTTCAGCACTACCATCAACAATATATCCATCAACTCCAATCTTTTCGCCGCTTCGCACAACGACAATATCACCTTTTGCTACAGCATCGATATCAACTTCAATTTCAACTTCACCTTTCGCGACATAAAGTTTTTTAATATCAAGCTCTACTAAATTTTGAATCTCTTTTTTTGATCGAGCTGCGATATACTCCTCCAAAAGCATCCCACCCCGCAGGATATAGATAATTTCAAACGCTGCGGTTACTTCACCAAAGAGCACCGCTCCTATCAGTGTTGCACCCATAAAAGTTTGCAAAGTGAATCGTTTCTTTTTTATATCTTGATAACTCTCTTTAAGTAGTGGCACAGCTGCAAAAACTGCCACAGCCCCAACAAGAGAAAAGGGTGATGAAGCAACCGCTACACCTAAGATATGCTCTTTGACAAAGATAAATCCCGCAAAGAGTGACAGCGCAGCAAACTCAATAAAAGAGCGTTTTAATGATTGAGAGTCATTGATCCTCTTTTTGCATCCAACGCAGCTAATATCCACACTATGAATTGATTGCGACGCAGCTATTGAAAGCTTAGTGGGGGTAATTTGAAAAAGTGTACAGAGTTTTTCTAGAATCTCTTCAAGTGTTATGTTGCTTCTATGTCTAAAGATAATAGAGCTGCACTTTGTATTGCTTCTTAATTCATACACAGCTTCCCTAAGCGCATTTTCAATCAAGTTGATATTATCTTGAGTTTGAAAAAGTTTTGACTTTAACCGCACACGATTGCCAGCTTGGCTTTTTATTTTGATTATTGGATCCATCTTGACACTTTTATTTTTAGTTGTTTTAATCATACTATAGTAAACCTTAAACTATAAGATAATAGCTATCAAGTGAGATAGATTAATTGAGTAAAAACTTTGCAATTTCACTTGATATATCGGAAAAAAACTCTACACTCCAAAAAAGTAGTAGTGCAATAACAGCGATAACCACTGTTATTGCAATGATTTCGATGAAAAGATTTGATTCTTGTTTCATCTTTTTTAGAGGCTATCTCTTATAGCATCGCACCAAGCAGCTATCCTTTCATCGGTTAGTTCACTTTGATTATCCTCATCAATCACTAAACCAACAAATTGACCATCAACTACAGCTGTAGACTCACTAAAGTCATATCCATCTGTACTTGTAAAACCTACAATTTTTTTTGCCCCATTTTTCACAGCTTGCTCATAGATAGTGCCCATCGCATTGACAAAANAATCTNCATANCTATCTTGATCCCCAAGTCCAAATAAAGCTACTGTTTTGTTGCTTAGATCAAGTTTTTCAAAATCTTGCCAATTCTCTTCCCAATCATCTTGCAAATTTCCATCACCCCAAGTAGGAGTGCCAAAAATTACACTATCATATTTATCGATTTCGCTAAAATCATTTGATCCCAAATCGATTAACTCCACATCCTTACCCAATTTTTCTGCTATTTTTTGAGCAACTTCTCGGGTATTGCCAGTGCTGCTTGCGTAGTATATTGCTATACTCATCTTACTTCCTCCTGTTAATAAATTTTGCACAGCTACATACAAAAAGATAAGCAAGCTCATTTTTATTAGTGATAGAAGTTTTGGGAGTCTATCACTTCACTTTCATCCCAATTGGTTGACTTAGCTTTGCGCTTCTATATACTGCAATTAGGATCAAAGTAAAGCTTGCTTATCTGTTTATATGTTTTATAAAGCTCTCTTTCTTAGCTCATACAAAGCACCACTTAACATAACCAAAAGCAGCATCGCTACTATTACATAGTGTGCATAACTACTCTCTTTTTTTGCTGCCTCTTGCTTTTGTAGTAATTGCCCACTTTTAATATCACTTGTAGAAGCATTTTTGATAACTGCTTTTGCAGGCATAAGGCCAAAACCACTTACCTTGTCACTTTCTAAAAACTCCTTAAATTTTTCATTAAAGCTTTTAACGCTATATTTTTTCTCAAGCTCTCTATACCTCTTTTTTAACTCTTCTATAGTAGCTGCATCAGTTTGCCAATACCCTAGCCTTATAGCTTCAAGCATCCTCTCTATAATTTGAGCTAAATTGTCTGGATTAGAGTTTTCAAACCACTCTTTTACATTCATCTCATACTTATCCTTTATATAAATTTCAAAAAACTCCTGCCACTGATCATCTCGCACAACGCTTGGATCCACCACTTGCCAACCCCAAAAGTTGTTTATCACATCAAGTAGCATCTGCGTACCGCTATACCCCTCATCTTTCATCTTTTCTATCCAGTTTGGATGAAAGTAGCGACTTCTAAGCTCCTGCGCCATAAACTCTGCACTTGATTGCATTTTTTCATCCTTTGCATCTCTTAGATTTGAGATATATGTTTTTGGATTTTTCTTATCGATACTTCTTATCGCCAAAGACAACGCACCAAAATAGCCATAAGGATCATCACTTGTAAGCATTCCATAAAGATTTGAAGTTCTTGAAAAGATTACTGCGTCAGTGTTGCTTAGATTTTTTGCATATAGGTCAATTCCTTCAATCTGCATATTCCACAAGGCTTCATCGCTTCCAAAGTAGTACCCGCGCTCTTTAAGGTAATTCTTTGCTATCTGCTCATCAGTCCCTTGTGTAAAGTGCTGGGTTTTTTCTATATCCTTCAAACCACTACCATAATCTCCTGTTTTATTTGAAAAAACTCTTATGGTAGAAAGCATAAGTGCATCTTCATCACTTAAATTTTGATCAAGCAACTCTTTTTCAATAGCTTTTGTATTGATAAAGACATAGTTATTTTCCTCTTTTAGTTTAGCTACCTTCTCTACCGCTTTTGCAAGCAGTTGTATAGTTTGAGGAAAGGTATCGCGGTAAAGCCCAGTTACTGATATCACTGTATCGATGCGCGGTCTTTGAAGCTCGCTATAAGGAATTATTTCAACATCAACAATATCGCCTTTATTTACAGATTTTGCATGCGCTATCATCCTTCTTGCTTTTGCTAAAAATCTCTCTGGTAACACATCAAGAATAAACTCAACTCTTGAAAGTGTAATCATCGAAGCGATCCAATTTGCTAAAAAATCGGGCAGATAATTTTTCAAAAATGGCAGCGCCATATCTTGAAGAAACTTATCACTTAAACCCTGTTCATTCCAAATGGGTCTAACTCCCATTGCATAGAGAATCTGAGACTCAAGTACTCCATGATGACGCATAGTCTCAAGTGACCAAAGGCTAAAGGCGAGCTTTTTTGGATATTCGCCATTTTCATTGTAGTAGTTTTGTATAAACTCCTCCATCAGTTTTGCACCTGTCTCATAAGCAGGTTTCGTTGGAACCTTATTTGGGTTAAATCCATATAGGTTTCTTCCAGTAGGCAAAGACTCAGGGTTTCTGATGGGATCTCCTCCTGTGCCTGTTTTGATATATTCGCCATTTAATCCTCTTAAGAGGTTTGTAATCTCCTCCTGATTTTGAAAAGAGTTTACATACTCTTTTGCTTTTTGAAGATATGGCTTAAACTCTGCATCAGCTTCATCAATATTTGCACCCTCTATTGCATATTTTTTAACAAGGTTATATGCATTGGATTTATTAAAATCTTTATAATCAATTGCGCTATATCTCTCTCCATCTGCCCTTTTCAAAAACTCTTTACCAAGCATTTGAATAACAGTTGTAATAAGATGCTCCTCTTTAGGGTAAGTGCCAAAAGTATGCATTCCTAAGGGCTGTGCCGCTGCGGAAGTTCCAAGGATATAACCCTCGATTCTATCTAAAAAGCCCTCAAAATCACTCTCCATTTGCTTAAGGCTAAATCCAATATCTTTATGAAGGTTTATTGCAATTGCTTCATTGATGATGCTTTTTTTAAGAGTTTGCTGCACTCCTTCATCCATGACCATTTCATATTGATTTATTAGCTCCATTATTTTTGAAAGCTCATTATAGGTTCCACTTATTGCATATGGTGGTGTTTGATGAGATATCATAGTAGCTCTTCCCCGTCTTTTAGCTTGAAGCGCTTCTGCAACATTGTTTGTAAGGTAGGGATAAAATACTGGAATATCACCCAAAACTAAATAGGCATCATCAAAAACACTAAGTCTACGCTCCTTTCCTAACAACCACTCCTGCGTCCCATGCGTTCCAAAATGAATAATTGCATCGGCATTAAAACTCTCCCTTACATAGAGATAGCTTGCGAGATAACTATGATTCATTGGTGTTTTAAAATCATGCACAAGCGCACCTTCATCCTCTTGGCTATCTATATTTTTCTCTATGCGGCGAGGCTGTGGAAGAAGCAAGATATTGCCTACCTCTATCGCTGGAACTAAAAAATATTTTTCTCCCCCCTGCTCTACTATCATCCCGCTTTTTGAGGGCTCTTTCCACATTTGAATCATTCTTTTTGACACTTCATCAGAAAGAGTATTTAAAAATGCTTCATACTTCTTCAGTGGATATAAAGCAGCGCTCTTTTCTTGCAACATCTCATCTTCACACCCTTCTTCATAATAGGCTTTGAGCGTTTTGGTAGCTACCTTTTCAAACCACTCCTGCGATTTCTCTTCTGTTTGATACCCCGCTTTGACAAAAGCGGCAAAAAGGTTTTCTAAACTTTTTGGAATATTCATAAATGAAGCACCTATGTTATTAATGCCAAGCGGATAGTTATGGAAGAAGATTGCAACTTTTTTCTCGCTGTTCTTTTTTCTTTTTAATTTTGAGATATTAAGTGCCTTGTTTGCTAAAGATTTGAGCTGCGAAACTATTGGTTCTAATGTTTTTATTTGCGAATCTTGTGCAGCAGTTATCATAGGGTCTATATAGCCAATGGTTTCTGGGATTATATGATACATTGGAATCATAGCGGTCGAAGTTGCACTCCTTGACTTCTCCCACTCCTCTTTTGTTCCGATAAAATTCAAAGAGTGAAGTACCTGAATATTGAGTTTTTCATACTTTGGTTTTAAACTCTCATAATCTACTATCATCACTTGAAAACTAATAAGCACATCTACAAGTGTTTTACCCTCAAATGTTAAAAATTTCTCACCTACAAAATCATCTCCCCCAACCTTTGTGAAGTATGGGATTGTAATAGCTCCCTTGCTTTCAAGATACTCTATAACCCAATTTATATGTGAAAGAGAGTTTGAAGAGATGGTGTTTCTATGTATAGCCAAACCAATTACAGGTCTATTTGCCTCATTTTTTACAATATCTACTCCCAAAAAGGTTTGATACTCTTGCAATGAATCAAAGACTATATTTGGGTTTTTTGGATGGTAGATTCCCTCCTCAGGTATTACAAAGACCTCTTCAATAACATCATTACCTCTTTTTAATATATGCGTATTGATATATTTTGCAAAATTGATAAAGTTTTTTTCTCCGCCATTATGCCAATAATCATAAAGTGCCTTGTTGTGCTTTAGTGTTATATTTTTTCTATAGGAGATCTTTTTTGTAATATTAATAGGCAAAACAATTAAATCTTTTGGGCTTTTTTCAAGTGCATCTGAAAACCTAGATAAAAGCGCTCTAGTGCTTTGTGCACCTCCAAGTGAATCAAACATCACAATTTTGTATTCACTGAGTTTAGCAAGATACTCCTCCTTTTTTATCTGCGATTCAAAAAGAAAATCTACTTTGAGATCTTCTTTTTTTGCAGCTTTTATAAAAGCATAAGCTTTCGCTTCTTGAGAGTGGTTCCCCATATCTGTACTAATGATGAGCATATCCTTCTGCTGTGCAAAAAGCCAACAAGCAAGAAGCAGTATGAGTGCTACTTTTTTCATTAAATTTTCCCCAATTATTCTGGTACATAGATCATATTGCCATCTTTTAGTTTATAGGTAACTCCTGCTTTTACTCCATCACCATGCCCAATATACCCACTAGATTTATACACAGTTATCTCTTTGCCCTTTTTTACTATCACTTCCATATTCTCTTTGCCAGCATTTTTAACGACTGTTACATCATCATTGATAAATGGGTTCAATGGATTTTGTGCGATTGAGATAAGTAGTGCCGCAATAATTACCAAAAAAACATCTATCAAGTTTACAGTAGAGAGTATTGGATTTAAGCTTTCATCATCATTTAGAAGCTTCATGATTGAAGCCTTTGCATATACTCTCTTATCTCGCTTGCATACCATCGTTTTCTAACTGTTGTAATCCAATAAGTAATTGAAGCTGTAAGCAGAGAAAGGATAACTGCGCTAAAAGCCACAATGAGGTTATCACTTACTCCTTGTATATTTCCACTAGAGAGTGCCTTGAGTGCAGGTCCCATCGGTATCATAGTAGCTACAAGCCCTAGCATGGGTGCTACTCTTGTAACAATTGTTGTAGCTTCAAGCTTTGAAAAAGCAAACACCTCTAAATCATCACTATTTGTAATATTATTTTTTACTGCATAATCAAACACTATATAGCCGTTTTCTTTTGAAGCACTGTTTTTTCTTCTTTCAAAAACTTGCACTGCAAACACCCCAATTTGAAAAATGGAGTAGAAAAAAAGAGCCAGTATTAAAAACAATACTGGCAACAAAAAAACACTTGAAACCTCATACATCAACGNCTCTATCAAATGTGACACACAAACCCTTTTTTGTTAAAATTTCTACCTCTTCAATCTATATCTAACCTATTAATTTCTTAGAATGGTTTTGAGCGAATAGGGAATCATTTTGATCACATACTTGCAACAACCTTCAAGCTCAGGGACTTTGATTTGGATATGTTTTGTAAAGTTTTTTTCTCTTGGATAGACAAGATAGATATTGTTACACTCACCGCTTTTTATGCACTCGATCGCTTTTTGGATATGTGCATCATTAATCTTTTCCTTTTTTTCCCAAAAGGGTAATACCTTTATTGCTTGGTGATTTTGAAGATAGATATTGATGCAATCACTTTCATTATGAACAACTCTATCTCTTTTGATGCTTGTTATGCTTTTGTGAACGAAACTTTTAAAAAGTAGGTCAGAATTTATCTTCATAGAATTAGAATCATTATCAATAAAAGAGGCTATTTTTAGTGCCAATTGATAATTTGAATTTTTAGCTCGCACAATGGAAGGTTTATATATTTTGTTTTTTGCAATGAAATGGTGTAGTTTTGCGTCAAACGAAGTTAGTTTGCTGCTTTTCCCATGTGAGCATAGCTGCGCTAATTTTTGCATAAAAATCTCATAGAGTGTTTTTTCTTTGCAACTACACAGCTCCTTAGTGCTAAAAACCTCCTCTTGGATTAAAAGATTAAACAGATGCAAAAAAAGTTTTCTTTTTTTGTAGACCGTGTTGCAATACGAATAATTGGGGAGATACTCCCTCTTTTTATCAAAACCAAACACCATCACAATGCCTCCACATTTTTCTAGGCACTATGATATCACAATAATTCTTAATTAATTCTGATATTAATTATCATTTATGAATCTATTGCAATCCTCTATGATTTCATCAATCGCTTCTGTTGCTTTTTTATACAACACTTTATTATAAAACTCCTCTCTAATTGCTGGACTTGGTTCAAGGTTGTTTAAGATTGAATACTCCACAAAAGCTGCCACCGTATCAGTTGGTATCACATTTCCACTACTTCCAATTACAACAAAAACTTTACAATCTTCAATCTCCTCTTGCAGCTTTGCATACATAGGTGCAGCTTCCCCAAAAAAAACTATATCTGGACGCAAATCACCTCCGCATGCTTTACACTTTATACTATCATCTTGTGCAGCATAGCCAATTTTTACCCTTTCTTCACATTCTTCACAGCGTAAATTAGGCAAATAGCCATGTAGATGAATTACATCTTCGCACCCAGCCCTCTCAAACAAATCATCCACATTTTGTGTAATAACTGCTACCTCTTTTGGATGGCTATTTTTAAACTCTGCTACTCTTTTGTGCGCGTAATTTGGGTGTTTATCTTTGAGTTCTTGGCGTCTTTTATTATAAAACTCTATCGTTTGTGCACGATTTGTTTGCATTACACCTGCTGTGCATATATCTTCAATCTTATACTGCTCCCACAATCCACCACTACCCCTAAAAGTGCTAATACCACTTTCAGCACTAATTCCGGCACCACTAAAGATTATAATTTTTGCCATCATTCAACTCCAATTTTTTAACTTCAACGCAATATAACTTTAATATTTTAAAAAAATAAATCTAAGTTTTATGCTACAAANAACAGCGCATAAG
>JGI26788J51865_100063_pt1 | contig 11795 bp, 17 predicted proteins | sample WilGeytube61714_FD_51865 | JGI IMG/M metagenome (IMG submission 51865) | reverse complement strand
TGACACCCTGCTCCTGGTGGAAGGGGTGAAGAGGGGGCTGGCCCTGGGCACCCGCTCCTGGGAGCACCGGGCGGTGGAGGAGCCTTTGACGGAGAGCGTGGTAAGGGGGCCCAGGGAGAGCTTCGTGGAGAATTTGCGGACGAATACGGCCCTCATCCGGCGGCGGTTGAAAACCCCTTCCCTTAAAATCGAACTGCTGCGTCTGGGCCGTTACACCCTCACCAACGTGGCGCTGGGTATACCTGGAGGATTTGGTTGACCCGGCTTTGGTGCAGCAGGTGCGCCAGCGCCTGGAGAGGATAAAAACCGACGGCGTCTTGGAAAGCGCCTATATCGAAGAGTTCATCGAGGATAACCCCACTTCCCCCTTCCCCCAGATAGACCATGCCAAGAGGCCGGATAAGGTGGTGGCCTGCTTCCTGGAAGGGAGGGTGGCCATCTTAGTGGACAATACCCCCTTCGCCCTCCTGGTGCCTACGGTATTTGTCCAGTTTTTCCAGTCCAGCGAAGATTACTATGAACGTTATTACTTATCCAGTTTTTTGAGGATAGCCCGCCTCATAGCCCTGCACGTGGCCCTGCTCCTGCCTGCCCTCTATGTGGCGGTGAGCACCTTCCACCAGGAGATGCTCCCCACCCCCCTCCTGATCCGCCTGGCTGCTCAGCGGGAGGGTATCCCCTTTCCTGCGGTGGTGGAGGCCTTCATCCTGGAGATGATCTTCGAAGTTTTGCGGGAGGCAGGCGTAAGATTGCCCCGCCCCGTGGGGCAGGCGGTGAGCATCGTGGGGGCCTTGGTAATAGGGGAGGCGGCGGTCAGCGCAGGCCTGGTCTCCCCCGCTATGGTGATAGTGGTGGCCTTGACGGGCATCAGCTCCTTCGCCCTCCCTTCTTTTGCCATGGCCATAACCTTACGCCTCCTCCGTTTTGTAATGCTGGTGCTGGCGGGTGTTTTGGGATTTTACGGAGTGGTATTGGGCCTTATGGCTATCCTCATCCACCTGAATACTATGCGCTCCTTCGGGGTTCCCTATCTGGCCCCGGTTACCCCCCGCAAGCTGAGCGATTTTAAGGACGTGCTGATCCGGGCTCCCCGTTGGGCCCTGGATACCCGGCCAGGGCAGATAGGTTTATCGTGACCCCCGGCGTCAAGCCGAAGGGCTCAGGCCTTCTCCTCCCGCCAGCTCCAACCCCGAGGGGGAGGGATAGATGCGGGAAGAGGGATATATAAGCGCCAGGCAGGCGGCCATCCTCCTGTGGTTTGCAGTCCTGCCCACGGCCATACTCTTCCTTCCTTCTTTAGTAATTTTAGGGGCAGGCCAGGACGCCTGGATTTCCCTTTTATTTTCCGTCCTCCTGGGGGTGGGAACAGCGATTCCTGTTTACCTTTTATCCCAGAGGTTTCCCCATCACACCTTTTTTCAATATACAGAGATAATCCTGGGGTCTGTAATGGGCAAAAGGGTGGCCCTCATCTTCGTTCTTACCTTAATTTTCTTTTAAACGCGGTGGTGCTGAGGGAATTCAGCGAGTTCCTGGTGGCCGCGGTCATGCCCGAAACCCCTTCCCTGGTATTCGCCCTCTCCATAATGGTGGTGGCTGTTTACGCAGCCCGGAACGGTTTGGAGGTTATAGCCCGCTGTGCCGATTACCTGCTGCCCTTTATGGTGGCCTTTGCGCTCACCATCGTCCTCCTGGCCCTACCGGAAATACGCCTGGAACACCTTTTCCCCCTTGGGGAGAGGGGTTGGGTTCCAGTATTGGCCTCGGCCTTAGTTGCCTTTCTCTTTGTGGGGGAGGTGGTGATTTTNGCGGCCTTTGGAGGCCTGGTCAATCCCCCTCCTGGCCTCAGGGCCAGCCTCATAAGCGGCCTTCTGGGCATAGGATTTTTTTGGAGCTCATAACCATAGGGGTGATCCTGGTCTTTGCCCCCTGTGAAGCCCAGAGGCTGACCTTTCCCACCTTTGCCCTGGCCCGGGTGGTGTCCCTGGGAGAATTCCTGGAGAGGATAGAATCCCTATTCATCGCCATCTGGGTGGGCAGCGTATGCCTGAAGATCGCCCTCTTTCTCTATGTAACCTCTTTAGGCCTGGCCACCGTGGCCGGGCTAAAGGAATACCGGCCCCTGGTGCCTTCCCTAGGTGCTTTGCACATAGCCATATCTAATCTCTGGTTCAAAAACATCATCACCTTGAGAAACCTGCACTTCCTGGTCTTCCCCGGCTGGGCCCTGGTGGTATATTTTCTGTTGCCCTGGTTTTTACTCCTGGTGGGCTGCTGGAAAGGGGAAAGGAGGACAGGGATATGAGGAGGTGGCCCGCCTTTCTCCTGTTGGTACTCTCCATGGCCTTCTTCCTGGCTGGGTGCTGGAGCCGTTATGAAATAGAGAACCTGGCCCTGGTGATGGCCATGGCCCTGGACGCAGCTCCTGAGGATAAGGTGTGCTTGAGCGTGTCCATCATCATCCCCAGGACGGTGGCGGGAGGCCCCTCCATGGGGGGAGGAGGTGGTGGCCAGCCCTCCAAGACAGGGGAAATCGTCTGTGCCGTGGATACGGACTTTGCCCAGGCCGCCAGGCGGCTGGAGGCCTTGGTGCCCCGGCGCATCCTGTGGGCCCAAAATCAGGCAATTATCATAAGGGAGGAGTTGGCCTCCAGAGGACTGGAATCCCTAGATTATTTCACCCGGGGGAGGCAGATGCGCCCCACCACCCCTGTGCTGATGGCCCGGGGCGAGGCCAGGAAGATGCTGGAGACCTCTCCTGGGATCGAGCTGAATCCGGGCAACATTTTGGGAGGCATCCTCCGTAACCGCACTAGTTTTAAGGTAGAATTGAAGGATCTCATGGCCATGTGGCAGTGCCCTGGGGATAACCCGGTTCTGCCCCAGGTGGTCAGGGTTCCTACCCCTAAGGAGAAAAGCCAGGAGGTGAAGGCCAAAGAGGGGAAGGGGAAGAAGGCCCTTCTCCCCCGGAAGCGGTGGCGGTGAAAGGGGCAGGGGTCTTCAGAAAAGGGCGGCTGGTGGGCTGGCTGGACGAGGAGGAAGCCAACGGCCTTCTGTGGGCAAGGGGTGAGGTGAAGCGAGGGATGATAAGCGCCCCTTTGCCCTCTCAGCCTTCCAAAACCCTCTCGGTGGTTTTCCAGAGGGCCTCCTCGGAGATAAAGCCCCAGGTGAAGGGGGAGGAGATAAAGTTTCAGATGACTTTGAGGGGCTATTGCGAGTTGGCGACGGTGGAATCTTACGCCGATCTGGAGAGGGAAGGGGAGATGGAGGTCCTGGAAAAGGCCATAAATCAGGCGGTGGAGGAGAAGGTGAAGAGGGTACTGGAGAAAGCCCAGAAGGAATTCAAGAGCGACATTTTTGGTTTGGGAGAATCTTTGAGGAGAAAAAATTTCCGGTTATGGAATAAAGTTCAGGACAAGTGGAATGAAGCCATCTTCCCCCAGGTCCAGGTGGAGGTGAAGGGAGACTTAAAGCTCCAGTGGGTGGGTATGACCACCAGACCTCCTCGGGAAACCGGCGAGAGAGGCGGAAAGGGGATCCAGAAGGGTGGTCAAAGATAGGCATGGGAGCGGTTCTCGGAATTTTGGCTTTCCTCTTCATAGCCTACCTGGATGCTCCAGAACTTTGGCAGAAGAGGAGATAGAAGGAGTTGGTAATGGCTGGAGGGGTGTGGTCCCTCGCCCTGGCCCTGAGCTTGGCCCAGGTGTTCCATTTTGAGGCTTCCCGATCCTTTCCAGATATTGACCCGAATTTTCGCTCCTTTAAGCCGGTGGCTGTACCACCTCCTGGTGGGCACGTGATTGTCGGCAAATTAAACTCCCCGCCAGGGGAGAGTAAAGGATGGGGAGCGGCGAAACATTAATAAGCTAAAGGGTCACGAGAAGGGTGATGGAGATAAATGGCAGGTAAAACCTTTAGGGATCCTCAGGTGGACGAGCTTTTCCGGGCTATTTTGACTTTAGAGAACCTGGAGGAATGCTACCGTTTTTTTGAAGACCTCTGTACCACGGCGGAGATCAGGGCCATGGCCCAGCGCCTGGCTGTAGCCCGGTGCCTCCGGGAAGGCATGACCTATGCGGCCATCGCCGCCACCACCGGGGCCAGCACCGCCACCATAAGCCGGGTAAAGCGATTCCTCTATTACGGGGCGGACGGCTACAAGCTGGTTTTGGACCGTCTGGAGAGGGCAAGGGGGAGAGAGAAAAATTGAGCTTGCCCTCCTGGTTTTGCCTTGATAAAATGTTATCATGTTAATGCGTTAAAGGGTTGGTGGAAAAGATTTGGAATATAGGGCCAAATTGATCATCCCAGAAGGGGTAAGGGATCTCCTGCCCGAGGAGGCCCGGGCCTTCAGGAAGATCGAGAGAAGAATAATGGATTTTTTTGTAAAATGGGGTTATGAAGAGGTCATCACCCCCACCTTTGAATTTCTGGAGACGTTTCAGCAGGGGGCCTTGAGGGACCAGGAGTCCCTCTACAAATTTATCGACCGGAGGGGAAAAATCTTGGCCCTGAGGCCGGAGATGACCACTCCCATCGCCCGGCTGGTGGCCACTTCTTTGAGAAACCGCCCATTGCCTTTAAGGCTCTGTTACAGCGCCAGGGTTTTCCGCTACGAGCTGCCCCAGAAGGGGAGGTGGCAGGAATTCCAGCAATTGGGGGTAGAACTGCTGGGGGACGGGGGAAAGGCGGCTGACGTGGAGGTTTTGGCCCTGGCCATAGAGGTCTTGCTCCTGGCAGGGGTGCGGGACTTCCGCCTAGGGCTGGGCCAGGTGGCGGTCACCAAAGGGGTGTTGGCGGCCCTGGAGCTGCCGGAAGAGGGTGTGGAGGAGATTAAGGGGGCCTTGCTGACTAAAAATCTGGTTAAATTAAACAGCCTTATAGAGCATTATGGCCTCAAAGGACAGAAGAGGAAGCAGCTGGAGGCCCTGGCCACCCTCAGGGGGGAGAAGGAGGTCCTGGCCTGGGCCCGGGAAGGGGGGTTGCCCGAAGGAGCAGCCTCGGCTTTAGCCCGTCTAGAAGAGGTGTGGAGAGAGCTGGTTGCCTGCGGTCTAGGCAATTGGGTGTTTTTCGACCTGGGTATTCTACGGGATTTTGATTACTATACCGGAATCGTCTTCGAGGGGTATGCTGAGGGCCTGGGAGCCCCCCTCTGTGGCGGTGGCCGTTATGACGGTCTTTTGGAACGTTTCGGCTACCCCCTGCCAGCGGTGGGTTTTGCCTTGGGCCTGGAGAGGCTGCTTATGGTCCTGGGGGAGAGGGGGGAGGAGAGAAAGGGTTTTCTGGTGGCGGGCCCTTCTTTTCCTGAGATTTCAGCCAGGGCCCGGGAAGTCCGGGCCTCGGGTGTCCCAGCAGTGCTTTTCCTGGGGGAGGATCGGGCTCTAGCGGAGGAGCAGGCCCGAAAACGGGGATTGTCCCTATTATGGGTGGAGTGAAAATGAAGAAGATGTTGACCTTGGCTATACCTAAGGGCAAATTGGGGGAAGAGACCCTTTCCCTTTTGAAAAGGGCAGGGCTGCCTTGGGAAGGGGTGGCCACTGAGGACAGGCAGCTCATCTTTACTTTTCCCCGGGAGGGTTTCACCTACCTGATATGCCGGCCCGTGGATGTGCCCACCTATGTGGAACACGGGGCAGCAGACCTGGGCATTGCGGGAAAGGACGTCCTGGCCGAAGCCAGGGCCGATGTTTTTGAACTTTTAGATTTGGGTTTCGGTTTCTGCCGGATGGTGGTGGCTGTCCCCCGCCAGCGATGGGAAGAGGCAAGGGGCAAGGTGGAAAACCTGCTGGTGGCAGGTTTGCGGGTGGCCACCAAGTATCCCCGGGTCGCTGCGGAATTTTTCCACCGCCAGGGGAAACCGGTGGAGATAATCAAACTTTACGGCAACATAGAACTGGCTCCTCAAGCCGGCTTGGCCGATGTGATCGTGGATATAGTATCCACGGGGCGCACCCTGAAGGAGAACAACCTGGTGGAGGTGGTTTCCATATTCAGCTCCACCGCCCGTCTTATCGCCAACCGGGTGAGCTACAGGATGGCTTATAACCTTCTGGAGCCAGTTATAGAGGCCTTGAAAAAGGCGGCAGAGGAAAGGAGAGATAACCTTGTTGCCCGTTCTTGAGCCGGGGGAATTGAAGAGAAAATGGTCCTCCCGCCTCCTGGAGTTGGGGGAGGTGGAGGAAAGGGTCCGGGAGATCCTTCAGCAGGTCAAAGAACAGGGGCAGGAAGCGGTAAAACGGTTCACCTTGGAACTGGACGGGGTGGACCTGGATGAATGCGGATTCAAGGTGAAGAAAGGGGAAATAGCCTCGGCTTATGAGGCGGTTTCTCCTGCCCTCCTGGAGGCCCTGCGGGAGGCTAAAGAGAATATTTTTCAATATCATTTAAAGGAAAAACAGGTCTCCTGGATGGAAACGGACAAAAAGGGGAATGTGTGGGGGCAGATCCATTTGCCCCTCAAAAGGGTGGGGATCTATGCTCCGGGAGGGACGGCTCCCTACCCCTCTTCTGTGTTGATGACCGGGGTACCAGCGCTGGTGGCCGGGGTGAGGGAATTGGTCTTGGCCACGCCGCCCGCCAAGGACGGCACCTTAAACCCCCTGCTCCTGGTGGCCGCAGCCGAACTGGGGATAAAGGAGATATACAAAATGGGAGGGGCCCAGGCCATAGCTGCTCTGGCCTACGGCACCCAAGAGGTCAAACCGGTGGAAAAGATAGCTGGCCCAGGGAACATATACGTGACCATAGCCAAGAGAGAGGTGTTCGGGGTGGTGGATATAGACATGCTGGCGGGTCCCAGCGAAATTGTGGTGGTGGCCGATGCTTCTGCTCAACCCCGATGGGTGGCGGCTGACCTCCTCTCCCAGGCAGAACACGACCCCCTGGCAGGGGCGGTGCTCATAACCCCAGAAGAATCCCTAGCCCTCAGGACAGCGGAAGAGGTGGAAAGGCAGCTCAACACCCTTCCCCGAAAGGAGATAGCCCTTAAATCTCTGGAGAATTATGGGGCTGCCGTGGTGGTAAAGGATGTGGAAGAAGCCCTGGATCTGGCCAATGAACTGGCCCCTGAGCACCTGGAGCTTTGCCTGGCCGAGCCCTGGAGGTGGTTGGGCAGGGTGGAAAATGCTGGGGCGGTATTTTTAGGCCACTACAGCAGCGAACCGGTGGGGGACTATTGGGCTGGGCCCAGCCATGTGCTGCCCACCGGGGGAACAGCCCGTTTCTCTTCCCCTGTGAGCGTGGCCACCTTTACCAAGAGGATGAGTCTTATATATACCAGCCCTCAGTACCTCCAGGAGGTGGGGGAAAAGATAGCGCTGCTGGCCAGAGCCGAAGGGCTGGAGGCCCATGCCCGGGCTATAGAAGCCAGATTTAAAGGGGGAAAGTAGAGATGGCCAGGTTGGCCGCTGTGGAGAGGAGGACCCTGGAGACCAGCATAAATCTAAAGCTCTCCTTGGACGGTAAGGGGCGGTGGGAAGGCAGCAGCGGTATCCCCATTTTTGATCACTTTCTGTATCAAACGATAAGGCACGGGCTTTTCGACTTGGAGCTGTGGGTGGCAGGCGACCTGGAGGTGGATAATCATCACACCATAGAGGATATAGGGCTCTGCCTGGGCCAAGCCTTGCAGCAGGCCCTAGGGGATAAAACCGGGATAAACCGCTATGGCAGCGCCCTCATACCCATGGACGAAGCTCTAGTCCAGGTAGTGCTGGATCTGAGCGGGCGGCCTTTTTTAGACTACCAGGTGGAATTTTTTACAGAAAGGATTGGCAGTTTGGAGTCCGAACTGGTGGAGGAGTTTTTGCGGGCCTTGGTCAACTCCGGGGGTATTACCCTCCACGTGAGGAAGCTGGCGGGGAAAAACAGCCACCATCTGGCGGAGGCCCTTTTTAAGGCTCTAGGGAGGGCTCTGCGGGAAGCGGTGAGCTTGGATCCCAGAGTAAAAGGGGTGCCTTCCACCAAAGGCAGCCTAGATTAGAGAAGAAACATATATGGGGGGAGTGGATTGCTTTGCTGGTGATCCCAGCGGTGGACATAAGGGAGGGCCGCTGTGTGCGGCTCTTCCAAGGGCGCGTTGAGGGGGAGACGGTATATTCCACCGATCCGGTGGCGGTGGCCCTGGAATGGGCTTCCCGGGGCGCCCCCTGGCTGCACGTGGTGGATCTGGATGGGGCCTTCACCGGACGACTTCAAAACCTGGACGTCATCGAAGAGATCCTCAAGAAGGTCGAGGTCCCGGTGCAGGTGGGCGGGGGGATAAGGAGCTTAGAATCGATAGAGAGGCTACTGTCCCTAGGGGCGGCCCGGGTAGTCCTGGGAACCGTGGCCATCACCGATCCCCCCCTGGTAGCCCAGGCGGTGGCCCGCTATGGGGAGCGTATAGTGGTGGGAATAGATAGCCGGGAAGGGAAGGTGGCGGTGGAGGGCTGGGTAGCCACGGTGGAAAAAGACGCCTATGAGTTCGCTTCCCAGATGAAGGAACTGGGGGTAAAAAGGATAATCTTCACCGACGTGTCCCGGGACGGCACCCTCCGGGGGCCTGATATTCCCTCCATAAGGGAAATGGCCAGGAGGAGCGGATTGAAGATAATAGCTGCGGGAGGGATCTCTACCCTGGAAGACATCATGAGCCTGAGGGAGCTGGAGAGGGAGGGGGTGGAAGGGGTAATCCTGGGTAAGGCCCTGTATCAAGGAAACTTCACTCTAGAAGAGGCCTTGAAGGTGGCAGAAGGGAGAGGATAACAGTGAAGCGCATAATACCCTGTTTAGACATAGATCAGGGCAGGGTGGTGAAAGGGACTCATTTTTCTGATCTTAAGGATATGGGCGATCCAATAGAGATGGCCTGTTTTTATGAGGGGGAAGGAGCGGACGAGCTGGTGCTATTGGATATATCCGCCACTGTGGAGGGCAGGAAGACCTTCATCCCCCTTGTGTCCCGGGTGGCCCAGAGCATCCGCCTGCCTTTTACTGTAGGGGGTGGTATAAAGAGCCTGGAAGATATGGAGGAGGCGTTGGCTGCAGGGGCCAGCAAGGTGGCTGTAAATACCGCCGCGGTGGAAGAGCCCTCCTTAATCCTCCGGGCGGCCAAGCTTTTCGGCAGTTCCCGCCTGGTGGTGGCCATAGACGCCAAGAGGGAGGAAGAAGGCTGGCAGGTCTACACCCATGGGGGGAAGAATCCTGCAGGCAAGGGCGCTCTAGAATGGTCTCGGGAAGTGGAGGACTTAGGTGCAGGGGAGATCTTGCTCACCAGTATAGATCATGACGGCACCCGCCAGGGATATGACCTGGAACTTTTAGCTAGGATTAGAGAAAAAGTGTCCCTCCCCGTTATAGCTTCGGGAGGGGCAGGCTCCCTGGAGGATTTCTATCGGGCCATAGCTGTGGGCGGAGCTGATGGGGTGCTGGCGGCCTCGGTTTTCCATCTCAAGATTTTCAGCATAAGGCAGGTAAAGGAGTATCTGCACCAGAGGGGTATACCTGTGAAGCTGGAGGGATGGGTTTGAACTTTCTAGAAAAGCTCCGTTTTGATGAAAAGGGACTGATACCAGCCATAATTCAAGAGGAGAGCGGGCCGGTCCTCATGCTGGCCTACATGAACCGGGAAGCCCTAGAAAAAACCCTGGCCACGGGAGAGACCTGGTTCTACAGCCGTAGCCGGAAGGAGCTGTGGCATAAAGGGGCCACTTCGGGCAATTATCAGAAGGTGATAAAGGCTTTCTATGATTGCGACGGGGATGCCCTCCTTTTCCGGGTAAGGCAGAAGGGGGTGGCCTGCCATACCGGCCGTTTCTCCTGCTTCCACAACCCGTTGCCCGTGAAGTCCCAGGAGGGAGAAGACGNGAAGCCTCCTGGCCTGGGGCAGGTATTGGAGGAAGTGTTCGGGATTATCAAGGAGCGGCAGGAAAACCGTCCCCAGGGGTCATACACTGCTCGCCTTCTTGCCGAGGGCCAGGATAAAATACTCAAAAAAGTGGGGGAAGAGAGCAGCGAAGTGATCATAGCTTCTAAAAATTTGAACCCCCAGGAAGTTGTCTATGAGATGGCTGATCTTTTATACCATCTGCTGGTANTGATGGCCTATCACGGAGTGGGATTAGACGAGGTGGCCAGGGAATTGGCCCGACGTTTGCCGCCCAAAGAAGGGTAGTTTTAAGGGGCTGGGCCCTTGCCCGGCCCCTTAAAGGTATTGGGAACCCGTTCCTGGCCCCGTTCCTAGTGGGGGCCTTGTGGTCCAGGAGCTTTCCCGGGGGAAAATCCCGGTTTCCCTTCTCAAGCTACTTTAGCAGATCTCCCAGCAGGCCTTCCAGCAGGCGCCCCAGAAGTTCCCCCAGGGGGTTGGCCTGCCTGGGGGATCCCTCCGGAGCCCTGTCCTTTTCTCCAGGAAGGCCGCACTTTTGCTGAAGCCATTCTTGGACCAGCAGATCCACCTGGCGGGGATCCTTGGACCGGGCCTTTATACATTCTATGAGTCCCCTATCGGGCATCATCCGGTAGCGGTATTTCTGGGCATAATCCCTGAGGCCGCCGAAAAAGGCCTCATCCCCCACCGCCTCCCTGAGGGCATGATAGAAGAGGGCCCCCTTTTCGTAAACGAGGGCTGCATAGCACAGCTCGTTTCCATATTCCTCTACCGGTAGGGTCATGCCCTTGCCCCGGCAACCGCCCAGGCTGCAGGCCATATTCACCGTCATCTTGGAGTTCTTCAGAAATGCGTTCCTGTATACTACCCCTCGGCTGTGCTCTAAAGCTACAAACCCGGAATACTGGGTGAGGGATTCGTCCAGCCAAGGAGCCTCCAGGGATCTGGCCCCCACCAGGGAGTACCACCATTGGTGTCCCAATTCGTGGGCCACCACCATTTCGGGAAGGGCTTCCATGATGAGCTGGAAGCTTCCCAGGTCAAAATCGCAAAGACCCAACGCTTCCAGCAGGAAGGAGAAGGGGTTGGTGGAGCCCTTTTTATCCTGCCCCGAAGGGGAGCCGCCGCCCAAGAGGGAGCCCAGGGCAGAAAAAAGGTCGGCAGAATCTCCCTTTTCTTTCCCTGCAGGGGAAGAAAAGGGATTGTCCCCTCCCGAGATGCCCAGTATGCCCTCTCCTATCAGGACCAATCCGCTGAACTCCATTCCCCCCGCGCCTCCGCCCAGGGGAGCGGCAACTATGCTGATCCTTTTGTAAGGGATGGGGCCGAACAGGCGGCTGTAGGTATCCAGGGCGTTCTGTCCGTAGCGGAGGAGTTCCTGGGCATGTTTCTGGCTCCTGTCCGTGGTATAAACCCACAGCTCGCTTTCCCCTACTTGGGCTTTCAAGGTTTTAAAATGGGGGGGGACATGGCCAGGGCGAAGTCCCGCATCCCCGCCCCCACAAAGGTGAGCACGGTGTCCTTCCCCTTTTTCCCCTCCTGGTAAAGTACCCCTGAGGCAGCCACCTCCCAACCTTGGGGGGTGTGACCTTTACCCTGTAGTTGGCAGCTTCCCATCTGGAAATGTCTCCCATGGAGGGCAGCCGGGTGGGAGGATTTTCTTCTTTATGAGGGGGGATGAGCACTGGATAAGGATAGCCCAGGATTACAAGGTCGTCCCTGTACCCCAGCAGACCCTCATAGTGGTCCTGCTGCTTTCCTCCCCTGCCCAGCAGAATCCCCAATTGTTCCATCAGCTTTTGGGGGTCAAAGGGGGCTTTGCCCTCGGGGAGCGGAGGGAGCTGGATTTGGTAGCTGATCTCCAGGGATACCCTTTGGCCTTCAGCTAAAGGCTTGAGTAGCTTTACCCGCAGTAGTATACCGTCAAGGG
>JGI26788J51865_100062_pt1 | contig 11818 bp, 13 predicted proteins | sample WilGeytube61714_FD_51865 | JGI IMG/M metagenome (IMG submission 51865) | reverse complement strand
TTTTTTTTTTTTTTGGAGGATTTCATTTTCTCTTTTGGCTATGAAATCTTGGACAAAGCCAGAGTAGCCTAGTGCTANTGCTGTTCTAATATGTCTATCATTGATTATTGTGGATTTTCTACGATGGAATTGTATGAATTCTATCCTTGCATGGGGTCCGTATTCTTGTTTTAATTTTTCTTCATAGTCGATGTGGTCGATGTCTTCGATGGTCATCTTTTTTCTGATCCAGCGCCCAGATTTGGGAATTTTAACGATCATGGTCGCTGAGGTTATGGTTCCACTTTTCTCATCTTTTAGGAATCTTATAATCTCTTTGAAGGATTCCCTGGCCCATGGGGTTAATTGGGAGATTTTAACCATATAGTCTCCTGAAAGAGGAAGGTGTGATATTATCTCAGGGCGTTTTATGTTTCCTTCTTCGAATTTTACTTGGAGGGTGGAGCCGCATTCGCATTCTCTGAGTCTATTCTCTGGTAATTCGCCGGGTTTGAAGACTCTTCTGCATCTTGGACAAGTTAAGGCGCCGTGTTCTTCTAGGTGGCCTAGTGCTATCTTATGGGATGCTATTGCAGAGTTTACCCTGTCCAAAATGTTCTTTTTGAGTGAGGCTTTCATCCTGAAATATTGTGCTTGTCTTCTTATCATGGAGGTCCTCTGCTTTCAACTCACTCTTTAGTGGGGGGCCGTAGATTGCCACTGAACGGTATGGTGTTTTGAATCCTTTCAGCTCCATTCTCTTTTTTATCTTTTGGAGTTTCATTAGATTGGATCTTAGATAAGCGTATGTTTCAACGAAACCTTTTGGGTCTATGAGGTTATCTAGGTTTATCTTATGGGTTTTTATACTTTCTAGGAATCTTTCAGATTTTGCTATGAGGGCTGATTCCTCCATTTTTATCAACGATCTTCTTTTTTAGGGTTTATTTTATCCTTTCACCTATTTTACCATCTTCTACTGTTAGTAGGCCCATTTTTTCTGCTGTTGCGAGTATCATTCCCTCAGATTTTATCCCGAATAATTTTGTAGGTTTTATATTGGCTAGTACTATGACTTTTTTCCCTGGAAGTTCATTTGCTGAATATTTTGATCCTATGCCAGCCACTACTTGGATTGTTTTATCATTTAGGTCAACTTTCAATTTTAGTAGTTTGTCTGAGCCTTTGATCTTGGAGGCTTTTGATATTCTACCTACTCTAAGGTCCAATTTTGCGAAATCTTCTATGCTAACATCTTCTCGGGGTTTTGTCTTCTGATGGAGTTTGCGTTTTTCCTCTTCTATGATCTTGTCTTGGATCTTGGCGAATAATGGTTCGGCTTCTCTGATTTCATGGCCGGCCTTGATTGAGGTGGTGGCGTCATCCCATGATACACCCTCTAAATTGAGTATCTCCAGTATCTTGGCGGACTTCCTGGGCATGTATGGTTTTAGGAGCGCTCCTATAGCCTTGGCTAGCTGGTTACAAGTGAATATGCAAGCCGCAGCCCTGTCAGGTTCTTCTTTAATGGTTTTCCATGGTCCTTGGTCGTTGAAGTACTTGTTACCCTTCTTTGCCAAACCTATTATCTCTACGAGCCCTTCTCTGAAATTGAATCTTTCAATGGCATCTTCGATATCTTTTTTAGCCCTTTTAATATCCTCTATGATTCTGATGTCCTCATCTTCTAGGTTGGCTTTAGGTATCCTACTATCATAGAATTGGTTGGTGAATGAAAATGTGCGATGTAGGAAGTTGCCTAGGATGTCTGCTAGTTCATCATTCACTCTCCTTTGGAAGTCATCCCATGAGAAATCGGTGTCCCTTGTTAGGGGGGCGTTTATTGTAAGATAATATCTTAGGATGTCGCTTTCAAATCTTTCCAGGAATTCTGATGTCCAGACAACCCAGTTTTTGCTCGTGGACATCTTCTTACTCTCGAGGGAGAGGTATTCTCCTGCCATGATATAATCTGGTAGTTTGCAACTATAGGCCATGAGGAGTGCAGGCCAGAAAATTGTATGATGATAGATTATATCTTTTCCTATGAAGTGGACTACTGTGTCTTCCCAGTACTCTCTCCAGTCTTTGCCTGTTTTTTCGCTCCATTCAACTGCTGATGAAATATAGCCCAGGAATGCTTCTCCCCAGACGTAGATTATTTTTCCCTTGGCTTCTTTGAGGGGGACTGGTATTCCCCATTCCATGTCTCTTGTAAATATCCAATCCTTTAGGCCTTCCTTCACCCATTGAAGTGCGTAATTTTTAACATTCGCAGGCAAATTCTTATTTGATTTTATCCATTTGAAGAGCTTATTTTGGAATTTGCTCAATCTAAAGAAGTAGTGTCTAGATTTTCTGACTTCTGGTTCTGAACTGCATATCATACACTTGGGGTTGGCTAATTGTAGGGGTTCGAGGTGTCTGCCACAGGCTTCGCAATGATCTCCTCGGGCGCCCTCGGCCCCACAGTATGGACATTTACCCTCAACGTACCTGTCAGGAAGAAAACGTTGACATTCCTTACAATATAATTGTTTTATATCCTTCTCATAGATAAAATCCTTTTTGTAGAGTTTTAGGAAGAATTTCTGGGATATCTTATGATGTAATGGGTTGCTTGTACGTGAAAAATTATCAAATGATATGTCACATGCTTCAAGGTCACGACGAATCATCTTATAATAATGTGCTGCCACTTCAAGAGGATCCTTTGACTCCTTCTCGGCCTTGACAGCTATTGGCGTCCCATGTTCATCTGTTGCACATACAAACAAAACATCTCTACCTTTCATCCTATTGTAGCGGGCATAGATATCGGCTGGTATATATGTTGATCTTAAATGTCCAAGATGTGTTGGCCCATTTGCATATGGAAGTGCACATGTGATAAATACTCTCTTCACTGTTCTATCCCTCCGAGAAATGACATTTGCCTAGCCTTAGTTTGAATTTGAGCTAATATATATTTTCCTATCCTCCAGAAAGGATAGCCTTAATGGCCAAATCGCATCCTATGCTTTTTTTCTGATATGATCATCCCCAGATAAATGGAATCTCGATATAGTTGAAAAAATATATTTTTTTAGCATTATGGTGCTGTTAGACCTTCTATTCAAAAAGTAAATGATATTTCATGAGAAATTATGAGAAATGTTACACATTCCCCATAATAATAGTTTATGGTATGTAGAAGGATGGTGCTGACTATGCTACAAATTCTATCCTCCATGACTAGATCCTAAAATTATAGTCCCCCTTAATATCTTAATCCTAAGATTATAGTGTAAAAAGGTTTTGATGTTACCATGAGGTTAAACTATAACCCATTCTCATCTTTAAATGGATTCCCTTTTGATCTATTGTACGTGAGTGTTGTGGTTGGGATGGGTTTTATTCTTATAATGGGAGGCGGTGGTCTACAATACTGGTAGTGGTTGCGCTCATCTTAAGCGTCATATGGGTGGATGATACAGCTTATAATCATCAGGGTGGAATGTTATTATGAGGGCTATCCCATTGTAGTTATATTCCTAATGTTCATGGCGCTTTTGGTTGTATCTCATAGGCTTTTTGGCCTCCCTTATGTTCCCCCCAGGTGGATCGGTTGGCCTCATGGGGGGGTTGCGCTTTTGAAATGTTTTGTACTTAAGTATCCCAACATAGGGAGGGCTTTGCAGGTAAAAATAGTTTGATTGGAATGTTTAGTGCAAGGTCAATAAATTTTTTGATATTCAATTTTTTCCAATATTTTATAGGGGATATTTTATATGCTGTGGAACTGTATATTAGATCTTTTCCAAATCTGTGTATGGGGTGAAAATATTGACAAAGGATAGGAAAAGTATTGTATGAGGTTTTTGTGAAACATCCCTCAGATTGAAAGAAAGATTCCAAAAAAGAGAAGATTGATAAGGGGATTAACAGCCGGTAAAATGAAGGAATATGTTGACATGAGGCAACCGTGTTATTTTATTATTCTCCGATCCTACAAGTTTCGGATGCGCCAAGGATGCGACCTTAAATGTAAAAGGGCGACTACAACATGCCAAGAGTTGAAGAAACATTCACTTAGTGAAATAGCTGATAAAACGCAATTTTACAAGCGCTTCGAAACATTACTTCAGCCAACAATAAACTAAACATGCCCCAGAAGGGGGGTCCTAAAAAAACTATTAAGGTGGATTCAAACTTTGATTTTAGTCTGGCCCAGAGTAAGTGTTCAGGTCCGCACCCAGAAACTATAATGGATTTTGTGGATGCTTCTTTTATAATTTTGAGGATTTCATCTATCTTCTTATCTATGTGTTTGTTTGATATGGGATGGAAGCTAGAATCGAAATATCCTTTGATGATCTTATAATATTTCTCTGCTGCGGAAGTTGATTCTCGTCCTGGAAAAACATGGACTTTCATAGGCTGTGCAGATCTGATAACTTCTAGATGGTCTTGGAAGATTCCATCTTCGCCTTTGTCTGGGGTTGTATAGATGAGTGTCAGCTCATGTGATGGATGAACTTGGAGGTTAGCTTTTAGCGCGTCCCCATTGTCTCCTTGGCCTATACCCACGGTTTTGTCATCTAATTTGAATATTTCGAATCTTCCAGGTGGTAGGGTGAATTTTTCAAGTTCCTGTGCTGTTTTTTTCATGGTTTCTTTTATATTTTCTGGGTTGGGGGTTAATGTGATATAGGCTGTGGAGGCGCAGAGGAAATTGTAGATGTTGTGGATGCCAAAATTTGGAACCTTTAATTTGAACTTTGATGAGATCCTCTTTTGGCTTGTATAATTGTATGTTTCACTGGCAATCTCTATTTTCCACTTTTTGTCTTCTTTGGATATTCTTATTATTTTGACGTTGGGCTCTGGCCTTGAGAATCCACAATTACACTTGTATATTCCACGATGATTTAAGTATCTCTTGGAGTATTTTAGTTTTTTGCCGCATCTTGGACAATGTGGTGGCGCGCTTAGGGGTGTTTCATCCTCCAAACCCACTTCGAGGCCATAATAGGCTACTTGGACGTCTTTTTCTTTCTTCATTCCAATGTAAGCTGTTTTTGGGTCATCAGCGTTACAGATTATAACACCTTTTTTCATTGGAGCTGAGAGCAATCTTTTAGCTTTGAAGTATTCTTTGAATGGGTTTTTCTCCCCTGCGACCATTAGGTGCTCTCTGGAAATTGTGGTATAAATGACGCCGATGGGATCTATGTATTCACAGACTGTATCTGGGATTGAATATTTAGATGTTCTGATACCATATTCAAACACTCCTAGATCAGATTCCTTTCTTAGTAGTCCTGTTGCAACAGCATTTATTGTGTTACTGTCGAAGTTGCATGAGACTGAAGAATCTTTTTTTAGGAATAGGCATAGCATTTTTGTGGTTGTTGTTTTACCATTTGTTCCGGTTATGAGTATGTTCCCAATCTTTGACCTTTTTGAAAGTTCTTTTAGACAAGCAAGTCCACCTACTTTAAGGAGCAGGTAGCCTGGGAAACTTCTACCCATACCTTTTCCAAGTTTGACTATGAAAAGGGCTAACTTCCCTGTTATACGTGCTATAGTACACTTAAATGTCATTTCAACATCATCTTCTCGTGTTTTAGAGGATATTACCTCCGTGGGATCTAATATTTTCTTATTATTTAGAAAAGTGTAAAGTGTGGGGATACCTTTTCCATACTATTCTAGAATTGTCCCATATAAAATATGTGATGGGTTAATATTTCCCCTCTTTTTTTGATATGTTTTAGAGAGTCTTCTCTTCTGATGAGGAGGTGTAGATACAGAAGCTTTGAGAGTAATAGTCTTAATTGCTTTGAAAAATTTGTGAGAGAATTTTGATTGCAAGGGAATACATATTGAACCTCCAGTACAGGATGTGAGGATTGTAGAAGATACAACTAGGTAAAAACAGTATCTTTTGCTTTTAATCTCTATTTAGTTTATCTTTTTTAAGCAGCCCTACACTTGAAACCCATAAAGATCCTCGAATATTACTTTTTTGATACGAATAAATAAGAAATATTGTTAGTCTATGTCCTTTCTCGACGTGTTGTTAAATAATCTCATACCAGAATACTTGGACTATTNATTGTTTTACGTGGTATGAAATCTCAGGTTAGATTCATGTCTTTAGATTGCAATAGCTTATCTACTGATATTCTTTTGCGGCTTCTAAAAAAATCTTCAAATATAAGTACCTTAAACTTCCTGACTTAATCATTGATGTTGCGGTCAATTCATGCTGCAGTTTTTGCAAAAAGAGCAAAAAATCCCCATTTTTGCCTTCATAATAGTAGGTTTTAGCTTTTTTTCTATCATGGTTTCATAGTAAAGCCAATCTGTGACTTTTTCTCCATTCCACGCCTTTAAGTATAATCTGAAAACTTTAATTTAAAAGATGGTTTTTGTTCAGCTTTCGCTTTAACAGTCAAGTCTAGATGGGGGGTTAGGCCAGTTAATTCGTATGTGTTTTCCTGATGAAAATCCACTTGAATATGGAGGGTCTTTAAGGAGATGTCGATTCTAGTAAAATTTTGATTTTGCAGCGCTAAAAAATATTCTTTTAATGAATGGGGGTACGTGAGAATCTGCAAACTCCAGATGAAGCCTCAGTCGTAAAGAAAGCCTTTGCGTGGTGGTTCATTCGAGTTGGTATTCTATTGATATTAGTGTTTCCCTGATTTTTTGGATTTTTCCTTTTGAAGCCTTCCACTAGCCTCTTTTCTCACTTTCAAGTAATATTTCGCCGATTTCGATGGTGGCGAATGGATTATTTTCTAGGAGTTTCTTTCTCATCTGGAGGTCAAGTATTAACTTGTCTGCCATGTTCTCATATATCCAGTTTTCAACTTTATCTGTGGTGGTTGAAAATCCTAGTAGATGTTCTATCCTGTCTCTGATATGTTTTGCACCGTGGAAGTCGTGTTTTAGCATGCCATTTAACCATTTGGGGTTAAATATGCGGGTCCTTGCGGCTTTTTCAATTGTCTTGTCAAGGTCTTTTATGTATACTTCTTCGGTTGAATCCATGACTATAGTGGCTTCTTCGCCCCTACATGCTTTGACTGAACTTGAAAGTCCATCGAGGAATTCATAGTAATGGCCAGGGTCTATGACTTCATATTCAACATTGTCTCTTTCTTGGGTTACAATGTCTACACGAGCCAATTGCTTTTTTAGGATTTCATCTTCTCTTTTTATGCCATCTGGGAGGTATGCATAGGACATGCTATCTCTGTAGGCGTCTGATAGTTCTTCTTCGTCCCATGAGCTGTTTTCGATGAACTGCGGGAAGTTGGTGGCATATTCGTTTGGTGAGGGTCCGAATATCCTTGCGAGGGATTTGTCTTCAAGGTAGTGTTTTCTTATGTAATTCATGTCTTCTGGTTCATTGAGTTCTACTACTTGCTTGAATGCCCGGTTTAGTAGGTCTATCTGTGTCCCTAGTGTGTCCCTGAATATCCCGCAGATGTTCACTACCACGTCGACTCTAGGCCTTCCAAGCTCTTCAAGGGTATTATTTCGAATTTTTTGACCCATAGCCCGTATTTTCTTGTTAGGCAGAGGCCTAAGAGTTCCAGTATCATTGATATTGTGTTTCCGCCGGTTTTAAGGGTTTCGAACCCCCATAAGATCATCCCTATGGTTTCGGAATATTTTCCATGGTCTTTTAAGTGTTCTTTGATTAGGAGTTCTGCAGCTTTGCGGCCTCTGTTTTCTGATGCTATTGTTGGTATTTTCATTGGGTCGAATGCGAACATACTATAGCCTGTTGGGTATGTTTCTGGATCTTTTATGGTGTCTCTGCCCCTGTTGGGTTTGATGTATTCTCCATTTAGGGCTTTTATAAGTGATGCTCTCAGATGAGAAATTAATGGTCTTGGGGAGTTCTTTCACCCATTCTATGTAGCCTTTTGGGAGGTGTTCTGGGATTTTATCTTCTAGGATATCTTTTAGTATTTTTCTGGCTTCTTTTTCCAACTTTTCTGGCGGTAATTTTTTGGATCTTTTGGATAGTATTTTGAGTATTGATGGATGTTCCCTGTCAAATCTCAAAATCCCTAATAAGTAATCTATTTTTTCTTCCAAGCTACATTCTCTGTCCATATAATGCAATTCTGATGGTATTAGACGTTTTTTCATCCTGTGGAGTTCTTTTTCGAATCGGCGGGCATGTCCAATGTTTTGGCTTTTTCCTTTATGAGTTTGAGGGTTTCTTCTCCCTCGTCTTCCCTGTATTCTCCTAGGAGGTCTTCGAACATCAGATATTCTCCGTATAGGTCTGATGGCCTCATTGGAGGTGATGCATGTGAAATACAGAGTGCATAGGACCTCCTTTTGGCTATGGTCGATTCTGAGGTGTTACCCACCCAATAGTAGTATAGGTTGGGGATTGTGCTTATTAACAGGTCTGGATAGCATGAGCTTGAGAGGCCTGTTTCTTTGCCTGGGGTGAATTCGAGGGTTCCGTGCATGCCAAAGTGTATTATGGCATCTACTTTAAGGACATCTTTGAGGGTGGTAGAATGCTAGATATTGATGGTGTGGGGGTAGATCCTTGCTATGGTAATTTTCCGGATCCTCATGAACCCTTCTTGAAGGTTGCACACAAAGGTAGACTTCTCCAAGGTCGAATATGGGTAATGGTATCCCTTTTTGGTCTGTCATTATCCTGGGGGTTCATCTCAGTATTCTATTTTTCTGGGAATTTTTTTGAACCAGCTAGTATATTCTTTTATGTTGAGATGATGACCTGACCTTTTAAGGTATCTTGGAGTGTTCATAATACCATTTTTTAGGAGGTCCTTAGGTTCTCTTCTGGTATCCTAATTTTGTATCCATGTTTTTTGAGGAACCTTTCATAAGCTTTTTGAAAACGTCGATGGTATCCTGCACTCCCAAGATTGCCCTCGCTTGGAGGATAATTATAAAATGACTATGGCGATCTTTTTCTCATGGTTCTCTTTATTCTTGAGTTTTAGGCCAATTGAGGATTCTCTTAGAAAAATTTTTCCATTCTTTCGGGGAGTACTTCAACTATTCTGATTTTTCCAAGGTCTTCGTCGTCTTTTGTCCGCATAGCCGCCGTGAAAAAGGGTTCAATCCCACCATCCAGTTCAGGCAAAGTCACGGCCAATATTTTCCCATTCGTTGAGGTCTGCTTCATGACTCCCCCTTAAATATAAGGTAGGGGGCGTTGATCTCTTCCATTAATTGATAGGTGTGGGGTTGCCTCCATATGGGCCACCATGGATTTGGAAATATTGTAAATTTATGAGGTCGATTTCCATCATGTATTCTTTGAGGGCTTTAATGCTGTAGTTGATGCCATCTGAGAACACTATTATACAGTTCACTTTTATCATAAAGGTTTTCGTAGAGGGTCTCTACGAGTGGTGTTGTATCATCAAAGTGCATTCCACCATAGAATAGTATACCGACAGTGTTAAGTTCTGGTTTGAAATCTACTGCCGTTTTGTATTCTTCCAAATCTTTGTATACGTCCTTGTATGGATGGTATAGTCCATATTTGGGCATTTTCAGCGGTTCGGGGATTTTTTATGTTGAGGTCGCAGTATTCTCCTATATAATAGCATGTTTTTGAGGTTTTCAGGTTGCTTTGCTTGTAATATTCCAAGATTTTGAACCATTTTCTGAGATCTTCTTTGATTTCATGTGGACCATGGGTTTCCATTTTCTTTTATGGGTGGGTTTGTATTTACTCCTTTCTTTTGGAGTTCTTTGATGAGTTCATGCAATGTTCAGTTTTCCAATGCTTGTAAGGCTGAGTGTCCTGTAGCTGCTCCATACTAGTGAGATAACGGTTTTTTCTCTCCCAGTCAGTAAGTGGGGTAGTTCTCTGCCGAGTCGTTCATCGCCTCTTATATCGACTAGTATCACATCAGACTCACTAATTTCTCTTTTTATATCGTCTAATGGAGTTTTAGGGTCCTCGTACTTGTCAAGGTATACTTTTCTGATTTTTACTATGTTCCCATATTTGCCTTTTATTTTGTTCAAAGTTTCTTTGAGGATATCATTGTTTATTGTGGTGATTGCTAAAACTTTTTTTCATAGGGGCCCCCCTCTATTTTAAATGAGTATTTCATCTAGATAGAATATTGGTGAGTTGAATTTAGCCGCAATTTCTTCAAGGGGCTCCCTATTGCGCCCTTTGGGCTCCGCGTCCACAAACTAAATTTAATTTTTTGAGTTTTGGGTAGAGTATTCTAAGGTCTTCTTCAAGGTTGGATTTTATGAAAATGTTGCGCAGCGCCCCATCAGAGATGATTTATGAGTGTGGGGGGATAGTTCCTTGTACTTGGATGCTAGCTTAGCCGCCTCCCATGAGTGCAGGCGTTAATGGTGCTTTACCTCCCCAATTTCCAAGTTTTCGAGGATCTCATTCAATTTTGTGAAGTTTGTTGTGGGTTCGCTTATTATCTGAGCTTCTCATCGCCTTTGAATGATATTAGGCTGATTTTGTTCTTTTTTCATAGGATTCTTTGAGTAGTAGCTATGCTATTGTCTTGGCGAATATTTTTTTGTCGAGTTTCATTGAGGATGATGAGTCTAGGATTATGTATAGTGCTTTTGCTTTGCTTATTCTCACTTTTCCATTGGTGTTCTGGTAGGGTTTCCATGGGATTCTTTGGGTTTTTCTTGTATGGCCTTTTTTATTGTTGCATCGATCGCGATGCTATCTGGGTTTGTGGTTTCCTTTGCTTTGATGTATTTACCCCTTTTTCCTGTGACGCTGGCAGAATTTTTGCTTTGTATAGTGCCTGTGAGTTCAGCCATTTTCACGCCTTTTTTGAGTTTTCTCTTTTTATCTATTTCGAAGTCATCTTCTGGTTCCCCATGTTTTTCAATTAGTTCCTCGTCGATTTCTTGTTCTTTTTCGAATGGTAACTGTTTTATTTTATGTTTTAGTGCGAGTAGTGCGGCTTCTTTCACGTCTTTTTCTTTCACTTTCTTTTGTTGAATGCTGCGATTGCCGTGGCGGTTTTTGTTGTTATAATATCGGCCCGATGCCCCCTGATACCTATGGCTGCTGATATCTTCACTATAAGCTCAAGAGGTTCCTCTGAAATTTCAACTTTATCTAAGAGACTTTTGGCGTTTATTATTCTTTCCTGTAGTTCTTTTTATTTCTTTTAGGAGTTTTTCCTAGAACTTTATTGGGTTTTCATCGAATTTCATCCTATATTTTATTATTTTGAGCCTCTTCTTGAGGTTTGTTAAGGCTTTAGTCTCTACGCAGCGTCCGAACCTGTCAAGTATCTGGGGGTCTTAGGTCGCCTTCTTCTGGGTTCATTGTACCTACCAATATACTATGGATGGATGGGATACTGAAACTCCTTCCCTTTCGATGATGTTAACCCCCATAGCAGCTGTATCCAATAGAACATACGATATGGTCATCTAGGAGGTTGACTTCGTCGATGTAGAGTATGTTACCATTTGCAAGAGCGAGTATACCAGGTTCCAGGGCCTTTACACCTTTTTTTGAGGGCCTTTTTGATATCAAGTGATCATACTACCATGTCTTCTGTGGCAGAGACTGGGAGTTCCACATTTGCCTTCTTGTTCAAGGATCTTTTCACATTCTTGGCAGAGAAAATTTTCATTGGGGTTGCAGTTAAATGGGCAACTATCAACTACTTCCTCTTGTTGGTAATAGTTCTGCGAATGCCCTCACAGCAGTTGATTTCCCAATGCCTTTATCTCTTTTTATGAGGCACCCCACCTATCATGAGGTCAATTGCATTTAAGATTAGGGCTTTTTTAAGATGCTCTTGCCCAACAATGGCAGTGAATGGGAACG